>Ga0308420_1000853_pt1 | contig 15705 bp, 13 predicted proteins | sample HotsprSampleMS55_FD_203802 | JGI IMG/M metagenome (GOLD analysis project Ga0308420, IMG submission 203802) | Hot spring phototrophic mat microbial communities from Mushroom Spring, Yellowstone National Park, Wyoming, United States - 20090730_MS55 ... | reverse complement strand
CAAGGGTATCGACTCCCCGCCGATGATGCGTGGCTTGCCCGTATGGTGGCAACCTTGCAGACACGGGCAAAAACCCTTGTTGAGCTCGTCGGGCTTGCCCATTTCTATCTGAGCGACGAACTGACCTATGACCAAAAGGCACTGGAGAAATTCCTGACCCCCGACACGCTGCCACTGCTCCGCCGCCTACGGGAGCGGCTCGCCGCTTTACCGGTCTGGCATGAGCAGGGGATCGAGCAAATTTTTGCTGCGGTGATGCAAGAAGCCCAGTGCTCATTGGGGACAGTTGCCCAACCCGTGCGCGTAGCATTAACGGGAGGCACAGTGAGCCCTGGTATCTTTGAAGTGATCGCGGTACTCGGGCGAGAGCGAACCCTCGCTCGCCTCGATCGTGTCCTGTCAGCCGTTGCCCCCCAGCGGGCGTCCGAACCTTGACTTCCGGCTAGGGGGTGTTTATGGTGAAGGTCCACTGAGGAGTAGGCTAATTGGCAAGCCACCTGACTCTGGATCAGGCGATTGTAGGTTCGAGTCCTACCTCCTCAGCTCTTCGTCGGTCCCATCGTCTAGCGGTTAGGACACCGGCCTCTCACGTCGGTAACACGGGTTCGAGTCCCGTTGGGACCATGTACGGCTTCATGACCTTACTTTCGGCCAACACTCAGGGCTTGATTCACTATTTCTCGGGTTCTTATAATAGTAGCGCGGCGTTGCACTATTGTTATTGGTGGTGGTGAAAGGTGACGCGAACTTGATGCGCAACCACTCCGCGTGGTCGCCTGTCGGGAGTGGGCCTCACGGCCGTCACGCTCGTGCCAAGGAAGTAGCTCAGCTACTTGCTATTCCTGCGTAGTCCAGGGGAAGTGGGTATATCAGCGACTGTGTGGTAGGAAAACCAGGCTGAGCAGGAAGGAGAAACAAAGGGGCTGAGCCCCTTTGCCGTTTGTCTACTACGTAAGGAGTAACTCATGGAAGAAATTAGCAGGAGCACCTTTGAGAAGCTCATTCGAGATGATCGAGCGAGCCGCGAAAGCAAAGCCTGGCGAGGGACCCTTATCGATTATCTTGAAAAGGTGAAAGAGAACCCCACTATTACCAAGCTTGCCCACAGCCGTATCTACGACATGATCGTCTCGCACGGGATGTACGACATCACAGAGTCAGACGATCCACGGGTGAAGCGGCTCTATAAGGACGAATCCCTAAAGGTCTATAACTTTTTCAAAGATGAATTTTTTGGTATCGAGCGTACTATTGCGCAGATCGTGCGCTACTTTCATGCTGCCTCGCTTAAGGGGGAAGAGAGCCGGCAGGTACTCTACTTGATGGGGCCGGTGGGGTCAGGGAAGAGTTCTTTGATAGAGAAGTTACAGCGAGGGCTGGAGGGGACGGAGCCGATTTACGCCATTGAAGGGTGCCCGATGTTCGAGGAGCCCCTGCATTTGATTCCGCGCCACTTGCGCAAAGAGTTCGAGAAGATGCTGGGGGTGCATATTGAGGGGGATCTCTGTCCGGTGTGTCGCTTTCGTCTCAAGGAGGAGTTTGCTGGGCGCTATGAGGAGGTCCCGGTGGTGACGGTGGAATTCTCCAAGCGCAACCGCCGTGGCATCGGTGTGGTACCTCCGGTTGATCCCAATAATCAAGACACCTCCGTGCTCATCGGCTCGGAAGATATCTCCAAGCTCGATCTCTATTCCGAAGGAGACCCCCGGGTGCTCGAGCTCAACGGCGCCTTCAATATCGGCAACCGTGGCATGGTGGAGTTCATTGAGGTCTTTAAGAACGAGACCGAGTACTTGCATGCCATGATCACGGCTACGCAGGAGAAATTCATCCCCGCACCGGGGCGCCACGGGACGGTGTACGTCGATACGGTCATTGTCGCGCACTCCAATGAGGCGGAGTGGCAAAAATTCAAGGCCGACCACACCAACGAGGCGATCCTCGATCGCATTGTGGTGGTCAAGGTCCCTTATAATTTGCGATTGTCGGAGGAGGTGAAGATTTACCAGAAGATTTTGCGCAACTCCGACTTTCGTGCCCATGTGGCCCCGCATACCTTGGAGATGGCCTCGATGTTTGCCGTGCTCTCGCGGCTCGAGCCTACACCCAAGTGTGATCTAATGACTAAGCTGCGCCTCTACAACGGCGAGGAGGTGGTGGAGAAGGGGCGTACTAAGAAGATCAACGTGCAAGAGTTGCGGGAAGAGGCCAAGCGCGAGGGGATGGGGGGGATTTCTACCCGCTTCATCATGAAAGCGCTCGATAACGCGCTCTCCGAGTCGGGGCGGTGCATCAACCCCATTAACGTGCGCGAGGCGCTCATCACTATGGTCAAGGACCAGGATATTCCTGATGATACGCGCAAACTGTACTTAGAATTTCTACAGGACACGCTCCACAAGGAGTATTTGGAGATCTTGGAGAAGGAGATCACCAAGGCCTTTGTCTATTCCTACCAGGAGCAGGCGGAGTCGTTGTTCCAGAACTACCTCGATCATGCCGAGGCGTATGTCAATAAGACAAAGGTCAAGGATCGCAACACGCGCGAGGAGTTGCAGCCTGACGAGGGGTTTCTCAAGTCGGTGGAGGAACAGATTGCCATCATCGGGTCGGCGGCAGAGGGCTTTCGCCAGGAGGTGATTGCCTACCTTTGGGCAGCAGCACGCCGGGGGGAGAAGGTCTCCTACCAGAGCTATGAGCCGCTCAAAGAGGCGATTGAGAAGAAGCTGATGAGTTCGGTACGGGATATCAGTCGCGTCATCACCAAGGCGCGCACCCGTGACGAGGAGCAGATGTCCAAATACAACGCCATGGTGCAAAATCTGCTCGAACACGGCTATTGTGAGTATTGTGTCGACGTGGTGTTGAAATACGCCGCCAATAACCTGTGGAAGGACTGATCCTCTTGTCCGTTTTCGGCTTTCTCCTCGCGAAGAGGAAAAGAGAGAGGGAATGGTCCGGGGTGCATCTGTATGCTGAGCGAGACTATTTTTCGCCCCTATTCGCCTTCTGACTCCTTGCGCTCCGACCGCAGTGCCGGAGACCGCCAGCGGCACCGGCAGAAAGTGCGCGAGGCTATTCGTGAGAATATTGCCGACCTGATTGCCGAAGAGTCTATTATCGGCAAAGACAAGGACAAAATCATCAAGGTGCCTATCCGCGGCGTTAAGGAGTACCGCTTTATTTATGGTGAGAACACGCCGGGTGTCGGGCAAGGGGATGGCAACTCCCAACCTGGGCAAGTGATCGGTAAAACCCACAGCGAAGGGCGCGGTCCAGGCCAGGATAGGGCGGGTGATCAACCGGGAGTGGATTATTATGAGACGGACGTGACGCTCGAAGAATTGGTCGACATCATGTTCGAAGACCTCGAACTGCCTGACCTAGAGCGCAAGATCCTCCGCCAGGTGATGTCCGAGCGACTCGGCAAGCGCAAAGGCTACCGTCGTGTCGGCATTCGCGTGCGCCTCGATAAAAAGCGCACCGCTATCTCGCGCATCCGCCGGCGGCTGGCAGTGGAACGGCGCGAGCGGCTTGGGGGGGAAGAAGCCGAGGAGGATCGGCGTTTCCCCTTCCACAGAGACGATATGGTCTACCGCCACATGGTCGCAGACATCCGGCCTGAATCCAATGCAGTGGTGATCTGTATTATGGATACCTCGGGCTCGATGGACACGATGAAGAAGTACCTCGCTCGTAGTTTCTTCTTCTTGCTCTACCAGTTCGTCAAGACCAAATACCAAAACGTCGAGCTCGTCTTTATCGCCCACCACACGGAAGGGCGGGAGGTGACAGAGGAGGAGTTTTTCTACAAAGGGGAGTCGGGCGGGACCTTTATTTCGTCCGGCTATAACAAGGCGATCGAGATCATTCAGGAACGTTACCATCCCTCGCTCTGGAATGTGTACGCCTTTCACTGCTCAGACGGGGACAATTTTGAGTCTGATAACCCCGCTACCTTGAAGGCGGCCAAACAGTTGTGCGAACTGTGTAACTTGTTTGGCTACGGCGAAATCAAGCCGTTAGGCTCACGCTACTACGAGAGTTCGATGCTGAATATCTTTCGCCGCCTGGAGGCGGACAATTTCCAGGCCGTGCTCATCGAACGCAAGGAGGACATTTGGCCGAGTTTTAAGGCCTTCATGGCCAAAGAGCGTACGCGCGAGGGCACGGTAGGGGCGGAAGCCACAACCTGAACGGTCTCGTGGCATCGTTTGCCAACTGCGAGCTATATATGGCAGATTGGGAAATCAGAGACTTAGAATACTGGGACGCGCGGATTCGGGAGAAAGTGGAGGAGTTCGGCCTCTCCTGTTATCCCCAGGAGTTCGAAATCTGTGACCATTTTCAAATGCTGGGTTACATGGCCTACTCCGGCATGCCCTCGCATTACCCACACTGGTCGTACGGCAAGAGCTACGAAAAACTCAAAACTATGTACGACTACGGGGTATCTGGTCTGCCGTATGAGATGGTGATTAACTCGAACCCTGCGTTAGCGTATCTAATGCGCGATAACTCCCTCTGCCTCCAGATCCTTACCATCGCGCATGTGTACGGGCACAATGATTTCTTCAAAAATAACTTTACCTTCCGGAGCACCCGGCCGGATCTGACCCTGAATCTGTTTAAGATCCACGCCGACCGGGTACGCCGATACATTGAAGACCCTTCGATTGGGATTGACCGTGTCGAACCGCTGCTCGATGCTGCGCATGCTCTCTCTCTGCAGTGCCGGCGCAACTTGGCGGTGAAGAAACTTTCACCGCATGAGGAGCGCCAACGAGTCCTAGAGGCGGCACAGCCGCCTGCGGATCCCTTTCAACGTATCCATAAACGGCAGGATTACACCCTGCCGGACCTCGATAAAGTGCCTCTGTCACCGGAAGAGGATCTACTACTCTTCATCCGTGATCATAACCCCTATCTGAGTGAATGGGAGAAAGACCTGCTCACCATCGTGCATGAGGAGGCGCAGTATTTCATTCCCCAGATCGAGACCAAGATCATGAACGAAGGGTGGGCCAGCTACTGGCACCGCCAGATTCTAAACAGCCTGCAGCTGCCTCAGGAGTTACATCTGGAGTTTCTCGTTCGCCATAATCAGGTGGTACGTCCCTTCCCCCGGGGGATCAATCCCTATCACTTAGGGTTGAAGCTATGGGAGGATATTAAGCGGCGGCATGACGACCCGACGCCAGAAGAGCGGGAAAAATATGGCACGCCGAGGAAAACAGGCACACAGGCCATCTTCGAAGCGCGAGAGGTTGATCGCGACGTCTCCTTTCTGCGCCGGTTCCTGACCGAAGAACTCATGCGTGAGCTGGATATGTTCCAGTACGAGCCGCGCGGTGACGAGTTGGTGATCACGAAGGTCTCGGATAAAGATGGCTGGCGAGAGGTCAAGGAGACATTGCTCAAGAATGTCGGCATGGGCAGCGTCCCTGTGATCAAAATTGAAGACGCCGACTATACGCATAACCGGGTGCTGTATTTGAAGCACTACCACGATGGGCGCGATCTGCAGCTAGAGTATGCGGAGCGCACCTTGGCATACCTGCACCAGCTCTGGCGTCATGAAGTTGTCTTAGAGACAGCGGTGAACGGCAAGAAGGCCTTGCTCTCCTACAGTGACAAGGGCTTTGCCACGAAACCCCTGAAGTGAGGTGTCGGGCGGGGGGAGGGATATGATCTCTTTGCGTCTGCCTCTCGGCAGAAGGAGTTTTTTGGGGATTGAGTAGTGCGTTCACTCCTGCACCGCGGCTGACAGAGCCGTCGGTTGCGTCACTCTCTTTTCTCCTGCGCGAAGCCGTGCCCGCGGACGCCCCCCAGGTGATACGGCTTGCCCGACTGCTCGGCTCGACGAATCTCCCGACAGAAGAAGATGATCTCGCCGCGTTGATCCAGCAGTCAAGCCGCTCGTTCCGCGGCCAGGTGCAAGACTGGCGTGACGGCGTATACCTCTTCGTGCTCGAAGAGCGTGCGACCGGCCGTGTCGTGGGCACGTCGATGTTGATCGCCAAGCACGGAACCCCTGAGGCGCCGCACTTCTATCTGGAGATGGCTACCGACCAGCGTTACTCGAAAACGCTAAAGAAGATGTTCCATCATACGTACTTGACCCTACGGCGTTGCTTGGATGGGCCGACTGAAGTCGGGGGGCTGGTTGTCGACCCTGCATATCGTCAGCACCCAGCGAAGATCGGCAGCCAATTGTCGTTCGTTCGTTTTCTTTATCTTGCCGCCTATCCTGAACGATTCGAGCACGAAGTGGTGGCCGAGATGTTACCGCCTCTGACGGCGGAGCAAGAAAGCCTGTTCTGGGAGTGTTACGGCAAACGAGTGACTGGGCTGAGCTTTCGCGAAGCCGATCAGCTCAGTCGCAAAGACAAGGAATTTATCGACGCCCTTTTTCCACCGATCCCGATTTATACGTGTATGTTGCCGCTCGAGGTACAGCAGCAGATTGGCAAAGTAGGTCCAGAGACCCAAGGAGCGTTGCGCCTCCTGGAAAAGATCGGTTTGCGCTTTCTGGGACACGTTGATCCCTTCGATGCAGGGCCGTACTATGGTGCCAACGTCAAGGACATCCTGCTGGTGCAGCAGTACCGTCGCTATCAGCTTGCCCTTGGTCGTGACGAGCGGGGAGGAGCCAGGCAAACGGAGTTACTGATTGGGTGGGACGGGCCCACTGGGTTCCGTGGGACGCGCATCTGCGCACGAGCGGAAAACTCTCTCTTGTACTGTCCGCCTGCCGTGCTCACTGCTCTGGGATTGCAAGAGGGGGGGGAAGTTGGAGCGGTACCATTTCTCTAGGGCCTATGACCCACACACGCGTCGTGCTCATGGGGGATCCCACCTATTTCTCCATTCGGGCTGGGGCCAATCCGCACACGCGCACCCTCTGGGGGCGGCGGAAGAGCGTTGACCGCCGTCGGGCGATTGCGCAGTGGCACGCTTTCGCCCGCTTGTTGGGGAGCTTTGGCGTGCGGATTTTAGTCATCCCCCCTGATCCGACTTTGACCGGGCTTGTCTATCCGGCGAACGCCGGGTTTCTCTTCCCCTTGGATGCGCCTCTCTCCCTAGAGGGCAAAACCTTTTATCTAGCCAACCTTCTCCCTGCACGGGCTGGAGAGCAGCCGGTGTATAAGCGGTTTCTGGAGCAGGCCGGCTTTCGGACAGCGTATCTGCAATCCCGCTTTGAGGGCGAGGCGGATTTTTTCCCAGTTGGGCGGCGCTACTTCTTTACCTACGGTCGCGTGGAAACCCAGCGCTTTCGGTTGCGTGTGGGGATCCCGCCCTATGAGCGGGTGTACGGCTTTCGTTCAGAACGCGGAGCGCTGGCCGAGCTACAACAGATCGTGGTCGATACGGAGATCATTCCGCTGGAGTTGTGTAACGAGGCGTACTACCACGGGGACACCGCGCTGTGCGCGTTCGGCCCAGAGCGACGCTTCCTGCTGGCGTATCTTGATGCGTTGATGCCGGAGGCAGCTGCGCGCCTCCGCGTGCTGCTGGGAGATGATATAATCCCCCTCACAGAGGCGGATGCCGCACTGTATGCGGCCAACTCCTTCTCCCTGGCCTGTGGGGAGGAGCATTTCTTGTTTATGCCTGCGGGAGTGAGTGAGGCGCTGCAAGCGCAAATACGCGAGCGAGGAGTCGAACCAGTAACCATTGAGGTGTCGGAGTTTTTACGCAAGGGAGGAGGGGCGGTGAAGTGTATGATCGGGGATCTTGGGCCGGATGAGGAAACGGGTCTCACACCTGAGCAGCAGGCGTTTCGCCGTGCGCGTGACTACCGCATACTCTTCCCTCCTGCGCGAGAGCACCTATGATAGGGAACAGAGGAGGAGGTTGGTATGCCAATCTACGAGTACCGGTGTAATACATGCAAAAAGAGAGTCTCTGTCCTGACCTTGCGTGTTAGTGAAGCGATCGATCCCGTATGTGACCACTGTGGCAGCAAGGACTTGTCGCGCTTGATGTCCCGCTTTGCCACGGTGAAATCAGACGAGGCGCGGCTCGATGCGCTGGCAGACCCGAGCAATTTCTCCGGTTTCGATGAGAATGATCCCAAGAGTATGGCGCGCTGGATGCGCAAGATGGGCAAGGAATTAGGGGAAGAGTTCAGCGGCGATGACTTCGACCAGATGATCGAGGAAATGGAAGCCGGCAAGCTACCGGACGATGACACTGGGATGGAGAGTGATGACCTGAGCAAGAGCAGCGACGATCTCGACTGATATTCATTGGTCCTGGTCTTATGGTCGGGGTAGAGGGGGTGGTCTATAAGCGGGAATCAGGTTCCAGCAGAACGACCGCCTCGGCCAGTATGCCTTCCTCACGTCCGACAAAGCCCATTTTCTCTCCGGTCGTCGCTTTGATGTTCACGGCGGTGAGGTCTACTGCCAGCACTGCTGCCAGGCGCCTTTGCATCTCCTCACGATAGGGGGCCAGTTTTGGCCGCTCCGCGAGAATCGTCACATCGACATTGCCGACGCGAAACCCGCGGGCTTTGACTAATCCCATCACTTGACGTAACAGTTCGATACTTGAGGCGCCTTTATAGCGTAGGTCTGAGTCAGGGAAATGGCGGCCGATATCCCCCTCGCCTATGGCCCCGAGTAGGGCATTGCTAAGCGCATGACAGACGACGTCGGCATCGGAATGCCCCAGCAAACCCTTTTCCCAGGGAATCTCTAGCCCGCCGAGAATGAGCGGGCGTCCAGGTGCAAGCCGGTGAATATCTACGCCGTGACCGATGCGAAAGCGCATGGGGTGTGACCTAACTCAATCCCTCGTACAGGTTCGGCGTGTTCTGGCTGGTTCTGCCACGCCAACAGTTTGTTCTTCGATGCGTTGTCGGTCTCGTCATCTCCGAGCTTTTCGTGTCAGGGATGAAGACTAGCAGCTCTCCGGGTGCTCTAACATAGCGTACCGTGGAGGGTCAACCTGGGGATGACACTCCGCGGGCTGGAATTGTATATTTGCCGCAAGGAGCAGTCATATGTCAGGGTGGTTGCAGCGGGGGCTGCTTTTCTGGCTTCTTTGCCTGCCGCTGGCAGTGTGTGCGGAGGGTCCGGTGGTCTACTCTGTAGATCCGACCCGCAGTGAGCTTGTTGTGCAACTCTTCAAGACCGGCGTCGGAGCGGCGTTGGCCCATGACCATGTCGTGCGTGCGACGGAGTATACTGGCTCCATCCAAGGGGATACGACCGATCCAACTACCGCTGTGATTATCATTGAGGTCCGGGCCGCGTCCTTGCAGGCAGACGAACCGGAGATACGCCACAGGTACGGGCTCACTGCGCCTTTGAGTGAAGAGGATCGACGTGCCGTACAAGCGACCATGCTATCAGCAAGCCAACTCGATGTGCAGCGGTTCCCGACCATACGATTTCGCTCTACCAAGGTGGTCCCACAGGGGACTGGACGGTACGCGGTCACGGGGGAGTTGACGATCCGGGGTGTGACGCAACCTGTTTCGTTCCCGGTGCAGGTTGAGCTACACGATAGGGTCTTGCGGGGCCGGGGGACAGTGCGCTTCTTGCAGAGTAGTTTCGGCTACAAACCGTATAGCGCGTTTCTCGGGGCTGTCCGGAACAAAGACGAAGTGCTCTTGCATTTTGATATTGTTGCCCCTCTGGCGGGCACACGCCGCTAATGCGAGACCCGCCTCCGTGACTGAGCGATATAGCGTTGCAGCAGCAGGTACATCGTGTCTGCCGGCTGGATGCCGATCAGGGGAAACTCTCCGAGTAGGAAAGTGGGATATCCTACAACGCCAAAGGTTGTTGCCTCTGCTTCGGTTGCCCGTACGCGTGCCGTGAACGTGCCGGTTGTGAGGGCGTGCTCGAGAGCAGCAGGGGACAGGCCAGCACCTTCCGCCACGCTCAGCAGGGTTGGGAGATCGCCAATGTCTTGCCCTTTGACGAAGATGGCAGTGAACACCGCGTCGTGATACGCAGCAAACTGCCCTTGGTCTTTGGCAAACTCGGCCCCTTCCAGGGCATATGCAGAGTCTACCCAGCGTACCGGCACGCGGAGGGTGACTCCGGTCTCGCGGGCGACACGCAAGATCTTACCCCTCGCCTCGTCGCCGATCATCTCACCGTTCTGCCAACCGGGGTGTCGGCGCGAGATTTGTACCCCTTTCCACAGCAACTCGATGTCTAGCTGTCCTGTGAGCTGTTCCATGACTTTCTTTGCGATGTAGCACAGGGACGAAGCGTAGTCGTAGTAAATGGGAATAACGGTAGTTGCCATAGTGGCGAACCTCGATAGGAGGGGATCACACCATGCGTTGCATGAGCGAGAGAGGTATACTTCACACTCAATCCAGGAGTTCTGCCGCTAACCAGCACGACGCCGAGCAGGGGTGAAAAATAGCCGAGATGAACGGAGCGCCCGTCTCGGTGGGGGAGGTGCGGGTTTCCAACACTCACGACGGACTGGGAAACCCGCCGTATGAGAACTCTTACATCACCACCACGCTGCGGGCGACTTCGCCCTTTTCGAGTGCAGTCATCGCTTCGTTGACCTCGTCGAGCGAGTAGGTACGGGTCACGAGTTCGTCAAGTTTCAGCTTCTTTTTCATGTACAGGTCGATCAGCCTGGGCATATCCACCCGCGGCCGCGCGGAGCCGTAGACCGAGCCTCTGAGGACTTTTTCGGTTAGCAAGCTGGAAGCCGGAATCGTCACGGTGTCTTCACGTGACGGCGCGCCAACGACGACGGTCGTGCCCCCCTGGCGGGCGCAGGCGTACGCCTGCTCGATGGTCTTCCCCAGCCCGATCACCTCAAACGCATAATCTGCCCCGCGGCCATCAGTGAGACTACGCACGGTTTTCACCAACTCCTGGCGGCTGGGGTTGATCGTGTGGGTTGCGCCGAACTGTTTGGCGTACTCCAGTTTATTATCCATCAAATCCACGGCGATAATCGTCGCCGCCCCGGCCAGCACGCACCCTTGAATCACGTTCAGGCCGACGCCACCACAGCCGATGACCACCGCGCTACTCCCGGGCTCGACCTTAGCAGTGTTGATCGCTGCGCCCACGCCGGTCATGACGCCGCAGCCGACGAGGCACGCCTTGTCGAGCGGCACGTCGTCAGGGATCTTGATGCAAGACGTTTCGGCGACCACTGCATACTGAGCGAAGCTCGAGAGCCCGGCCATGTGGTGAATCGGCGTGCCGTTCTTTTTCAGGCGGCAGGTGCCGTCGAGCAGGGTGCCCTTGCCCATGGTGAAACGCATATTGTCGCACAGGACCGGCCGGCCGATCGAACAATAATAGCAGTGACCGCAGTAAGGGGCGAAGGACAATACCACATGGTCCCCGGGCTTGACCAAGCTCACGCCCGGTCCGACCTCTTCGACGACCCCTGCGCCTTCGTGTCCGGGAACGACCGGCAGCGGCGAGCGCAGCACACCGTGGATCACCGAGTAGTCACTGTGGCAGACGCCGTTGGCGGCGATTTTCACCCGGACCTCGCCGGCTTTCGGCGGGTCAAGGTCGACCTCTTCCACCTTCAAGGGGGTTTTGAGTTCGTACAGTACCGCGGCTTTCATAGCTGTTCCTCCTTCTCCTTCAGAAACTCACCATTCAGAATGACGTCCGACGCGGTGTGCGGGTCGCGCTTACCCGCGCCCACTTCTGCGAACAGCCGCGCAAGGGCGGTATCGGTGCGTGCCCGCGCCGTCAGGCGCCGGCGCACTTCGTACTCGACGCGCGACAGTAGTTCTTCCCGGCGCCGGGCTGTGCGCCGACGGTCCAGTTCCCCGGAGGCGAGCAGAAAGTGGTGGTGCGCCTCGATCGCATCGAACAACTCCTTGATCCCGACATTGTTGACCGCCTGGGTGGCCAAGACGGGGATCCGCCATTGCGGCTGCCCGGACTCGCGGGAGGGCTGGTTGCTGTACTTGAGTTCCAGCATCAGCGTGAGCTCGGTGAGCATGCGCTGTGCGCCGTCTCGGTCCGCCTTGTTCACCACAAAAATGTCGGCGATCTCCATGAGGCCGGCCTTCATGACCTGTACGCCGTCGCCGGCCTCGGGCACGAGCGTGACGACCACCGTGTCGGTCGTGCCCATCACATCGAGTTCGGTTTGCCCGACCCCGACGGTTTCGACGAGAATATAATCCCGCCCGAAGGCGTCGAGCAGTTTCATGACGTCTCTCGTCGCCCGCGCCAGCCCGCCGTGACTCCCTCGAGTCGCCATACTGCGGATAAACACGCCCCGGTCGAGGTAGTGCCGCGACATGCGGATGCGGTCGCCCAGCAGCGCCCCGCCGGAGAACGGACTGGACGGGTCGACGGCGATGATCCCAACCGTCTTGCCAGCTTTGCGCATGAACGCGGCAAGGCCATCGACGATACTCGACTTCCCCGCACCCGGGGGGCCGGTGATACCGATGGTAAAGGCGTGGCCGAGCCGGGGGCTGATCGCTTCGAGAATGGGACCGACTTCGGCACCCTCGCGCTCGACCAGCGTGATCAGCCGTGCGAGCGCCACTGCATCACCGGCGGACATTTTTTCGAGTAGTTGTGTAAGGTTTTGCTTCATGGGTCGGGTTGTTTCTCCTTGCGCGTCGCTAAACGTCATGGAGCAAGGGCGACGCTTCTCCACATTTCTCGCACCGCTCCCTTTTTACCAGCCCCCGACCCTCAACCTCTAGTCCCCTTAACAGATCACTTGTTCCTCTTTCAGGCGGGCGATCTCGGCGTCGGACAAACCGAGCAACCCGCCAAATACTTCCTCGTTGTGTTGTCCTAGACGTGGGGCCGGGGTGTACTGCAAGGCCTCTCGCGGGAGCGCGCTGTATAGGCCAGGGATCCCGGCTGCGGGGATCGTGCCGGTGACCGGGTGCGTGATCGGCACGGTGTAGCGTCGGTGCTGGAACTGCGGGTCCGTACACAGCCCTTCCGTGTTGTACACCGGGGTCGCCGCCACGCCGGCGGCTTGCAAGGTGTGCATGACTTCGAGGGGGGAGCGCTGGCTCGTCCAGGCTTCGATGAGGGTGTCCAACGCCTCTTCGTTGGTTTTCCTGCACTGATGGTCAACGAACCGGGGGTCGGTGAGCCATTCTGGGCGACCGAGGGCGTGACAGAGCGCGCGCCACTCGTCCTCGCTATTGACCGCGATGGCCGCCCACTGGTCGTCGCCGGCGCAGCGGTAGACATTGTGGGGGACCATCCAGTCATCGCGGTTGCCCCTACGGCCGCGATCCCGGCCGTTCATGTTGAAATCGGCAAAAGCCTCGGGCAGCATGGTCATGACGACCTCCGCCATAGCAAGGTCAATATATTGCCCTTTCCCCGTGCGCCGGCGGTAGTGCAGCGCGCTCAGGATGGCGTACGCCATCACCACCCCGATCATGAAGTCGGGCCAGGTCCCTCCCAGACCGCTCGGGGCACCTCCCGGGTAGCCAGTGAGGTGGCACATCCCCGCGTAGGCTTGGGTGTGCGGTCCCCAACCCACGCACTGACTCTCGGGGCCGAACTGACCGAGCGGGGTGCCCGACAGCATAATGATGTCCGGTTTGACACAGCAGAGGTCGTCGTAGCTGAGCCCCCACTTCTTCATGTTCCCGACGGTGAAGTTTTCGGTCACCACGTCGCTGTGGCGGACGAGCTCTTTCGCCAGCGCCACCCCCTTGGGGTGGTTCAGATTCAGCGTGATACTTTTCTTGCCGAAGTTCAGGGTGTTGAAGTAGGGCGAGCCGTCGAGGTCAATCGGCTTGCCCGGGAGATGCCCGATGAGCCTGATTAAATCCGGCCGCTGCGCGGATTCGATCTTGATCACCTCCGCGCCCATTACCGCCAGCCACGCGGTGGCGTGTGGCACGGCGAGGATCCAGCCGAAATCGGCGACGCGAACGCCTGCGAGGGGAAGTCGGGTCATAGGGAAAACCTCCACGACAACATGTTCAGACGTGAGGACCAAGAGGAGAGGGAAAACCTGAGCAGGTCTTTCCTCACTCGCTCATCAGACCCCCGTGCTCGGTTCGTCTTAAATTACTCCTTCCTCCCGGAGCCGTGTCAATTCCGCAGTGCTCAGGCCTAGGGCGCCGTAGACTTCGACGTTATGCTGGCCTAAGCGGGGCGCGGGTCGACGCAGACTCCAGGGGGTGAGGGACATTTTAAATGGTGGCCCGGGGAGAGGCACCGCGCCCGCGCCTGGGATCTCCTGTGGGAGGAAGAACTGGCGCACGGTGAACTGCGGCGTGGCCATGACTTCGGCGAGATTCTGCACCGGGAACACGGGGAGGTGCAGCGCCTGGCCACGTTTATAAATCTCGTCGCGGTCGTGCTCCCGAAGCCAACTTTCGAGCAGGGACTTGATGACGTCGGCGTGCATGAGGCGGCTGGCGGGGCTGGTGAAGAGTTCGTCCTCCATCCAGTCCGGGTTGCCGAGCAACGCCTTTAGCGCCTCCCAGTGCTTGTCGGTTAAGGCAAGGATGGCGACGTGTCCGTCGCGGCACGGCCACACCCACGGCAGGCCCCACTCCTGGCGCTTGGAGAGGCGCTGGCGGTTCGGCCCATCCGGCGGTTCGGCGTAGTAGAACGGGTAGTTCGGGCGGATCATGTTCGCGACCGCTTCGATTTCGGCTTGGTCGATGTACTGCCCCGCGCCGGTGAGGTGGCGCCAGTGGACCGCGCACATGATCGCGGCGGCCGTGGTCCAGCCGGTTAGAAAATCCGCCTGCTCGCCGGCGGCTTTGAGGGGCGGCTGGGTCGCCGGGTCGGTAACCTGATTAAAAGGGGTTTCGTACCCGACAACGCCGAAGTGGTAGCAGTTCAGGTCATACGCCCGGTAGTCTTTGTACGGCCCGGTCTGGCCGAAGGGGGAAATGGAGGCCATGATCAGGCGTGGGTTGAGCGCCTGTAAGTGTTCGTACCCGAGACCCAACGCGGCAAGGGCGCCCGGCGGTTGGGCTTCGACGAGAATGTCCGCCTCTTTCACCAGGGCGCGAAACAGCTGTGCGCCCGCGGGCCGGCGGATATCCAAGGTGACCCCGCGTTTGTTGGTGTTGAGGTACAGGAAGAGGGCGCTGCGCTCCGGGTGTGGTTCGTCCTGGGGAAAGGGACCACGCTGCCGCGCTGCGTCGCCGCCGCGCGGTGTTTCCACCTTAATGACCTCCGCCCCGAGGTCGGCCATCACCTTCGTACAGAACGGTCCGGCGACCATCTCCGCGAGCTCGACGATCTTGAGATCACTCAAGGCGCCTTCAGACACGGGACACCTCCTTTATGAGGCCGGTTGCTGTGAGGGGACTATATATCCCGCCTACGGAGACCATGTCAAAGCAGGTGGTTCTTTTCCGCATCGCCCGTGTCGCCGGATGCAGAAAGGGCCAAGAGCGGCGACCGTGGAGAGAATTCTTTCTCCCCTCGGGGAGAGTCCGCATCCATCGCACCACAAGACGGTCATATTTGGTATCGATAAAACCTACTCGGGGTTGCTCTCGTTGGATCCCCCACATAGGCGAAATACGCTTTTGTATTCCCAGCATCTTCAAACACAATCCGCTCTAGCTTCTCTCCAATTCCCCTGTTCCGGTAGCGTATATCTACACAGAGACCTTCTACTAACGCGTACTCCCTACAGTAGGTTGCATGATAATACCCTATCACCTCGAACGTAGAGGGCCCTATCTGGTGAAAGGCCACATAATGGACAGGATGGGAAGGAGGAGGA
>Ga0308420_1000850_pt1 | contig 15730 bp, 12 predicted proteins | sample HotsprSampleMS55_FD_203802 | JGI IMG/M metagenome (GOLD analysis project Ga0308420, IMG submission 203802) | Hot spring phototrophic mat microbial communities from Mushroom Spring, Yellowstone National Park, Wyoming, United States - 20090730_MS55 ... | reverse complement strand
TTCACAAAATCTAACTGCACTAAAATCAATTGGAGCATAAACATCAGAGAAGCTAAAATCTTCGTCTTTGCCATTAAAATAACCCATTTCTCTCGCGAAGCTAACAACATCTTTAGAGTATAAGTAATTTTCAGGGTCGTTAAAATTTATTTTAGTAATTCTTGCGTGATTAGCGTGAGCAGAGATGTAGCCATCCGGGATTTTGACAGCCACCCAAACAGCGCCTTTTCTACCTTCACCTTTGCCAATCATTTCTAAAATCCACGCTTCGTTAGCATCCGCAATTGAAAAAGATTCACCTGAACTATAATAACCATATTCTTCAACAAGTTCAGTCATAATTTTAATTGCTTCACGAGCAGTTTTAGAGCGTTGCAAAGCAATGTACATTAAGCTACCATAATCTAAAATCCCTTTAGTGTTTATAAGTTCTTCTCTTCCACCAAAAGTAGTTTCACCAATAACAACTTGATATTCGTTCATATTGCCAACAACATTATGAGTTTCTAAAGCTTGTTTAATTCTTCCTAAATATTTTCCAGTATCCCACTCATAAATATCTAACCAAGTGCCTTGAGGATATTTTGCAGCTGGAAAATAGTAAAGCTCTCCATAAAGTGAGAAAGAGTCAGCGGTATAACAAATGTGAACTGAACCATCAGTAGAAGCACCTTTTGTTACAATAAGATTTGTGCAAGGTAAAAGAAATTGATAAGAATTTAGTAATATCAATATCAGAATAAAAACATATTTTGTTATTTTGTTCATAATGAACTCCAACTTATTTTGAATTCTTTTTTGAAATATACTATAGGTTTAATTTTTTTAAAAAACTTAAAAAGCAGAATTGGAAAATTTTGAATGTTGAATCAAAGGATTTACTGATTTTTGATTTTTAGATTTTTGATTTTTTGATTGTAAAAAAAATCCATCGTGAACTTTGCAGTTAATATTTTCTTGCCACCAATAAAAACGAATCATTTCACTAAATTCTTGTTCAATTATTTTTTCACACCGATGAGACCAATAAAATGAGATTTAATGAAATCAATTTTAATAAAAAGATGACAATTAGCAAATAATAAATTTGTTATTAGTGATATTGAGTTTAGTTTTGAATGATAATTTGAAAATTTTTCGGAGGAAATATAAGTGATTATAGCCATACCAAAAGAAACCTTGCCTTCTGAAAATCGTGTTGCTTGCACTCCTGATGTTGCTTCAAAATTAATGAAAATTAGTTATGAAGTTCATATTCAAAAAAATGCTGGATTGAATGCTGGCTTCAGAGACGAACAATACGAAAAAGCAGGGGCAAAAATTATTGAAGATTTAGAACAATTATACAATACTGCAGATATTGTATTAAAAGTACAAAAACCTACGGAGGATGAAATAAAAAAAATTAAAAGCGGAGCACTTCTAATTTCTTTTATTTATGTTCTTCATTATCCCAATATAGCAAAACTATGTGCAGATAACGGAGTAGATTTAATTGCAATGGATATGATACCAAGAACCACACTCGCTCAAAAGATGGATGCTTTAAGCTCGCAAGCGAACATTGCTGGATATAAAAGTGTAATTCTTGCAGCAAATCATTTAGGAAAAATTTTCCCGCTTATGATGACTGCCGCAGGTACAATCTCTCCAGCAAAAGTCGTTATAATGGGTGCTGGTGTTGCAGGTTTGCAAGCGCTTGGAACTGCTAAAAGACTCGGAGCAGTTGTAGAAGTCTCTGATATAAGACCTTCTGCCAAAGAAGAAGTTCAAAGTCTCGGTGGAAAGTTTATTGAAGTTGAGACAAGTGAAAATATGCAAGATGAAAGAGGCTATGCTAAAGAGGCTTCTGAAGAATTCTTGAAAAAACAAAAAGAACTAATTTTTAAACATATAACTGAAGCAGACATTGTTATTACAACTGCATTAGTACCAGGTAAAAAAGCTCCTATTCTTGTTACTGAAGAAATGGTTAAAAATATGAGACCTGGAAGCGTAGTTCTTGATATGGCTGTTGAATTTGGTGGCAATTGTGAATTAAGCGAATGTGGAAAAATTGTAAAGAAATATGATGTTACTATAATTGGTGAACCAAACTTGCCAAGTATGGTGCCAACTCACGCAAGTGAAATGTATTCTAAAAATCTACTAGCACTAATTCAGCATATAGGAAAAAATGGAAAAATTGAGTTTAGTTTAGATGATGAGATAATTAAAGGTTGTTTGATTACAAAGGACGGTCAAATTGTTAATGATAGAGTTAAAGAATTGTTAAAATAGTTTAAACAGAAAGGAGTAAAAATGGAAGATTTTACATTACTGATGCAAATATATGTTTTCGTTCTAGCAATTTTTGTAGGATTTGAATTGATAACTAAAGTTCCACCAACTCTTCATACACCGTTAATGTCAGGTTCAAATGCTATTTCCGGTATTACTATCGTAGGCGCTTTGATAAGTGCAGGTGTTGGAGAGATGTCGGTTAGTAAAATATTAGGATTTATTGCCATAATTTTTGCGATGATAAATGTCGTTGGTGGCTTTCTGGTTACAGACAGGATGTTAAAAATGTTCAAAAAGAAGTAGGAGTAAAAAATGCAGATTATATCATATATAGTTTATTTAATTGCTTCCATTTGTTTCATATTTGGAATAAAAAAACTTGCCTCTCCGAAAACTGCCAGACAAGGTAATCAACTCGCTGCTGTTGGAATGTTATTAGCAATTATAGTCACTCTTAAAGATAATAGAATTTTATCGTATGAATGGATTATTGCTGGGATAATCATAGGTTCAATTATTGGTGCTGTATTCGCATTAAAAGTAAAAATGACTGGAATGCCTCAGATGGTTGGATTATTAAATGGATTCGGTGGTGGTGCTTCAACTTTAGTTGCTATTTCTGAATATGAAAGAATTTTCTATGGCACCAAACAATTTGAAATCAATGTGATGATTTCTATTGTTTTAAGCGTTTTAATTGGGTCAGTTACTTTTACTGGTTCACTTATAGCATTTGGGAAATTGCAGGAACTTATTACAGGAAAAGTTATTAAATATCCTTTTCAACATCCATTAAATGCACTTTTAATAATTACAGTTTTAGTAATGGGAGTTATTTTAGTTATTCAGCCAATCAATATAGAATTACTTTTAATAATTACTTCAGTTTCTTTAGTTCTTGGAGTTTTACTGGTATTACCGATTGGTGGTGCTGATATGCCAGTTGCAATTTCATTATTAAATTCATATTCAGGTATAGCTGCTTCAATGACAGGATTTGTTCTTTCAAATAATATGCTAATAATTGCTGGTGCATTAGTAGGTGCTTCAGGTATAATTTTGACAATAATAATGTGTAAAGGAATGAACAGATCTTTAATGAATGTAGTTTTAGGTGGTTGGGAAAGTGCAGGGTCTACTGGCAGTTCGGCGATTAGTTCACCTAAAGGACAAGTTAAATCAATTGATGCAGAAGAATTAGCTATGTTGCTCGATTCAGTCAGTAGTGTTATAATAGTTCCAGGCTATGGAATGGCTGTTGCTCAAGCACAACATGCTGTAAGAGATTTAATGAATGTTCTTGAGAAAAAAGGTGTTCGTGTTCGTTTTGCAATTCATCCAGTTGCAGGTAGAATGCCAGGCCATATGAATGTTCTGCTTGCAGAAGCCCAAGTTGAATATGATAAATTAGTCGCTATGGAAGATATAAATGACGATTTTCCTAATACTGATTTAGTTATTATAATTGGTGCTAATGATGTAGTTAATCCCGCAGCCCGCCACAATCAAAACAGTCCTATTTATGGAATGCCAATATTAAATGTTGATTATGCTAAAACAGTTATCATTAACAAGCGCTCATTGAATGTTGGTTATGCAGGTATTGATAATGAATTGTTTTTCTATCCTAATGCACTAATGTACTTTGGCGATGCTAAAGAAGCTATGACAAAACTTGTTAATGAACTAAAATCTTCTTCATAATCAAAAAAAAATTTTAATCATTTATCCCTCTCTAAAAATTTTTGGAGAGGGATTTTTTTTCTTTTTGGCTTATTCTATACTACAGAATAAATTTATATTTGAAAAGTAAACTGAAAATTAATTGGAGAAATATATGAAAATGGATTGGCAGCCTTTCATTGGTAAATTAGTTAATATAACAATGCATGAGAATTATGGTCTTATTGATGACAGTCGAAATAATCAAACACTTTATGAGATAGTATTTAAAAATGGTACTCTCGTAGGCGCTTATGATGAAGGATTATTATTAGAAACATTCAGAGAGAATCATAAAGTGAATATTTTTATTCCTCATTCTTCAATTAAATGTGTTGAAATATTTGAACTCAAAGAGGACAACACAATATGAAAAAACTCCTTTTGATTGTTCTTTATTCAATTACTTGTCTTGCTCAAGTAAAGATACTTAGCTTACATGTTTATACAACTGATGACAATCGCTCTTTCCCAGTAGTTAATCCTAAAAATAAATTAGTAATTGATTTTGATGTCTCTGCAAATAATTTTCCGGACCTTAATATAATATTTAGATTTTGTGATAGGAACTGGATACCAACAGAAAATATATTTTTACAAAATCAAGGTCAAAATACAGCTTTCATACTTAATTATGTTACATTACCGGTTACAGTAGAGGAAGCAAGATATAATTTTTCAAACAAATTTCCTGATGCTGAAGGTTATGTTAGTTTTCCTTATTCGGGCAAATGGAAATTTTTTATAGTAAATTCTAGTAATCCAGAAAATATTCTGGCTGAGGGAAAGTTCATTGTTGATTTATCGGAAATTAAATTGAATGTAAATATTAAAAAATCAACTTTACAGGATAAATTATATTCACCTAATGAACTTTCACGTTCTTATGAAATAGAAGTTAAAACTACTATACCAGATAAACTCTTTCCTAATTTCGTTGAAGAGGTTGAAATATTCAGAGACCATCTGGTCGATTTTTCATTAAAGCAAAACAGAAGTGATCAAATTAGCTTGAATCGTCAAATTAAATGGGATGGTGCAAATAATATTTCTTTCATCTTTAGGGATTTTAGACCTGGAAATGGATATCGACAAGTAAATTTGATGAATACAAATATTTATATATCCAAAAATGTTCAGGCCCAATTTGAAGGTTTTGAAACAACTCGATTTTATTCTGCACCCTCAATCGACTTCAATGGCGGAATGTCATTAAAAGCTCCTAAAGATCCTTATGCTAATTATATGAATGTGAATTTTAGATTCAAACCTCCGAATGAAGTTTATGATGATATTTACTTAATTGGTTCTTTCAATCAATGGAAATTATTAGATGATTATAAAATGAATTATGATGGTGATTTATTTTCTAAAGTTGTTCTATTGAAAAGAGGTATTTATGATTATCAATATGTTCTTGTTGATAAATCAAAGAACATTGTGGATTTATATTCGTTTGAAGGCAATAACTACAACAATTCATTTACCATTAATGTATTATTATTTTATCGTGACCCACAATTTGGAGGTTATGATAGATTAATCGGATTCTCAAGAATACATATCAGATAGTTTTTTTATGGATAAGTTAAAAGTTGGAGTTATAGGAGTAGGTCATTTGGGTAAGCTTCATACAAAAATATTTTCTAGAATTGAAAATTGTTCCCTCGTCGGTATTTATGATATTGACAGTGAAAAATCTAAATCAGTTGCAGCAGAGTATAATACAGTTCAATTCAATTCTCTTGAAAAACTTTTGGAAATAACAGATGCTGTATCGATTTCTGCCACAACTAAAGCCCATTTTGAACTTGCATTAAAAGCAATTGAGTTCAACAATCACATTTTTATTGAAAAACCAATTACAGCAACAATTCAACAAGCTGAAAAAATTGTTGAACTTGCCAGCAATAAAAATCTAATTTTACAGGTTGGGCATATTGAAAGATTTAATCCTGGATTAATAGCAATAGAATCGAATATTATTGACCCTAAGTTTATTCAAAGTGATAGACTTGCACCATTTAATCCAAGGGGCACAGATGTAGCAGTTGTGTTAGATTTAATGATTCACGACATCGATATAATACTTAGTTTGATTAAAAGCCCAGTTGTTGAAGTTTCTGCTAATGGTGTTGAGGTTGTTTCTGATTATATAGATATAGCTAATGCTCGTCTGGAATTTGAAAATGGAGCAGTTGCTAATGTAACAGCCAGTAGAATATCTCAAAAAAGAATGCGAAAAATGAGAATTTTCCAGAAAGATAGCTATATATCATTAGATTTTAATTCTGGTGAAAGTGAGATTTATAAACTAATTCCACTTCAAAGTGAAATCCCTTCATCTGCTATGTTAGTTGGTGAGATAGGAATTGGAGATAAGAAAAAAAAATTAATTTACCAGCAGCCAGAGAAAATAGAAATCAATGCTCTTCAATATGAACTTGAATTATTTGTAAATTCAGTTCTGAACAAAACTGCCCCAGTTGTATCTGGCCAAGATGGTTTGAGAGCATTAAAAGTGGCTGATTTGATTTTGAAAAAAATTGAGCAAACTAAAGGAAAATTGATATGAATTACTTTTATTTTTTCCCGCATATTTTGATTATGATTTTCTTATTTACTTATTGTAGTTTAATAAAAACAATGGTTAACCTTTCAAGATTACAATTCAAAATTGGTAAGGTAAATGAATTTCAAGTTAATGGGATAGATATTTCTAATAAAACTTCATTAAAAGATTTATCTACTTCCGAAATTGTTTCTTTATCAACTGTAATTTCTCAAGGTAAACTTCCAGTTTCATTTATAGTTAATGTCAATGCAAGAAATCCTAATGATGGAACTGGTGGGTATCCCAGAACAGATGCAACCATAAAATCTCTTAAATGGAGATTATTTATAGATGATGTTGAAACAATTTCAGGTGATATTGATAAATCATTTGAAGTGCCTGGAACTGGTGAAGTTTCTGACATTCCTCTTAAAATTAACCTTGACTTGCTTAAGTTCTTCAAAGGCGAATCATTTGAAAGAGTTGTTAATCTGGTGTTAGCAATTGGCGGTAAAAATAGAAACTCTTCTAAAATAACTTTGTATGCTACTCCAACGGTTTCAACAATTTTAGGAGATATTAAATATCCTGGCGAATTAAAAATTATTGATAAAGAATTTACTAATTAAAATTTGAATTAAAATGGCAAAAACAGAAAAATATGCTATTGGTGTTGATTTAGGCGGAACCAATATAAAAATTGGAATAGTCTCACAATCAGGTAAGATTATATCAAAAACTGATATTAAAACAGAAGCTCAGTTAGGTCCAAAGAAAGTTATAAAAAATATTGAAAAAGGGATTCTAAATATTCTTCAAGATAATAAATGTAAAATTTATGGAATAGGAATAGGTGCACCAGGGATAGTCGCAACTAAAAAAGGAATAGTAAAAAACCCACCTAATCTCCCAGGCTGGGATGAGGTTCCACTTGGTTCAATAATTAAGAAAAAATTTGGAACTAAAGTAAGTGTTGAAAATGATGCAAATGCTGCCGCTATTGGTGAACTTATTTTTGGAGTTGGGAAAAAATATTCATCATTCATAATGGTAACTTTAGGAACTGGTGTTGGTGGAGGGATAATTTTTAACAAAAAATTATTTAGAGGTGAAATTGGTGGCGCAGGCGAAATTGGTCATATATGCATAAATCCTTATGGACCAAGATGCAATTGTGGCTCAACTGGTTGTATTGAAGCCTACGCCGGTAATCATTATCTGAAAGAATTTGTTAAAAAAGATTTATTAAACCATCCATCATCTAAAATTTGGGAACTAATTGAAAATGATATACAAAAAGTATCACCCCGTGTAATTCAAATGGCCGCAGAACTTGGAGATATCTACGCTAAAGAAATTATTTTTGAGTTAGGAACTAATCTTGCAACTGCATTCGCTTCTCTTAGTAATGTACTTGATATTAGTACTTACATTATCGGAGGTGGTGTGGCAGGTTTTGGTAAACCCTTATTTAACTCTATCAAAACTACTATGGTTTCCAGAGTTTTAACACCATTGAAAAATAGAATCAATATCATTCCAGCAAAATTAAAAAATGAAGCTGGCATATTAGGAGCTTCATCATTAGTGTTCTATAACTCTTAATTCGCTCTAAATTTGATTTATGAAAATCAAAATTATAGCATTTATAATTTTTTCTTTATACTCCTTCCCGCAGGTTAAAGATACTATTTCGATAAAAGATACTTCAGATATTATTTCTTCATTAAACCAGAAACAAGATAAAAGAAAATCTGATATTGATACCATCGTTTTTGCTGAAGCGAGAGATTCAATTCATTTCAAGATTAAAGACAAAATGATGTTAATTTTTGGTGAAGGTCAGATTAAATATCGCCAAACTGAAATTAAAAGTGGAATAATAGAAATTAATTTTGACAATAATGAAATCTTTGCTGAAGGAATTAAGGATGATTCTCTCGGAAAAATAATACAAACTCCTGTTTTAATTGAAGGTACTGAATCCTATTCTGGAACTCGAATGAAATATAATTTCAAAACTCAAAGAGGTAGTATATCAATAGCAGAAACTGAACAGGAGGGAGCAAAATATTTAGGGAAAAAAATCAATAAAGTTGATAAGCAGACATATTTCATTGCAGATGGAATTTATACAACCTGTAATGATAGTTGTTATCATTATCACTTTTACTCTCCAAGGATGAAAGTAATTCACAAAGAACAATTAATTGCTGAATGGATTTTTATTCACTTTGGGGGAGTTCCTTTTCCAATACCGATACCATTTGCTGTTTTCCCACTTCAGTCTGGAAGAAGGTCTGGTTTAATTTCCCCTGTTTTTGGAGAGGATGCAAGATATGGAACATATTTCTCAAGATTCGGATATTTCTGGGCAATAAGTGATTTTATGGATTGGAATATAACAGGTGATTATTACACAAGAGGGAGTTATCGATTAAGTAGTCTTTTTAGATATGCAAAGAGATATGAATTCTCAGGTAATCTTGAGGGCAGTTTTGCTAGATTCGTAGAGAATGAAGTTACTGACCCGGACAGAGCTGAAAGAATCGATTGGCGACTTTTGTGGAGTCATAACCAAACTTTTACACCAACACTTCGTTTTGATGCAAGATTAGAATTTCTTTCAAATAATCAAATTCAAAGAAATATCTCAGACTTAAATGAAATTTTAAGAAATCAAGCATACTCAAACGCAACTTTATTTAAATCTTGGGATGAGTCTGGCAATAGTATATCGATTAATTATAGTAGAAGACAGGTTTTTGAAACTAATGAAATAAATGAAATTTTACCATCAATTAATTTTTCAATGTCTCAAAAATATCCTTTTAGGAGTGAATCTGGTCTTTCGAAAAATTTCTTCGAGTCATTTGGAATTTCTTATTCATCTCAATTTCAAAACAGGAGAGACAGAATTAATAAAGATTTGAAAATTCGTGGAGGTATTAGTCATCAAATCTCTACAAGTTTTTCTCCAAAGATTGGTTATTTCAATGTATCTCCTTATCTAAATTATCAAGAAAAATGGTACAATAAACGAATTGAAAAATTTTCATTAAGATCTTTTAGAGGAAGTGATTCAATTGTTACAATAGATAAAAAGGAGATTAACTTCGTTAGAACTTTTTCAACTGGTATTAATGTCTCAACAAAATTATATGGAATTTTTAATCCAGAGATATTAGGAGTTAAGTCTATTCGGCATCAGGTGATTCCTACAATAGGATATTCTTTTATTCCAGACTTCTCTGGACCCTTCTGGGGTTATTATTCTGAATACATCAATCAAAAAGGTGATAGAGTAAAATATGATAAATTTGAAAGAGAAATTTTTGGAGGGGCTTCAGGAAGGGAGTCGCAAAATTTGAATTTATCTGTTTCAAATATTTTTGAAATGAAAACTCTTGCAGACCCATCAGATACAACTTCTAAGGAAAATAAATACCAATTATTAAACCTTAATGCTAATATTTCTTATGATTTCAATGCTGATTCATTAAAGTTTAGTGATTTAATGCTTAATTACAGAACTCAAATTGGAACTTTCAGTTTTGATGGTAGTTCATCATTTACTTTTTATGATTACGCCGAAAATGTAGATAGAATAAATAAGTTTTTGATAGATGTTGGAAAGGGATTTCTACGTTTAACGAGTTTTAATTTCTCTATTTCTTTTTCTTTATCAGCCGATAAACTAAAAAAAGAAAAAGTTGATACATTAACAGAACTAAATAGAGAGCAATTTGAATTTACAAATCAAACTAGAAGTATATATCAAGGTTTATATAATGATAGAGACCCTGATTTTTCAATACCTTGGGATTTAAGTTTAAACTATTACTACAATGAAGCAAGACCTAATCCAAATCGTGTATTTAAATCTTCAAGTTTAAGTGGAAGCTTAAATTTTAACCTAACTCCAGCTTGGAAATTTTCTTTTACAGGTAGTTATGATTTAATTAGGAAAGAATTTGCCGCACCACAAATTCGTATTTCTCGTGATTTACATTGTTGGATAATGAATTTTACCTGGAATCCAATAGGTACTTTTAGAGGTTATAGGTTTGAAATAAGGGTTAAAGCACCTCAACTTCAGGATTTGAAATTAACTAAACAAGATCAATTTTATGAAGGCAGATAATATAATTACTTATTATATTGATGGTAATAACTTAATTGGCAAAATTCCAGAACTCAAAAAAATTAAGGATAACTCGGCAAGGGAAAAATTAATTTACTCACTTCAAAGATTCTTTAAAGATAAAAAAGCTAAAGTTATAGTTTTTTTCGATGGATTTCCTTCAGAAAGAATTAACTCATCTTTTGAAATAGTTTATTCTTTGAATAAAAAAGCAGATGAAGTTATAAAAAAAAGGATAGATGGTTCATTTAAAAATAAAAATTTAATAGTTGTATCATCCGATTTAGAAATTTATTCTTAATCTAAGATTTGTGGCTGCAAAGCTATCAAATCTGAAGATTTTTTTGATATTATGATATCAAGTAAAATCGATATAAATCAAGAAAAACCAGATAGATTTAATGTAGAGGAATATAAAAAATTATTTGAATTGTAAAATTTTAAGTATTATTAAATTTATAAAACTATTAATTATTTGGTAATATATCAAAAAAAATCAATAAATCTTCAAAAATTCGAAAGATTCAAATATTTTTTCTTAATTTTTTAATAAAGTTAAATTTCTATTAAATTACACCTCACCGCTTTGTTATTTATATCAAACAATTTATGTTTGAACAACAAATTTAACAAACTGATGAACTTTTCTATTTTTTCAAATATACATTTCATAAAATATATTCACAAAAAAAGGAGTAATATATGAGAAAATCAAAAGACTTTTTTCTTTACTTAGTTGTTTTCTTTTTTTTAATCGGGAGCATAATTTCATTAGCTCAGGTTGTTACTACATCAAGTATAAGTGGCATGGTATCAGACAAATCTGGCGAGCCACTTCCTGGAGCGAATATCATAGCTCTACACGAACCATCGGGAACACAATATGGGACCTCAACTCGTTTTGATGGCCGTTATAACATTAGTGGAATGCGAGTGGGTGGTCCTTACAAAATTAAGGTCTCTTTCGTTGGGTATAATAGTCAAAATGTTGAAAATGTTTTCCTTGAATTAGGACAGAATTTCAGATTAGACGTATCCCTTACAGAATCTGCAATTGAATTAGGTGATATAAATATTATTGCTGAAAGAGATGCTATTATCAGACCAGATAGAACTGGAACTTCAACTACTATCTCAAGACAGACAATCGAAACATTCCCTACCATTTCAAAAAGAATTGAAGATTTAACGAGATTAACTCCACAATTTAGCAGAAATGCCAGTTTCGCTGGTATGGATAATAGAATGAATAATATTACAGTTGATGGCTCATACTTTAATAACTCTTTTGGTCTTGCAGGTTTGCCTGGCGATAGAACAGGTGTAGCTCCTATATCACTAGACGCAATTGAACAAATTCAGGTAAATATCTCTCCATTTGATGTTAGAAATGGTAACTTTGTTGGAGCTGGTGTTAATACTGTTACAAAGGCTGGAACAAATGAATTCTCTGGCTCAGTATATTATAATGTAAGAAATCAAGGTTTTGTTGGTAAAAAGGCGAAAGAACTGGAAGTAAACCCTGGAACATTTAAATTCAATCAAATAGGACTCAGAATCGGTGGTCCTATAATTCCTAATAAATTATTCTTCTTTGCAAATTTTGAAGATGATAATCTAATCCAACCCGGTACAACTTTTATTGCAAGACCAGATACATTAACTCCTATTGGAGGTAATGTAACAAGAGTACTAAAAAGTGATTTAGATGCTTTGAGTAGATACCTAAAAGAAAAATTTGATTATGAAACTGGTCCTTATCAAGGTTACGATTTTGAAACTCCATCCACAAGGTTACTTTTGAGATTAGACTATAACCTTGATGATAAAAATAAGTTAAGTTTAAGATATACACACCTTGACTCATTTACAGATGTACTTCTTTCAAATTCAAGCTCATTAGGATTTGGAACAAGAAGAACAACTACCCAAGCATTGAATTTCGCAAATTCAAACTATCAAATTATGGAAGATATTCGTTCTATTGTAGGTGAGTGGAACTCTATTCTTTCAAATAACATAACAAATAATTTAATTGTAGGTTATACTTTCAATGATGAAAGTCGTAAATCAAAAGGTAAATTCTTCCCCTTTGTTGATTTATTGTCAGGTGGTTCAGTTTATACATCTTTTGGATTTGAACCTTTTACTCCTAACAATGAGTTAAGATATAAAAGTTACCAATTTCAAAACAATCTCAGTTTATATCTTGGAGAACATAGCTTAACATTTGGTCTTAGTTTAGAGAGGTATGAATCAGAAAATGTATTTTTCCCAGGTTCACAAAGTGTTTATGTATATAATTCTCTATCTGATTTTTACAATGATGCAAATGGTTATTTGAATAATCCTAATAGAGACACTTCAACTATAACATTAAATAGATTCCAAGTTAGATGGTCAAACATTCCAGGTCAGTCAAAACCAATTCAACCCCTTAAAGTTTGGTATGGCGGTATATATGCTCAAGATCAATGGCAAATACTTGATAATTTAAATTTAATTGGGGGCATTAGATTGGATGTGCCTATTTTTGAAAAAACTGGCTATCACAATAAAGAAGTAGATACAATGAAATTTATGGATGAAAATGGTAATATTGTTCAATATAGAACTGATAAGTTACCTGATGCTAATATTCTATTCTCACCTAGAATTGGTTTTAATTTTGATGTATTCGGTGACAAATCCACACAAGTTCGTGGTGGAACAGGAATATTTACAGGCCGTCCAGCTTATGTTTGGATTTCCAATCAAATTGGTAACAATGGTATATTAACAGGATTTGAAAGATTGGACAATACCCGGAAAAGACCATTTAATCCAAATACAAATAGATATAAACCAACAAATGTTTCAGGTGCTCCTGCTACATCCTATGAATTAGCTCTAACCGATCCTAACTTTAAGTTCCCTCAGATATGGCGTTCAAATATTGGAGTTGATCAGAAATTACCTTTTGGATTTATAGGAACATTAGAATTTATGTATAGTAAAGATGTAAATGGAGTTTACTACATAAATGCAAATCAGAATAAACCAAATAGCCAATTCAATGGTGTTGATCAAAGACCACGTTGGACTTCTGCTTCAGCAAGAAGAATATACCAAAAGATTGATAACGCTATTGTTCTCAAAAATCAAAGTGAAGGATATTATTGGAATATTACTGCAGCACTGGAAAAACCATTTAGTGATAATTGGTATTTCAAAGCTGCTTATAATTACGGTGAGGCTAAAAACACTGTTGACCCTGGTTCAATCGCTTTCGGCTCTTGGAATAATAACCCTCATTCAGGCAGTGGAAACAACCCAGGATTAGGTTTTTCATTAAACTCACCTGGACATAGAGTAATAGGTGCTTTATCCTATCGTTTTGATTATTTTAACTTCGGTGCAACTACCGTTTCTTTATTCCTTGAAGGTTATACACAAGGCAACACAAGCTATACATTCGCTGGCGACATGAACGGAGATGGTGGTACAAGTAACGACTTAATTTATATCCCTAAAGATAAATCAGAAATGTATTTTGAACAATTTACTGCAAGTGGTGTTACATTCACAGTGGATATGCAAAAAGATGCTTGGGAAGCATTTATTCAACAAGATGAATATTTAAGAAAAAATAGAGGTAAATATGCTGAAAGAGGTGCTGTATTTATGCCAATGGTTTGGAGAGCTGATTTTAGCATAATTCAAGAATTCTATACTGAACTTCTCGGTAAAAAGAATGCACTCCAATTTAGATTTGATATACTTAATATTACAAATTTATTGAACAAGAGTTGGGGCGTTGGTAATGTTTTCACTACAACTCAACCTCTTATTTTCAGAGGTGTTGACGCAGGTGGTAAACCAATCTATAGACTTAGAAATATTGGAGACAAATTAATTGATAAAACTTTCCAACCCTCTGCAGGTATCTTTGATGTTTATAGAATTCAGTTTGGTATAAGATATATTTTCAATTAAAATAAGCTTTTATAATTATAAGAGGCTGCATTTATGCAGCCTTTTTTTTAATCACACCATTTTATTTACATCTTGAATTTCTAAATTTGATATATGATTATGTTTAGAATTTCATTAAATTGTTAATAAAAATTATCACTAATAAAATTAGAGGGTCAAATGAAAAAAATGGTTTTTATCCCTTGTCTTTTTATCATTTCATTTCTTTTCCAAAGCTTAAATTATACTCAAAGTAGAAACCCCGTTTTAGAATATTGTACGGGCACTTGGTGTCAGTGGTGTCCTTGTGGGCATTCAATAATAAAAAATGAAATTAAACCAGCTCATCCAAATGTAATAGTTATATCTTATCACGGACCTGCAAATGGCTCTGATCCATTTAGTTTCTTTCCAGGTAATACAATTATTAGTGCTCTCGGTTTTACCGGTTATCCAACTGGTATAGTTGATAGAACATCACCTCCTCAAGGTAGAACAACCTGGTTGAATAATGTATCCAATAGAAAAAATGTTCCACCTACCGTTTCAATAACATCAATTAGACAATATAATCCCGCTACAAGAGAACTTAACTTGAATATTAACTCTACAGCATTAGTTGGATTAACAGGAACTTTTAACTTGAATGTTATTCTTCTTGAAGATAGTTTAATTTATCCACAAACTGGTAATTCAAGTTGTCCCGGTTCTTCTTCTTATATTCATGATAATGTAGTCAGGGCTATGATAAATGGAGCAACTGGTGAAGTACTGGTTACTTCAAAATGGGACTATGGACAAACGATTTCAAAACAAATCAGATATACTATTCCAAACAATATCGTTGAAAAAAATGCAAGCATCGTTGCATTTATTTATAAATCTGGCTCTGCACTCAATATCAGTGAAATCCAACAAGCTGAAGAATGGAAACTCCTTGACACTACTGCAACATCTGTGATATTGGACTTAGAACAAATTACTGACTTTAATCTCTTCCAAAATTTTCCTAATCCTTTTAATCCAAGTACAATCATCAGCTGGCAATCCCCAGTGAATGGCAGACATACAAT
>Ga0308420_1000849_pt1 | contig 15742 bp, 13 predicted proteins | sample HotsprSampleMS55_FD_203802 | JGI IMG/M metagenome (GOLD analysis project Ga0308420, IMG submission 203802) | Hot spring phototrophic mat microbial communities from Mushroom Spring, Yellowstone National Park, Wyoming, United States - 20090730_MS55 ... | reverse complement strand
CTCCAGTTCAAGGACTTTCTCTGTTTTTTCCTGCCTCACACTACGGATATGACACTCCAGGACAATACGGACGTGATCCCGGATCAAGGCGTGTTGGATCCGCTCAGCCGCATCGCGGTCCTCGCGGATGAGGATTTGCGGTGCGACTTCCAGCAGCGAGACCTGTGAACCAAACCGGGCGAACGCCTGGGCCAGTTCACAGCCGATCGGTCCAGCCCCGATCACAGCTAGGCGCCTGGGCAGCGTAGTGAGCGAGAAGATCGTCTCATTGGTGAGCGCGCCGGCCTGGGCAAGCCCCGGAATCGGCAGCTCCACGGCACGTGATCCTGTGGCGATGACAGCCTTACGGAAACGTAGCCTCTTGCCACCCACCGCGATGGTGTCAGAGTTGACAAACCGTCCCTCCCCCAGAAACACATCCACGCCCAGACTCCGATAACGCGCAGCAGAGTCTTTTGCACTAATCTGCGCTCGCAGCCGACGCATCCGTTCCATCACGGCCGGGAAATCGACCGTAGCCTGTGCTGAGAGCTCAACCCCATATTCCCCGGCATCCCGCACTTCGGCATAGGCCCGTGCAGCACGGAGTAAAGCTTTGGAGGGCACGCAGCCCACATTGAGACAATCTCCCCCCAGGCGGTCCCGTTCGATCAACGCCACCTTGGCACCCAGACCCGCTGCCCCCGCAGCAGTAATGAGTCCAGCCGTGCCGGCACCAACCACCACCAGATTGTACCGTGGTGGCGGTTCAGGATTCACCCAGTCGGCCGGACGGACATTGGCAATAAGTGTCTGGCTGTATACATCGTCAGAAACAGCTTGCAGATTATGCGCCATACACTTTTCCCTCACTCCGAGTCCGTGGCTCTGCCTCGCCACTTGCCACCGCAGCGCTGAGCGCTTTTCTGCCGATCCGTGTGACGACGGCCGTCACGGCTAGGGTTGCCACCAAGCCCACGCCAAAAAGAACGTGCTGCACCACTCCTCCTTCGACCCGTCCGGCCAAGATATCAGCCAAGTTCTTGACGGCAGAGCCAAGGTAGACATACATCACCGTCCCCGGTAGCATCCCTATCCAGGAGGCGAGCACGTAGTCGCGTAGCGAAACCAGGGTCAGTCCAAAAGTATAGTTGAGTAGATTAAAGGGAAAGACCGGGGACAGCCGAGCTAACAATACGATCTTGAATCCTTCTTGCCTGACCGCGTGATCGATGGCCTGGAACTTGGGATTGCCGGACACCTTGGCCTCAACACAGCGCCGCGCCAGCGTCCGCCCCGCGAGAAAAGCAGCAGTAGCGCCAAGAGTGCTGCCGATGGACACAACAACCGTGCCAAGGGCAACTCCCAAAACGAATCCAGCTCCCAGCGTGAGGAGCGAACCTGGCACGAAGAGGAGCGCGGCGGGAATATACGCGGCCCCGAGCAGCACCGCACCCCACGGTCCAACTCCCTGTACCCAGGTGAGGAATTGGGACAGGGAGTGCTGCAGCGGCAGGAGAAATAGGCTTGCCCCAATAGCTATCACGAGAAGGACAAAGGTAATGATGCGGAGGGTTGATATCGCCTGCATGATTGTCTTGTTTTCCGTAGGATTTTATCGCTGCCAGTTATTTTTTATTACCACTTCCTCCCTCTTTCTCTCTGTAGAGGAGAAACCGTAAGACGAACAGGCAGGTTCCCGATTGTTGCAGCGTGTCCCTCTGGATTCATACGCCAAGGGAACTGTTTCGGTCATTTTTCGTCTTTTTACAAGGGGAAAGAAAGCCGCGCATGAATCTCACTCTGCAAATTGCACGACACATTGCGCACTTCTGTCGTGCAACAGCAGGGACGGCGCTCTTCATACGGCCTGAACGGCGTGTGGCAAGCAGGCGTGAAGCCGGATACAGAAGGTGCTAATGTCTATTGCTGGTCAGGCGTGATAAATCCCCCATCAGCGACTCGAGCAAAAGAGGACAGGGATGAATATGAAGGAGATATTGCAGGCTGTGCCTGATTACGCTGAGTTCTACACGCCCGCAGAACTCCACGAGCGCTCTGCCCGCCTCGCGGAGGAGTTTCCGCAGATTGCCCAACTGCACGTCGTCGGCCACTCTACCGAGGGGCGGCCAATCGAGCTGCTCACGATCGGTCGCGGATCGCGCTCCGCCCTCTTCATCGGTGTTCCTCATCCCAACGAGCCGATCGGCACCCTCACTCTGGACTTCCTGAGTCGCCTCCTGTGTGAACGTGCAGACCTGCGGGAGGAGTTGGACACGACCTGCTTGATCTTGCAGGTGGCCGACCCCGACGGCTTGGCCCTTAACGCCGGGTGGTTGAAGGGAGCATTCTCTCCGACCTCGTATGCCTTACACTACTACCGCCCGGCCCAAGATGAGCAGGTAGAGTGGGGCTTCCCGGTCCATTATAAAACTTTGCACTTCACCACTCCTCCGGCGGAAACCCGTGTGATCATGCACCTCATGGATCGGTACCGGCCATCCTTTCTCTACTCTCTGCACAACGCCAGTTTTTGCGGGGTGTATTTCTACTCTTCCCGCCGCCTCCCGTCCTCCTGTATCCACCATCTCTATCAGCTCGTGGCCACACAGGAACTCCCTCTTCACTGTGGGGAGCCAGAGGTGTCCTACATCCAGCCATGGGACCGAGCGATCTATCCGTTTTTTGGCGTGCGAGAAAGCTACGATTTCCTGGAGAACAGTCTTGGACAAGATCCTGCCCCGTATCTCCGAACTGGGACGAGCTCGGCCGACTATCTCCGGCAACTTGTTCCTGACGGACTGGCTGTGGCGTGTGAATTGCCATATTTCACCGATCCGGCTTTGCAGGACGAGACCCCTGCAGGCATTTCTCGCCGCGAGGCGCTGGCTGAAGGGATGCGCCGGACCGAGGACACCTTGCGGCTGATCGCAACTCACTTCTGCGCGCTCAAGGACCGACTGCCACAGAACCGCCTTTTCCGCTCGGTCGCTGACTACCTAGACCGCACTCCACGGCGGCTCGCCGCCCAGCGACAAAAGATTGCCGACCCCGCCTATGCCCAAGAGGCCACCCGCGCCCAGGCCTTTGACGCCGTGGTCTGCCGCAGTTTCCAGGCGGTGCTCTATCTGGGAGAGGTATACCGGCTCGCCAAGGAGGTTGGCGAGGAAGAAAGGGCGCAGGAGGTCCGCTGTCAGGTAGCGGAACGGATGGCACAGATGAGGGCCGAGAGTCAGCTGTGTGTCCTGCCCCTCAAACGGCTGGTCGCCGTGCAAGCAGGGAGTGGATTGTTAGCGCTGATGACCGGAGCTGGCAAACCGTGAGGACGACGGACCGCTGCTCTCAGCGGGAGAAAAGGTTGAAGAGACGCTGGCCGATGATCCCAATGAGGGGCGGGAACAGCAAGCTCGGGATCGCTCTGGCGACGGTGAAAGGCCATCCCAGGAACGGTATCTCCCAGGAAAATAGGCGGGTGGGGGATAGCAAGGATTTGGCCGTAATGAAAGCGAGCAAGGGACCGACGCTGACTCCCTGCTTGAAGAGCGAGGCCGCAATGGGGAACACAACATAGGGTCCGCCAGGCATGAGGAGGCCGATCAACCAGCCGAGGAGGATCCCCTGGAAGCCTGCCTGCTCTCCCATCCATTTCACAAGGAGTTCTTGGGGGACGAGGACGTTAAAGAACCCGGCAAGACAAAACCCCAGGAGCAACGGCAGCCACACATCTTGCAAGAGCTCGAAACTGGCGTGAAAGCCACGCAGGAGCAGATCAGGACCCTTGAGAGAGGCCCAGATCACCATCACCACCGCCACACTTCCCATGACAATGACGGAAGCATCCACGCTCGTTTTATTCTTGCGCCGGTCCTGTCGCACAGCGGCACCAGGTATGCGTTGTATACCGGCCTGCCTCATGCACTGGCCATAAAGCGCTCACTATTGCGGGGGTCCCGGTACACGAGCGGACCGTGCTCGGGCGATGTGGCAGCCGCTGCGTGCAGCACTACCTCATGGTGAGGAGAGAAACGGCACACCGGGTCAGTGGCCGCAGCGTCGCCCGTCAAGAGGAACGCCTGGCAACGGCACCCACCGAAGTCCACTGTTTTTCTCGGACAGCTCTGACACGGCTGGCGCATCCAGCTGTCGCCGCGAAAGGCGTTGAGGCCGGGGGAATGCTGCCAAATAGCGATCAACGATTCCTCCCGTACACTGGGAAAGCGTAGGTTGGGAATGGCATGTGCGGCCTGACACGGCAATACTTCGCCCGTTGGGGTAATGCACATATAATTTCGCGCCCATCCCCCTGAGCAGGCTTTGGGCTCATCGGAAAAGTAGTCCACCTTGACAAAAACTACCTCCATCGTCCCCTGGTAGCGCTGCCGCGCTGCCCGCGCGATGGCCTCCGCCTGGTCGTACTGTTCCCGCGACGGCATGAGCGCACGGCGGTTCTCGAGTGCCCAGGCATAATACTGCGCGTTGGCCAGCTCCAGCCGCTGGGCCCCTAACTCGGCCGCCAGGTCGATGATCGCCGGCACGCGCTCGATGTTCAGGCGATGAAGCACGACGTTCAGCGTCAGCGGAAAACCCACCTGTGTGATGAGATGGGCGACCGCAAGTTTTTTCTCGTACGCGTGCACGCCGGCAACGAGGTCCGCTGTGTCCCGATCGGTGTCTTGCACGCTCAACTGAATATGGTCAAGACCACAATCGCGGAATTGTTTGAGGTTCTCCTCGTTGAGCAGCGTCCCGCCAGTGATCAAGTTCGTGTAGAGGTCGCACGCCCGGGCATGACGGATGAGGGTACAAAGGTCTTTGCGCACGACCGGCTCTCCACCTGAGAAATGCAGCTGCACTACACCGAGTTCTGCCGCTTCGGAGAAGGTGCGACACCACTGCTCGGTGCTGAGCTCGTCCCGCCAGGCATGGAAGGTAAGCGGATTCGAACAGTACAGACACCGCAGTGGGCAGCGGTAGGTGATTTCAGCCACTAAGGTGTATGGGCGAGGGGCGCTCATTTATACCTCCAAGAGGCCACGCGCGCGGAGACGGGCGAGCAGTTCGATGACTTCTTCCTCAATCTGCGCGCGTGCGGTCGCTGTAAACGTCTGGGCCAGGGTATCGACAACCTGCTCGACTGTCCGCTCACCATTACATAGCTTAAGAATTTCCGCTGCTGTCTCATTGAGCAGCAGCGCCGCCTCTGGAAAGATCACCATATGGCGCTTTTCCACCGCGTCCCAGCGCAGGCGTGCTTTTGGCACAAGACGCGGCCGCCAGGTTTGTGGTGTGTCAGCCACGACTCTCCCCTCACTGTCCCCACAAGGGCGGGAGCAAGCCAGGAGAGACATAAGCGAAGTAAATAGCATCTAGCATACTCCACAGAATGTGGCACTTGGTCCTCAGGGCACTGAGTGCCTGTTCTTGCAAGGTGCGCGTCACACAGTGCCGGATGACGAAATCCAGCCCATACTCCGCATCGCGCGGGGCTTGCACTAGCCGGGAGCGAAAGTACTCCAGTCCTTCTTTCTCGACCCAGGGATAGTGAGTCTCGAAGGCGGGCAGGCGCCTGGCCATCAAGGTCGGTGCGAAGAGCTCGGTCAGTGAGGAGGCGATTGCTTCCACGAGGGAGTGCGTCTGCACAAAATTGAGATAGGCATCCACGGCGAAACGGACACCGGGGAGAACATAGCGGAAACTGGCCACGTCCTCGCGGCGCAGGCCGGCAGCTTCTGCCAGGACGAGCCACTTATGGATCCCACCAGGATCCGCCGGGGTGCCGTCATGGTCGATGATCCGCTGGATCCAAGCGCGCCGGATGGCAGGGTCATCCGTTTTCGCCATAATCGCCGCATCTTTCTTCGGGATAATGGCCTGGTAGTAGAAGCGGTTCTCGATCCACGCCTGGAGCTGGCGCTTAGTGAGCCGCCCTTCGTGCATGAGGAGGTGAAAAGGGTGTTTATCGTGATACCCTTCCTCTCCCACCGCCCGCAGGCGTTGTGTAAACTCCTCTGCGCTCCACGGGGCTTGGCTCTGTTCTGTTGCCGGCCGCTCTATCTCACTCATTGTTTATACCTCGAAGTCCATGCCATCAAACGCAATTTCCCAGCCGGCTTCCTCGACTTCGCGGCGTTGGGGGGCATCCTCGACAAGGAGCGGATTGGTGTTGTTGAGATGGGTATAAATCTTGCGGACGTCACGCAGACCAGCCAGCTGCACTAGACTGCCATCTGGCCCACTGATCGGCAGGTGACCCATGGACAACGCAGTTTTTTGCCCGAGCCCTACCGCCATTAGCTCATCATTGGACCAACAGGTGCCGTCGAAAAACACGACCTGGCAACTCTCCAGGACCGCCGTCACGGCCGCAGTGAGATTCTGAATGGTCGGTACATAGGCAAGAGACCGGCCGGTCCGGGCATCGGTAATTTTATAGCCGATGGTTCCTTCGTCCCACCGCTTGACAACATCCATGAGATACGCAGGCGGCTTGCCCGGGACAGGGAAGGCCTCGTAATACAGACCGCTGTCTTTCCCATCGACACCGATAATCGCGTGCTGGCCAGACGTCACCACGATGTTCCAGGTACATCGCGGAGGAAGACAAATCGCTCGAAAAACCGCGTTTGTCTCAAGGAGCCACGCTTGCACCTGCTGAGTGGCATAGAGGCAGAGCGACTGGGACTCGCGTAACGAGAGGAGACCGGCGATATGGTCGATCTCCGCGTTGGTGAGGAAGATCGCCTCTATCGGGGTATCGCGCGGAATCGTGCGCGGAGAGAGGGCATCGAACGCAAGGAGTTGCTGACGAATATCGGGGCTAGCGTTGAACAGATACCACCGCTTGTTATCGGCGCTCAGCGCGATAGAGGACTGGGTTCTCGCTCGAGCACGGAGGAATCCGGAGCGGAGGCCGCGGCAGTTCGCGCAGTTACAATTCCACTGGGGAAACCCTCCTCCTGCTCCCGATCCGAGGACACGCACACGCACCGGTGTTCCTTCCGCTGATTAGCCAAGATCGACGCGAGAAACATCGCGAGACACAACGGGCTTCACCATCGTTGTCGTGGGCAGCCCTGCTTCGGCATCAGCGAATTATTCCGAGATCAGAATATACATGCTGACTTCCGCATCCATCCGCACCTCGATAAAATCTGGCTTTGTCCATACCATCTGCTGAGTACTCCTTTCTTCGTGATAAAGAATTTCCATACCGCACTGCACTCTTCTTGTCCAGAGTTGGGTACCCACTCGCTTCATCTTTTTTACTACTGCATCAGTTGGCATACTCAAGGGACAGCGAACGGTACAGCTACGCTCGTCGCACACAGAGATGGCACGAACCGCCAGCTAGACAGATCCCCCACACTCGCCTCTGCATGGTCTCGGGTCGCGCTGGTTCGAGAAGCCGCGAGGGCGTTCTGTATACGGCCACGAGGTAGAGCAGGCACGAAGCCTGCCCCTACAGACACGGCGGTGGAGATGAATCTTGGGGGGGCAGTAGTGTTTGCCGGCGACGCAGTGCCGCGGTGCGTTCCCAGTCAATGGCCAGTGTCTGCGGCTCGATCACCACACCATACTGCTCCCGCGCCGCAGCAATGGTGAGCTTTTCGTCTCTCACGTCGGCAAGGACCTTCTCCGGCTCACGCTCCCACGGATTGCCATGTCCACCAGAGCCGGAGACGACGTGATAAATGCGATCTCCAGCCCGTACTTCCAGGTGCATGTGGGCTTTGCGCGGCAGCTCTAGGTGCTCATCCTCGGGGTTCAAGATATTTGTCGACAACGCCCCCGCTTGTCCCCCAGCCATTCCCTCGGAAGCACGCAATAGGCGGTTGGTGCGGACCATCACGGTACCCGGCTGTAGGAACCGCCACTGTTTGTAGATCGACAACGATCCCCGATATTTTCCGGCTCCGCCGGTATCCGGCACATAACCGAAGCCGTCAACCACAAGCGGGTATTCACGCTCTAACAGTTCAGCCGGGATCGTACCATAGGAGCCGAAGGCCATGGGGGCGACCCCGTCGATGCCATCCTTCCCTGGCCGACCACCCCAGCCGCCAAAGAAGATGTCCATTACCGCGAACTGCGTACCGTCGGGCCGGTGCCCAGTGAAATGCAAAACATCTCCGCCCTCCCCTGGGATTGGAACGCGGTGCGGCAACGCCTTGGCCAACGCACGGAAGAGCATGTCGAACACGCGGAAGAATAACGGCGCCCGACCGCCAACGGCCGCCGGAAAACGGGGGTTGACGAGCGTACCGAGCGGGGCGATCACCGAGAGGGGCCGAATGAAACCTACGTTTGTCAATACCTCAGGACTGACAATGCTTTTGACCGCCCCGTATACCGTGGCCTTGGTCATACTGAGTGGCAGATTGATCGCCCCGCGCGCCTGGGGCGCAGTGCCGGTAAAGTCGGCAGTCAACGTATCCCCCTCCGCGCGCAGCGTGAGCTTTAACGGCATGGCCACACCGTCACTGCCAAACCCGTCGTCTTCGAAGACGTCTTCATGGACGTACTCTCCCGGTGGGATGGCGCGGATCGCCGCCCGCGTGGCGCGCTCGGCATAGTCGATGAGATAGTCACAGGCAGAGTGGTAGGTCTCCGGGCCGTATTTATCGAGCAACGTCCTGATCTCCTGCTCCCCCCGCCAACAACCGGCGATTTTCGCCTCCACGTCACCAAGCCATTCCTCAGGTACCCGCACATTAGCCAGGATGGTCTCGACCAGGGCGTCATTGCGCACCCCACCGTCGTACAGCTTCAAAATGGGCAGTCGCAACCCTTCTTCGAAGGTTTCGCTACACTGGCTGCTGAAGCCACCGGGAAAGCGGCCGCCGATATCGGTATGGTGGGAATAGGAGAGCGAGAAGGCCACAAGTTTGCCTTGCCAAAAGGCCGGCGCGATGATGGCTACATCAGGCATATGGGTGATCCCGGCATAGGGATCGTTGACGACGATGACATCGCCAGGTGCCAACTTTCCTCCCCACTTGCGTAGCACGTAGGGCATCATCTCGATGAAAAAAGCGAGTTGGAAGGGCGCGGCGTAGCCCTGACCGAGCAGCCGCCCCTGGCCGTCACAGATCGCAGTGGCAAAGTCGCCGGTCTTCACCATCGCCGAACGGCCGGTTTTCCACACGGCAATGGCCATCTCTTCGGTGATCGCAGCAAGCTCGTTTTTGATCACCTCCACCAGAATAGGATCGAACGCACACTCCATGTTCCCTCCCGCAAATATGCCGCACAGCTCGCCGTGCCCCCCGGCAACGCCTACCGCACTTGGTGTGTGGGTGAGCGACTCGTTACTGCTCCTTTGCTCCTCGCTCTCTTTTAGCCGGAGAGAGGGGACCCACAAATAACCTCTGCAAGACAGGGTTCATGCTTCGCCGTACCTGGCACGGGCGTTCTCACGGCGATTTCCCCGTGCCAGCCGTAGCGCAGCTGTTTTCTCCATATCTACTTTTCCTGCCGCGCCATCAATGACCACCCCATACTCCCGCTCTGCGTATGCAGGGGAGATCTTTTCGTCGAGGACATCTGCGAGCACCTTTTCAGGATCACGCAAAAATGGGTCGCCATATCCGCCGGCCCCGGGCTGGACATGGAGCAGCACATCCCCTGCCCGCACCGGGACATCGATCAGCATGCAGGGCGGCAGCAGCGTGTCTGTCCCATTGGCGCTGAGCACGGCCTGAAATGGCGTACCATCCCTTCCCCCGACCAGACCGTACGGGACCGACTTGACCCGGCAGGTACGTAACAGTACCCTCCCGTCGTGCAAGAATCGCCACTTGCGGTAGACAGACATCGCCCCGCGAAACTGCCCCGCGCCGCCAGTATCCGGCACGAACCCAAAGCCTTCGATCACCACCGGACATTCGCGCTCAATCATCTCGGCTGGCAGGCTACGCGTCGCCCCGCCGGCAGCCATGGGTGTCACGCCTTCCACCCCATCCATCGTGGGTCGGGCACCCCAACCGCTACAATACATATCGAGCAGCATGGCTGGCACTCCGTCCTCTGCGCGCGGTGTATACACCAACAGATTGATCCCCCCTTCACCAGCCGCATACACTTTGTGCGGAATGGCCTGGGCGAGTGCGGCAAAGAGCATATCGATGATGCGCCACATCATCATGCCGCGCGCTCCCACGGCGGCGGGGAACTGCGGATTCACCACGCAGCCCACGGGGGCAACGACTTCAATCGGCGCGATCAACCCAGCATTCGCTGGCGCCTCGGTATCGAGGATGGAGCGAAAGGCCACGTACACGCAGGCACGCGTCAGGTTGAACGGGACGTTAATCGCGCTGCGCACTTGGGGATCGGTCCCAGCGAAGTCTACCGTGACCGTATCGCCGCGGACTTTCACAGTAAGTTGGAGTTTCACTCCAGGACCGCCGAGCCCATCATCCTCGAACAGATCTTCACAGACGTAGTCACCATCCGGAATAGCAGCGATACACGAGCGGATCGCCCGTTCGCTATACTGGCGGAGATGAGCGTTGCACAGGGCAAATTTTTCCAACCCGTACTTATCGAGCAACTCCTGCACCCCGCGTGCTCCGCGACGGCAGGCCGCCGCCTGTGCTTCCAAGTCGCCCAGCACATCCTCCGGAGCACGCACATTGGCCGCGAGCAGGTCGAGAAGCGCTTGGTTAACCTGCCCACGCTCGAAGAGCTTTACCCCAGGGAGGCGCACGCCCTCCTCGTACACCTCGGCACAGGCGATCCCCATGCCACCGGGAAAGCGACCACCGATGTCGGTATGGTGTTCTACAATTGCGGAGAAGCCGACCAAGCGCTCCTGCCAGAAGATCGGCATGACCAAGACGATATCAGGAAAATGCGAGACACCCCCGTAAGGATCGTTGGAGACGATAATATCACCAGGATAGAGGTTATTGTCAAATTTGCGCAGCACCCACGGCATGACGCCCATGATGTAGCCGAGGTGGATGCCGATGGTCAGTCCCTGGGCGATCAGCTGGCCGTGGGCATCGACGAGCGCGGTCGAGAAGTCCGCTCCCTCTTTGGCGCCGAGCGAGCGAGCGGTGCGCTTCATGGTAATGCCCATCTCTTCGGCTACAGCAGTGAGTTCGTTTTTGAGCACTTCTACGAGAATCGGATCGAACCGCTGGTTCATCGCTCCCCTCTTCCTGTTTCATCGCCGCAGGATGATATTGCCACACCCGTCTACCTCGGCCTGCCAGCCCGGGGGGACCACGACAGTTGTGTCAAATTCCTCCACGATGAACGGCCCCTGCAAGACTTTCCCCACGAGATCCGCACGGTGGAGAACAGGGGATGCATGCTCGCCCACCTCCGGCCCGAAATACGCGCGTCGCACCGTTGGTTGTCCAGTGCCTGCGTTGACCGTTCTAGCAAAGCTTTCCCCCAGCTCGCGCAACCCCAGGCTTCGTGCCGGTGCCGTCGCCTTGAGCCGGACGCTGACGACCGCAATCGGGTCGTTCTCCCGGCGATAGCCATACGTGCGCTCGTGTTCAGCGTGGAAGGCTGCGGTCAACACGGCCGACAGGTCAGCCGTAGACCCCGATTCAGGGAACGGAAGCGTCAGTTCGGACGACTGCCGCGCGTACCGCAAGTCGATATAGCGCTCGAGCCGGACTGTCGCAGGATCGATATTCTCCCTGCTGACCTCCTCCCGCATGCGCGCGGCCAGCGCCGCGAACGCTCGGAGTAGGACGGTGGGCTCGACCGCGTCGAGCTGGCCGGGAATACTTTGCACATAGTCATAGCGGAGGTCGGCCAGTAACAAGCCCAGGGCGCTAAAGAGACCAGGAAAAAGCGGCACGTACACGCGCGTCATGCCGAGACTCGCCGCCAAGGCTGCTGCGTGCAGCGGCCCAGCGCCGCCAAAGGCGACGAGGGCAAAGTCGCGCGGATCTCGCCCGCGCTCGGTCGTCACCGCGCGGATAGCCCGCATCATCGTAGCGTTGGCCACCTGATGTATCCCGTAGGCGGCATCCTGCACCGGCAGCCGTAGGCGCGCACCGAGCTCTTCAATCGCCCGCCGCGCGGCTGCGGCATCGATTGGCACTGTCCCCCCGGCAATGCGCTGTGGGTTCATGTATCCAAGCACAACATTGGCATCGGTAATCGTCGGGGTTGTTCCGCCCCGCCCGTAACAGACCGGCCCCGGCACGGCGCCAGCGCTCTGGGGGCCGACGCGCAACGCCCCCCCTTCGTCCACCCACGCCAGACTCCCTCCACCCGCGCCGACCTCGGCGAGATCATACATCGGCACTCGCAGAGCATACCCTGCTCCCCTGCTAAGCCGGCCAGCGAGGTTGATGCCCGCTCCGACCTCACCCTCTGCTGTTTCCACCGGCCGCCCATCCTCGATCAGGCACGCCTTCACCGTCGTCCCTCCCATATCGAAGGCGACCACGTGCGATAGGCCAACTTCACGCGCCAGGCTGGCCGCGGCCAGCACTCCCGCGGCCGGACCAGACTCGATCATGTGCACCGGCCGACGCCGCGCGTGCTCGCTCGTCATGACCCCGCCGTTAGACTGCATCACCAAAAGTGAAGAGTGGTACTGCCGCAGTTGTGTCTCGAGCTGATCGAGGTAGCGATTCACCACAGGCATCAGGTACGCGTTAAGGGCTGTGGTTGAGGTCCGTTCGTACTCGCGAATCTCTGGCAGCACTTCGGACGAGGTGCAGACCAGCACGTGCGGCAGCAGCTCGCGGGCGAGCGCGGCAGCCCGCTGTTCATGAAGCGGGTTGACGTAAGAGTGGAGAAAGGAAATAGCGAGGGCTTCGATCCCGTGCGCACCCAGTTTGTGGAGTGCGGCCCGTACGTCGTTGACATCGAGCTCGGTGTCCACCTGACCACGTGCGGTCATTCGCTCGCGCACCTCCACCCGGAGGCGGCGTGGAATCACAGGGGGCAGCCGTTCCCAGAACACATTATATACCCCCGGACGTCCGAGACGGCGCATCTCCAGCTCGTCACGAAACCCCATAGTGGTGATCAGGCCGGTGATCGCCCCCTTCCCTTCGAGGACCGCGTTGGAGGCGATAGTAGTGCCATGCACCATGCTCCTGACGCGGCCTCCCGGCTGCTGCCGTAACGCATCGGCCACACACTGGCCGACGTCAACGCCGAGCGAATCGGGCAGAGTAAGAATTTTATACGTGTAGAGGTGACCGCGCGTGCCAGCAATCACAACGTCGGTGAAGGTGCCGCCAATGTCGAAAGCAACGCGGAAGGGAGGGACAGTCTCGTCGGGCATAGCTATCAGCAGCGGTCTATGCGGACTGTCGTGAGCGGCCCCCTACTTGAAATGCGGAATCACCTTCTCGCCCCACAGCCGGATCGATTGCATGACTTTTTCGTGCGGAATGCCGTAATTCTGCATGAGGCAGAGGAGCTGCTCAACGCCAATCTCCTTGTACTGCTGCACCTTCTCGACGCAATGGGCAGGATCACCGACGATCACCATGCTGTGGGTATCCAGATACTCGAAGGTGAATTTCTCCGGCCGCGCCTGATTGAACCGCTCGTAGTACTCGTAACCCGACCCCTGTTGCACGAACGTCTGGATCGACTGTCCGAGCTGTTCAAAGGCCTTGTGATTATACCACAGCACTCCCTCTTCGGCCTCCGCGCGCGCTTCTTTATCCGTACGCGCACAATGAACGAGAGAGAACACCGCCGCCTGATTGTTGATAAAGTCGCCCACCGGCTCGGCACGTGCGATCGCCTCTTTATAGAGCTTCACCCGCCGGCCGACTTCCTGAAGATTCAAAGCGAGGGTGAACGAGAGGAGACCGAGGCCCTTCTTCCCCGCCAGTTCGTGACTGTCCGGACTGGTGCACGCCATCCAGAGCGGGGGGTGGGGTTTCTGCACGGGTTTGGGAATCACGTGACGGGGAGGGATGTTAAAGTATTTGCCTTCGTGCCCGGCAAACAAGTCTTCCTTCCACATGCGCGGGATGATGGAGAGAGCCTCCTCCCACATGCCGCGTGTGTCGGCCGGGTTGATACCGAAGCCGCCCAGTTCGATCATCGTGGCCGAGCGCCCGGTCCCGAACTCCATCCGTCCGTTGCAGAGGATGTCCAGCGTCGCTCCCATTTCCGCGGCACGAATGGGGTGGTTATACGGGAAAGGCAGCAAGCGTACGCCATGGCCGATGCGCATGCGCTTCGTCTTCGCCGCGATCACCCCGTACAGCACCTCCGGCGCGGAACAGTGGGAGAACTCGTCAAGGAAGTGGTGCTCGACGGTCCAGAAGGCGTCGAAGCCTACCGCTTCGGCGAAGACGGTCTGTTCCACTACCTCGTGGAAAATACGCGCTTCCGCGCCAGGCCCCCATTTCCGCGGTACGGTGATTTCATAGAAGATAGCGAATTTCATGTGGTTCCTCGGTGCCCCCCACCCCAGTGCGGAGTGTAGGTGACGTCCATTGCCTTACATCCCGCTCAGCAACTCCAACACGGTCCCGTCAGGATCTTTGAAGCAGACCACGCCAACCGTGGCCCCGCCCGGACCGGCGATTTTCTTGAGCGGGGCGACGAACTCAACCCCCTGCGCTTGCAGTTGCTCATACGCCTGCTCGATATTCTCTACCGTGAAAGCGATGCGACAGATGCCGATATTGTTCAAGGTAGGATACGGCTGGCCTTGGGGCGGGGGGTCGATAAACTGCACTAAATCGAGGACCGGCGCGTTGGGATCATCACCCAGACGCATAAAAACGCCACGCAACTTTTTCGCTTTCAGGCCAAGCGCCTCCCCCACACTGGGATCATCGAGGGTGAAATCGTTTACTTTTTTGAAGCCGAGACCTTCATAGAAGCGGATGGACCGCTCCATATCACGCACACAGATGTTGACGTGAAAGAGTCGTTGGAGCATAGCTCCCCCCTTTGCTGTGCGGCAAGAAGCGAGGGCACGGGATGCCGTGCCCTCACCTACCAATCCACACGCGGTAGGCGGTGTCGACCCGACCGGAGGCCACCCCTTGCCTATGCCTGGCCTGAGCGCAACACTTGGCCGGGTAAGGCTCCGGTGTGCCGGCCGTGTTCGTACAGCACTTGGCCGTTGACGATCACGTACTCGACTCCCTGGGCAGGCATCACCAGCCGTCTTCCCCCGCCGGGCAGGTCGGTACGCATCTCGCCCCGCTTCTTCGAGCCAACGGTATGGAAGTCAAAGATGGCGAAGTCCGCCGCCAAGCCTGGTTTGATCGCACCTCGCTGCGTTATCCCGTAGAATGCCGCCGGTTCGGACGTGAGGCGCTTGACCGCCTGCTCCAGCGTCATCACCCCGCGGTCGCGCACCCACGTGCCCAACAAATAGGTGCAGTAGCCAGCATCACAGAGCATATCCACATGGGCACCGCCGTCGGAGAGACCGACCATCACGCGCGGATCCGTGATTAACTCCGGAATCCGCTCTTCATTGGCATTGAACAGCTCGTAGGTATACTGCAGCTGGAGATCATCTTCGATCGCCAGATCCAAGAAGGTGTCGATGCCATCCGTGCCCCGCTCTCGCGCAATGTCGGCCACGCTCCTGCCTACCAGGTGTTTCATCGCCGGGTTGCCCACCTCATGAACGACGGCACGCTCCCACTTGCCGGTAAAGACCTTGGGGGCCTCCATCTCCTTGCGGAACGCCTGGCGGAAGGCTGGCTCGCGGTACAAGCGTTTCTGCTCTTCTACCGGCTGCTGGAATGCAGGCTTCCAACACGGCAGGTTGGCGAAGATGAAGGGACTGCGCAGG
>Ga0308420_1000846_pt1 | contig 15767 bp, 9 predicted proteins | sample HotsprSampleMS55_FD_203802 | JGI IMG/M metagenome (GOLD analysis project Ga0308420, IMG submission 203802) | Hot spring phototrophic mat microbial communities from Mushroom Spring, Yellowstone National Park, Wyoming, United States - 20090730_MS55 ... | reverse complement strand
CATAGAAAGTGCCAAAAACAGAGCAAGCACAGCGATGAAGCGTGTGTGTGGTCGCTTTGTCATCATGGGTCGTGTAAATTGAGATGTTGAAAAAGTGAATCTGTTGGTCAGATTCGGTGGAAAAAAAATCAGCAGTAGATTTGAAGAGCGTCAAATGCAACATCATGTTTGGCTGTTGTTTATACCGCAGTTGCTCAATGTAAAACAACAGCACTTTGAAAGCAAGTCTTTTGACAAACTTTTGCTCCGCTGACGCTCTGTAATCCTTGTTGTCCATAGTTTCTCCAAATCAGGAGTGCATTTGATTCTTTTTGAGGGCGTTGAGAAACCGTCATTCTGAACGAAGCGAAGCGAATGAGTAATGAGTAATGAGTAATGAGGTGCGAAGTTGTGCTCCTATTCTTCATTTCTCATTGCTCACTCTTCATTAACACTGGATTCCGCGCTTCGCTCGCAATGACACTTTCGCATTGAGCGCAAGCCTCTTCAACTTTTAACTCTTAACTGTTTTGGATTCCTCGCGTTGCTCGGAATGACAAACGAGATGCAGAACACTACCGCAACATCAAACGCTATTCATTGCATCGCCTAAACGGTGATTGCGTTGCCGCGATAAATGCGTGAGCGATAGCGCGAATCGTCAGGCTTCGGCAGTGGTGCGGAAGTTAGAAGGCAAGCAATTACAAAGCGTTCCAATTCTTCTTCAAATTCGCTTTCTGTTTGCGGTTTCTCGGATTTGGCGCGGCGCGTCAGGTCGACTTGATTGACCGCCGAATGATGCACGAGCCGCTCATTTTCCACGCCCAGCGTTGCCGTGAGGCTGTGCAAACTTGTCTTGATGAAATTAGCCAGTGCAAATTCTTCTGATGTGGATTGTTGAGAAGTTTTCGGCGTAACCAAAACAATCTGCATTTCGCCAAGCAGCGAACACTTACGCGCAATGCGGAAGTGATACGTGAGGTGATGCTCAACGAGTTCTTCAAAATCTTTTTCATCAAACACGCCGTCCCAGTTCCCTGACATATCGGCGACAAGCGGCTTAATGGGAAGCGAATCAAACGGCGTTGAAATCACCGCGTCGGGTCTGCCGAACTGTGCAACGGCTTTATCAATTCCATTTTCTAATTGGAAGCCTATCGCAAACACATGCAATCGATTTTCTTTGACTTTATCGGCAAAGCGTTTGGCGAATTGTTCGGCAGTGTAAGTGCTTTTTGTCATCAACACCACTTGCTTGACTTTGTATTCGTCAATGTAAGCGCGAACCAAGCGTGAGACTTCGGCGAAAAGGTATTCTCCGAAGATGTAAATTGTTTTGCCTTCGAAGGCGGCGAGGCGTTCTTGTTTGGGCTTGCCGAAGAGTTCGCCTTCGGGAACGGTGCGGTCGAAGCGCAAGCCGCCCGATGGGTGGAAGGTTTCGCCTGAAATGTTTTCGGTTGCCAAGTGATGCACGGTTGCAAGCGCAACTTCTTCTTCGGTCGGCATCTTTTTGAGATAGAGCATGGAGAGGATTCCGTCATGAATTTTCTTGGCTTCACGGCGAAGAATATCCATCGTGAAAAAGTCCGTTGTCGGAAGGGGCAGGTTTTTGAGGAAGGTATCGGCAATTTTTCTATCGGTGATGTAACAGCCGTTGATGAGCCGCTCAATGAAAAGATGCGCGATTTTGTCGTCCATCAAGTGCGTGTAGGAACTGCCTTCGCTATCGGCAGTGCGCTGAATGTAGGGCGCGAGATTTTGCAGGCGCAGATGCACGGTCGGTCCGCCGTTGATGAGATACTCGACGCTGTTGGGTTGCATGGCGTTAAGCAAGTCTTCGATTTTCGCGCCTTCATTAAGGGCTTTAATGACGGCGGCGTAAAGGTCATTGACGCGCTTGGTCGAGAGAATGAGTTTCGCTCGTCGCTCAAAGAGTCCGGGACGATTGCCTTCGCCGCGCAGACGAATTCCCTCAACAGGACCGGGCGCAATCGCGTTTATCATCAGTTCAGGTCCGAGAAATTTGGCGAAGGCTTCTGCCATCGCACGTTGTCCTGCTTTGCTCATGGCGTAGTCGGCGCGATTCGGGTACGGCACAGCCACGTATTTTTCACCGCCGAAGTAGGAACTCACATTCAGCACATAGCCTGAACCCTGCTGTTTCATGACTGGCAAGAACTTACGCATCAAACTAAAGTTGCTGATAAGATTTGCTTTAAGCGTGTGTCGCCAATCTTTGACGGTCATATCCACGACCATTTGCTCTGCGCCTGCAATCCCCGCATTGTTGATGAGGTAATCAATGCGACCGTAGGTTTTCATCGTGAATTCATACAAGCGTTGCAAAGAAGTATCATCGCTGACATCGCAATTATCCAAAATGGCAACACGCTCTTCGGGAACGCTGTAACCGATTTTGCGAAGTTCTTCGAGAATTTGATTGCGCTTTTCTTCAAGTTCGGAACGACGACGCGCCGCTAATACCACGCGCGCACCTGCCGCTGCAAGCATGCGTCCGATTTCGCCGCCAATGCCTTGTGAGCCTCCCGTAATCACCGCCACTTTGCCTAAATGCATGCCATAAAGCGAATCAACCAAGCCTGATTTTGCGGGCTGTTCAAGGTAGGAAGGCAAGTAAAGGTTGATGGGTTCAAGTTTCTTGGACGTGTAGAGCAATTCCAAAACGAAGCCGCTGGCAAGGTCGAAGTTGTTTTCATCTTTATGTTGATAGCGCAAGAGTTGATGCGCCACAATGCCGTATTTGCGCTTGCCTTGCGACTTCAAAATTTCTTCTTCATCGCGCCAAATGCGAATCAGCTCTTCATTGGCGGCACGCAGAATATCGTGATAAACCGACCGCCCGTAACTTGGCGATGACACAAACACCACACGCGGCGGCTCTTTGAGTTTCTCTTGCTCTTGTGCAAAAAATTCCGTCAGCGAAGAGACAATTGCAATCGCCCCCGTGATTTCTTGATGCAAAAATTTCGATGCTAAATCTTCTGAGGTGTCAAGGACGTAGGCATTTTGAAAATTCTTTTCGCAACGCGGAAGTACAACGACGCTATCAATCGGAGCTTCTTTGAGAAGCGATTGGAAAAAGAGTTTGCGCTTTTCCGTGTTGAGCGCGTCAAAGTGGCGAATGTCTAAATCTGTGTGTTGCGCTTTGGCTTTTTCATAAAAGGTCGGGTGCTGAAACACCAAAATCACTTGGGCTTTACTTGCAATCAAACGGCGTGCGTAGTCGACGGCTTCGACGATTTGGTCGCCTGCAATGATGAGGGTGCGTTTGCCGTAGCCATCGGAAATGCGCAAGCGTGGTCGAGAGGTCAGGAAAGTCGCGCTCTCTTCGGGAATTTGCATACCATTCGTTACTTCAAAATTGTGTCCGCTAAACGCTTTGGATTCATCGCTGGCAAGAAAGACAATCGTATTAGCGACATCGTCGGGCTTTGGAAATGTTTTCGTGTAGCCGTGTGCGGTTTCTCGGTTCAAAATCATTGTGTTGAAGAAATGCTCTGCGGTTGAGCCGCTGGGCTCGCCTTTGAGTTTATCCATTGCCGCAAAGACCGTGCGAATGCGCTCTGACTCAATCGGACCGGGATAGACCGTATTCAACCGAATGGCTTTCTTTGACAAGCCAAGTTCTCGAGCAAGATGTTTTGAAAGCGCGTTTAAGGCTGATTTCGGAACGCTATACGCCGCACGCCCAAAATACTCGGTGCGCGAAAAAATCGTTGAGACATTGATAATGCTGCCGCCTTCCGACATCAACTCAAACGCACTGCGCGTAACGAGCCACGAGATTTCAATGATGTTATCAATCGCATCGCCGACCGTTTCCGTATCCGTGAATCCTTCTTGCTGTAATGCCGCTAATTCCTCTTTGCAGAAGGGAAGTTTGCCGAGAGGCTGTTTCGGACCGGCGGTCGCGGCGTTATTGACCAGCACATCAATTTTCCCAAACTCTTTTTTCAATCGCTCAAATGCGGCTTGAACATCGCTGGCTTTCTTTCCATCAAAGGCAATCGTGTGAAGCGATTTTGAGCGACCGTTTCGCGCTTCGCCGAGCAATTCTTTTTTCAACGTCTCTAATTTTTCCGCGTTGCGTCCCGAAATAATGCATGTGGCACCTTCTTCAAGAAATCGCTTCGTAATGACGCGACCGATATTGCCCGCGCCGCCTGTAATCAAGCAAATTTTGCCTGTAAGTCTGCCTTCTCTATGTTCTGTGAGTTCTATTGTTTGAGCCTCACGCTTTTCTTTTGCCGCCATAGTTGGAAAGATTGAAAATGGTTGATGAACAAGCGAAAGTTAGAGAATCAAAGGCGATTTTGAAATTAGGATTTTTCGGAAACGATAAGTCCCGCAATCATTAAGCCTGCGCCAATCCACGCAACCGTGCTGAGCGATTCGCCTAAAAAAATGACCGCAAATATCGTAGAAATCACGGCTTCCATAATGAAGATAATCGCCGCGCGCGAGGGTGTGGTGTCTTTTTGGTAGCGCGTTTGCAAAATCGTTGTAATCACTGACGCAAACAAGGCAAGGTAAAGAATCACAAGAACAAGCGTCCAAGAAAAATCAAGCATCGGCACTTCCAACAAGAAACTAAACGGCACCGACATCACGCCGCAAAAAAGCAGTTGAAGCAACACTAATTTCATCAGGCGTGAAGGCTCATGCGAAAAAGAATCTTGCGAAGTGAGTTTATCGAGTTCAACAAGGTAGAAGGCATAGCACAAGCCACAGAGCAAAGTGAGAAAATCACCGAAGTTGAAGTCGCTGACGAGTTCCGCGCCGTTCATCGTGAGCAAATAGAGTCCGCCGAAGACCATCAGAGAGGCAATCCAAACGCCAAGTGGCGGCACACGCTTTTCCAAGAGCGATTGAAGCATCGGCGTAAAAATGACATAACTGCCTGTAATCAATCCCGATTTCGAAGCCGTCGTGAACTTTAAGCCAATCGTTTGAAACACGAAGCCTGCGAAATACCAACAGAGAAGCGGAAGCGCGGAAAGGAAAAGCGATTTCGGAATCGGAACCGACGAGCGAAAGAAAAGAACGAAGAGCAGACTGGCTACACCGAAGCGCACGGCAAGGTAAAGCACGGGAGAGATGTTGTCGAGCGCGATTTTCGTAGCGACAAAGGTTGTTCCCCAAATGGTTGCGGTCAGAAGTAAAAAAAATTCTGCAATCAGTCGCTTCGACAATGGCGTGAAGTTTGGTTAGAAATGAAAAGAACCAAGTCGGTCAAAGCATATAAACTTCGCCAAACTTGGTTCTAAAAAATGAGAAAGGGTTGCCGACTTACTTTGAGGCAAGCAGTTTTTCAAGTTCGTGTGTGCCGTTCTTCGTTAAGTTCTTGATGGCGCGTGTAGAAAGACGGACGCGAACCCAACGCTGTTCGCCTTCGAGCCAGATACGCTTTTCTTGTAAGTTCGGCTCAAAGCGTGTGCGTCGGTGATTATTGGCATGCGAAACCGTGTTGCCGTATTGGTGCTTTTTGCCCGTCAAGATGCAAACTTTTGACATCGGTGGTTTGAGTTGGAAGTTTTCAAAAATTTTGAGCGGCGAATATAGCGCAAATTCAGTTGCGAAAAAAATTCACGATGCGCTTTGAATAATCTGATAAAACTCCTCTACCTTCAAACTTGCTCCGCCCACAAGCGCGCCGTCGATGTTCGGCATTTGAAACAAGTCTTTCGCGTTTGAGCCTTTCACGCTTCCGCCGTATTGAATCAAAAGATTCTCGGCAACTGAGGGAGAATAAAGCGATTGAATTAAATCGCGAATGAAGCAATGGACTTCTTCGGCTTGTTCTGGCGTGGCGGTTTTGCCCGTGCCGATTGCCCAAACAGGCTCGTAAGCAATCGTGATGAATTTCATCTCTGATTCTGAAACGCCGTTCAAAGTGCCGCGCACTTGCGCTTCAACCACTGTTTGCGTGATGCCTGCTTCGCGCTCTTGCAAGGTTTCGCCAACGCATAAAATCACTTGCAAGCCTTCGGATAAAACTTTCTTCACCTTTTTGTTGATAATCGCATCAGTTTCGCCGAAGTATTGGCGGCGTTCCGAGTGTCCGAGAATCACATACTCACAGCCAACGGCTTTGAGCATAGAAGCAGAAATTTCGCCCGTGAATGCGCCGTCGTCTTCAAAGTGGCAATTTTGTGCGGCAAGTTTTATGGGTGATTTTTTGATGACTTCACGCACGGAATCAAGCGCGATGAAGGTTGGCGCAATCGCCACAAGGCACGGTTGCTCTTGTGAGCCAAGTTTGCGCACGAGTTCCGAAGCCAATGTGATTGCGCCTGCAATCGTTTTGTTCATTTTCCAATTTCCTGCAACGAATTTTTTTCGCATAAAAGTTGAATTAGATTACTGAAAGTTTTTTTCAAAATACAACGCCTTGTGTTGAAGAAAAATTAAATATGAAGCAAGTTCTTGTGCTGGGGGCGGGAATGGTCGGCAGAACGATTGCCCTTGACCTTTCAAACGATTGCGCTGTAACCGCCGCCGATATAAGTGTCGAGAATCTCTCAAAACTTCCTGACGCGATTCACAAACTTCAAATTGATGTCAAAGACGAAGTCGCCTTCAAAGAAGCCGTCAGGAAATTTGATTTGGTGATTGGCGCAGTTCCGGGCTTTTTGGGATTTCAAACCGCGCGCCAAGTCATTGAAGCAGGGAAGGATTTGGTCGATATTTCCTTCTTTGCTGAAAATGCCTTTGACCTTGACGACCTTGCACGGCGCAAGCGCGTAACTGCCGTTGTCGATTGTGGTGTCGCGCCTGGATTAGGCAACATTTTACTTGGCTATTGGAACAAGCAAATGAATATCGAATCGTTTGTCTGTTATGTGGGTGGATTGCCAAAGGTGCGCACTTATCCGTTTGAATACAAATCACCTTTCTCGCCGATTGATGTAATTGAAGAATACACGCGCCCCGCACGCTTGATGGAAAATGGAAACCTCGTCATTAAACCTGCGCTCTCTGAACCCGAAATTCTGAACTTCCCCGAAATCGGTTCGCTCGAAGCCTTCAACACCGATGGACTGCGCTCGCTCCTTTTCACCATGCCGCATATTCCCAACATGAAAGAAAAAACCTTGCGCTACATCGGACATCGCGAGAAAATTCAATTCCTTCTCTCCGCAGGCTTTTTAAGCGATAACGAGATGACCTTACACGGCGTTAAACTCAAACCCAAAGAAATGACAAGCAAAATCCTGTTTGAGGCATGGCGATTAGAAGAAAACGAAGAGGAATTCACTGTTCTCAAACTTGAAATGATTGGGAATCAGAACGGCAAAAGAAAGGTCGTGCAGTATGAACTGTTGGATAGAACCGACCACAATGCGAAGCAAAGTTCCATGTCGCGCACCACAGGCTTTACTTGCACGGCGGTTGCGCGTTTGGTGCTATCGGGCAAATACAAGCGCAAGGGCATTTCGCCGCCCGAGTATGTCGGAGAAAATAAAGCGTGCTTTGAGTTTATTTTGCAAGCGTTAGAACAAAGACAAGTCCAACTGCGCTCCCACAGCCTTACAACAACGCGCCATTGAGGGAAAGTGAGGCGGTCAAGTGAGTTCGTATTTTTTGCGCAGTTCCCAAAGCGACTTTTGAGAGATGCCAAGAATGCTTGAAGCTTTGGTGTAATTATCGCCGTGCCGCCTTAAAATTTCTTGCACGTAAGCGATTTTGATTTCTTCTAAACTTTTTCCGATAGGGATTGTGAAGTGCGTGGAATTCTCGTCAGGTGAAGGCGGAGTGGTGGCGGCGTGGCGCGTTGGGAAGATGAGGTCGGCGGCAGTGATGGGTTCGTTTTCAGCAGTGAAGGCGATAGCGCGCTCAATGACGTTGCGAAGTTCGCGCACGTTGCCTTTCCACGTGTGAGAAAGCAATTTTTCTTTGGCATCGTCGGTAAAGCCGCTAATGACTTTGCCCATTTCACGTGCGAAGCGGTCGGCAAAATGTTCCGCCAGCAAAATCACATCGAAGCCGAGTGAGCGAAGCGGCGGCATTTCAACGGTCATCACGGTGATGCGGTAGAATAAATCTTCCCGAAACTCTTTGTCGGCGACTTTTTTGGCGAGGTTTGCATTGGTGGCGCAGATGAGCCGCACATCAATGGGAATATACTCGTTGCCGCCAATGCGTCGAATCCGTTTGTTTTCCAAAACCGAGAGCAATTTGGCTTGAACCGAAGGCGAGGCAGAATCAATTTCATCGAGGAAAATCGTGCCGCCATTAGCGGATTCAAACAAGCCTTTACGAGAAGCTTTCGCGTCGGTAAAAGAGCCTTTTTCGTAGCCAAAGAGTTCGGCTTCCAAGAGCGTTTCGGGCAGCGCGGCGCAGTTGATTTCGACGAATTTTTCAGAAGCGCGTTTCGAGGATTGATGAATAAATTCTGCGGCTAAATTTTTTCCTGTTCCTGTCTCTCCGAGCAAAAGCACGGTTGAATCGAGCGAGGCAAGGCGTGTGAGGGTTTGCTTAATGCTTTTTATCGGCTTGCTTTCCCCAATCAAATCAATAGACTTCAAGCGTTTGAGCTCTTCGCGAAGCGATTCGGCTTCGTGTTTATAGGTTGAGCTTTCAATCGCGCGAGCAATAAGCTCTTTCAGAATGGTAAAGTTGGCAGAGGAAACGCCGCCCGCCGATGTTTTTTCCAAGAAGTGAAAGGCACCGGCTTTAAGGGCGCGCACGGCGGCATCAATCGAGCCGTAGTTGGTCAGCATGATAATCGGAAGATAAGGTCGTTTTGCTTTAACCTTCTCGATAAGTTCAATGCCGTCCATATCGGGCATGGAGTAGTCGGTGAGAATCAAATGCGGCTCTTCTTTTTCCAATGCTTTCAAGAGCGAAGCAGGCTCATGAAAAAGCTTCGTGTAATAGTCGCGCGAAAGCGTGGCATCGACTAAGGCGCGGAAAGTTGGTTCGTCGTCTACGATAAATATCGTGTGCTTCATTGGAGTCAACGAATTAAGGCTGTTGTAGTTCAATTCCAACATCATACATGTGCAAGGACTTCGGATTTCAACAGGCGAAGCGTTTCAGGAAAGATGGCTTGCAGTTCTTCCCAAGCATTCAGCAAAGTCACTTCATTTTGAGCGGCTTCTTCAAGCAATCGGCAAAGTTCAGCTACACGCTTTGCGCCGACATTGAGCGCGGCACCTTTAAGCCGATGCGCCGTCATGCATATTTGTTTGAAATTTGGTTCGGCTATCGCATCAGAAAGCCGTTTTAGTTGAGCTGGCGAATGTTCAAGGAAAAGGTCAATGACTTCGCCGACCAAGTTTCTGCCCGTTTGTTCGGAGAGTTCAGAGAGAATTTGCAAGGCATTGGGGTCGAGAAGCATCTCGCGGCTGAACGCATCAGAAGCGGAAGCGGAGATGGCTCTAAATGTGGATTGTAGCACTTCAACGAGGCGCGGAATCTGAATCGGCTTTGTGATGTAATCGTCCATTCCGATTTGCAGGGCTTGTTCTTTATCGCCTTTCATGGCGTTGGCAGTCATCGCGACAATGCGCGGTCGAGCGTTGCCGTAGCGTTCAATGATATGCTTGGTGGTCTCGTAGCCGTCCATTTCAGGCATAGAAATATCCATTAAAATCAAATCATATGTTTTTTGCGATAAGATGTTCAAGACGGCAACGCCGTTTTCAGCAAGGTCGGGCTGGTAACCCATTTTTTCTAACAAAGCAACGGCAAGGGTTTGATTGACAGGGTGGTCTTCGGCAAGTAAAATTTTCAATGGAAACGCTTTGGCGATGGTAGAATCAATCGTGGCTTTGCCCGTTTCTTTTGAGGGCGTTGAGGTTTCGGAACTGAACGAAAGCAAGGTGGCGTAAAGCTCTTCGGGACGAACGGGCTTGGTTAAAATCGCGGAGCGGTCGGTCAAGAGTTCGCCGCTGGTGCCGACATCGTTCATAAAAATTAAAGCGAGGGTTGGGTTGCGCTTGCGCAGGTCGCGCACCATGTCTTGTGGCGTGAAGGGCGCAAGACAGCCATCAATTAAGGCGAAATCAAAGGGTGCCGCTTGTTCAAGTCGCTCTAAGCCGAGTGAGAAAGAATCAACGGCTTCGGGAATCATAAGCGCGCGAAGGGCATACTGCGTCAGAATGTGCCGATGCGTTGCATTATCGTCAATAATCAAAATGCGCTTGTGGTGCAACAGCGAAAGCTCGCGCGTGAGCGACGGTTTCGGTTGAAGGTTAGGAAGGTCAACAGAAATCGTGAAGGTGAATGTCGAGCCGACATTCGGCGTGCTTTCAACCCAAATGTCGCCTTGCATGAGAGTAACCAAGCGTTTGCAAATGGCAAGTCCGAGACCGGTGCCGCCATATCGGCGCGTGGTGCTGGAATCGGCTTGTGAGAACGGCTGAAACAGATGCGCTTGCTTTTCTTTGGGAATACCGATGCCTGTATCATGAACGGCGAATTGTATCATAACCTTTGAGGCGTGTGGCGTGCTGTGTTGAGGCGGCTTATAGCGAGAGAGGTGAAGATAGACTTCGCCCGAAGCAGTGAACTTGACTGCATTTGAAAGCAAATTGGTCAAGACTTGACGAACCCTTGCGACATCGCCGAGAACAAACAGCGGTACATCGTCATCGACGAAAAACATCAAGTCTAATTGCTTTTCAGCGGCTTTCGGAGCGAACAAGGCGCAGACATCAGCGGCGCAATCGGAAAGGTTGAAAAGGGTGGATTCTAACTCTAAATTGCGCGACTCAATTTTCGAGAAGTCAAGAATATCGCTGATGATTTTAAGAAGTGAATCACCACTTTGTTTGATGGTTTCGACATAACTTTTTTGCTCGTCGTTGAGTGGGGTATCAAGCAGAAGGTTGGTCATGCCCAGCACGGCGTTCATTGGCGTTCGGATTTCATGCGACATGACGGCAAGGAACTCCGACTTGGCACGCGCGGCATCTTCGGCGGCTTCTTTGGCGCGACGCATTTCAGATTCGGAAAGATGACGCTCGGTGACATCAATCGCGAAGGCAATCGCGCCGCCACGATAAGCATCAGGGAAGTAATAGGCTTGAAAGTAAATCGGCTGTTCAGGCGTGCCGTATTCCCAAAGCGTTTGCGCTTCGCCGCCCATAAAGACGCTCTTAAAAAGATGTGCGGAATCGGAAAAGACATCATAAATCGTTCTACCCACAAAGTCTGCGGCTGTGCGACCAATTTTTTCCAATCCCGAACCTGACGCGCTATGAAAGATGCCGTCTTTATCGATGCGAAGCAAAATAACAGGAATGTTGGCGGAAATCGCGCTCATGATTTGGTTTGAGCTCTTAATCCGTTCCTCGTTGATTTTACGCTCCGTGATGTCTTGTGCCGTACCGATAATTTGTTTGATAGTGCCCTCAGAGTTGCGCAGAAAGCCTGTGTCGCGAGAAAGAAACCATCGCCATTTGCCGCGAACATCTTTCAATCGATATTCCACTTCATAAACCTCACCGGTTTTATCCTCACGCAGTTTAGTAAAGTGATGCGCGATTTTCGGCGCGTCATCAGGGTGGAGCAAGGCGGGAAAAAGTGCGCCGTTCAGGTCGGCGACTTCATCAGGCATATAGCCCAAAACCTCCCACACGTCTCGGTTGGCGTAGAGGTTACGCTCTTCTTCAAGGTCAAAAATATAGACGATGCTGGGGACGGCTTCGACAATTTTTTCATTGAAGAGTTGAACTTCGCGCAGTTTGGCTTCAACCGCTTTGCGAACGCCAATATCGTTGAGCGTGTGATGGCTGATTAAATCGCCCTCGTTGCCTAAAATGGCGGTCGAGTTGAGCAATCCGAAAAAGGTCTCGCCATTTTTCTTAATGAGTTCGCACTCGACATTTTTAAGCGAGCCTTCATTGCGGAATGTTTTGAGGGTTTCCGAATAAACCAAGCGGCTTTCAGGTGAGAGCAAATCAATAAAGCGTTTCTTACCGATCAATTCCTCTTGCTCATAGCCCAGCCATCGCAGTGCCGTATCGTTGATGCGCGTGAAGTAGCCTTTGGAGTCAAGCGAATAGTAGCCACAAGGCGCGTTGTGGTATAGGTCTAAAATTTCTGACTCTAACTGACGCTTTTCCGTGATGTCTTCAAAGACACCATAAAGCTTCACCAACCCTTTATCACGAATCATAGAAATAAAGATGCCTTCGGCTAAAACGCGCTTGCCTGTTTTACTCACAAATACGGTTTCAACTTTTGAGAGCATCGCACCACCGAAGGCAGAGTCAAGAAGGGCTTGAAAATGGGCGCGATAATCTTCTGCGATCAACTCGTTGATGCGCATAGACAGCAGTTCAGAGCAAGTGTATTCCGTCGCGGCACAGAGTGCGGGACTGACGGAACAGAAGTTCTTTTCTGTATTAAGTTGAAAAATCAAGCTCTTAGAAAATTCAAAATACGTCTTGAAGTCTTCTTCAACGCTGGTGTGAAGTTGCTGACGCGAAAGCCTTTCCGTTTCAAGATGTTGAAGTTGAGTTTGAAGGACTTTCCAACGGTGAAGAACAAGTCCCATCAAGAGCAAAAACACCATTGCCGAAAGCAAAATCAGAGCGATTTGCCAAAAGCGGAGCGAGGTGGTTTGAGCGTGAGCGGCGTGCTCAATTTCAACGAGCAGCGCGTTTATGGCACGAGAGAAATCCGTGTGATAGTCGCCAATCGCCCAAGATAGGTTGGAAAGCGTCGTCGTTGAAAGCGAATCACGTGCGTCCCAAACAAGAATCAAGTAGGGCTTGTAAGCACGCCAAATAGAATCAACCTTTGCAAGCGCGACGCGTGATTCTGCCGAACGAAGCGGCTCAACTGCGACAGGGCGAAGTTCATTCAAACTCACCGTGCCGCCATCGTTGAGTGCGGCAATACTGGCATTGATGAACCCAATGCACTCATGCAACTCGTCGCGTGACGCACGCGGAAGCCTGAAAAACGGCGCGCTCGATTTTTGACGCTCCACATCGTAAATCACTTTCGGAATCTGTTGCGACAAAAGCCGCAATCGCTCGGCGAGCTGAAGTTCATTCTGCCTTTGGATTTGCTCGGAATATGAGTAGAAATTGAGCACAATCAAGCCTATCATTAGCAGCGCAAACAGCCCCGCTAAAATCAATCCCTCACGAGAAAAAAGTGAAAGAAAGCCACGTCGCGCAGACATCAGTTCGGTCTCCTTTATTCTCCTTTAAGTTGATGAGTCATCTTGTTCTTTTGAGTCATTCTGTTTTTTAGGATAAAGTTTTTTCACACAATCAGGACAAATGTCGTGCGTAAAATTAAGATGTAAATTTTTTTGAAGATAGGCTTCAATTTGGTGCCAGTAGCCGCCATCGTCTCTGATTTTTTTACACGAAGAACAAATCGGCACTAATTTAGAAAGCAGTTGAATATTGCCGATAGCGGCTTGTAAGTCATCAATCAGTTTCAGTTTTTCTGCAATCAATTTTTCTTTTGCCCGACGCGCTTCGTGAAGTTCAATCGCGTGGCGAAGCGTAACACCGAGCAATTTCAAGTAGCCCTGCCGTTCATCTTTGACGATGTAATCCATCGCGCCGAATTTCATGGCTTGAACGGCGATTTCTTCGCTGCCGTGTCCTGTTAAAATCACAACGGGCGGCGCGTCGTCAAACTGTTTGAGCGAAATTAAAAATTCAATCCCATTCAGCGACGGCATTTGATAGTCCGTCAAAACCGCATCGTAATGGTTTCCCGTGCAATATGCAAGCCCCTCTTCAGCACTCGATGCAACCATGACTTCAAAGCCCTCATGCGCCAAAACTTGACTGAAAATCGCCAACTGCGTCGGCTCGTCGTCAATACACAAAATTTTTCGTGGTGATGCAGTCATGTTCAAAAAAATTAAAAAAACGGTTAATGATTAAGTATAACTCAATAACCGTGCCGCTCTTTTGATTCGACACAGTGCGTTTCTGTTGATTAAGTTTTATTACAAAAAGTATTACCAAAAGGAGTTTTTGGGGTAATGAGATAGTAAAAAAGTAAGAAGCATTGAGAGAGTCTTAAAAAAGAAATTACTTATCGTATTACCGATTGTTTTTTGTAAGAATTTCAAACAGATAATAGTTAAGAGTGGGTTGCGGAAGCTTCAGATGAAGAATCGTGAGAGGATTACTCGGTAGCGAAAATTTTTTCAAACGACAGTTCAATGCCGCTGAGGGTATCTTGAACAATCCCCTCTACGAAGGTTTTAGGCGGATTTGATTTAGAAAATAGCGATACAGTTTTCAAGGCAGGCTGAATCACCCAAACAGATTTTACCCCAATATCGAGCAGAGCGTTGGCTTTATTGATAATGGTTTCCAACGATTGAGAAGGGCTTTGGATTTCAATAGCCAAAATAGGCGGTTCAAGGAGTTCAGGTTTGGTTTCAAGCCAATTGATAGGGCGTTTAGGGAACACAAGCACGTCGGGCGTTACGGTCGTTGTGCCTGCTGGAATCGAGACTTCGGAGACAATCGAAAACTGCTTGCCGTATCGCTCGCGCAAGGCTATTCCCAAATTGAGTTGAATATATCCGTGATTGAAGTTTGGCATGGGTTTATCGCGTTCGAGTTCGTAGTCGGAGACGGTTTCAAGGACTTGCTCTTCCATCGTTCGGTATTGGTTTAAGTTCAATCAAATGAGTTCAAGTGAGAAAATACAAAAGGCAAGAAACTTTGTCAATTTGGAGGGCAGAAATTCACAAGTGATATCGAACACTTGGCGGTATCTTGCAAGCGTTATTTCAAAAACCAAACAAGCAGGAAATGGACGAAGGATTACTTTTTCTTTTGTTTATCGGGGTGGTGGTTCTGCTGGTGCGTCTCTCAAATTTTTCCACGCGGCTTGCACGATTAGAAACCCAACTGCTCGACCAAGCCCAAAAACTTCGCGACCTCACCCGACGCGTTGACGAAGTTACAATCGCCCAAACAAACAAAGACGCTCCGCAATCTAAAAGCGAAGCCGAAGAGAAAATAATGCCGCCCGAAGAGACCCGCGTTGAGACTGTTGAGACCGAACCTGTGCCGCCAATGGCAGAAATGCAAGCCGCGCCAAGTGAGACAGAAAAACCGCTGATGACAGAACCCAAGATGGCAGAGCCACAAATGGCAACGCCGTCGAGAAGTTTTATCTCGTTTGAAAAATTGAAACGCACCGAAGAGTGGGAAGCCTTAATTGGTGGAAACATTCTCAATCGGATTGGCGCGCTCGCGCTCATTTTTGGCATTGGCTTCTTTTTGAAATATGCCTTTGATAACAATTTGATTTCGCCCGTTGTGCGCGTTTTAATCGGCGTTGCGATTGGCGTGAGTTTAATTGTTGGAGGGGTTCGCGCAAACGCCAAAAAGTTTGAAGTCTTTTCACAAGGTTTGTTCGGAGCGGGAATTTCAACGCTCTATCTCTCGATTTACGCCGCACTCAATTTCTATGAGCTCATTCCGCAACCGCTTGCCTTCGTGCTGATGTCGGCAGTTACAGCCGTTGCGCTTCTCGTTGCCGTGCGATATGAGTCGCGTGCGATTTCACTCTTGGGCTGGGCGGGCGGATTTCTCACGCCGTTTCTGCTTGCAAGTGCAGAGCCAAACGCTGTCGGGCTGTTCGTCTATCTCGCCTTGCTCAACTTGGGAATGCTTGCCGTTGTCTTTCTCAAAAGCGAGTGGGTGGTGATTGAACTGCTCTCGCTGATAGCGACTTATCTCGTTTACGCCGCATGGTTTTTGGAACATAGCGAAAAGACGGGAACACTGACGAAAGCATTTTTCCTCACGCTCTTTTGGCTC
>Ga0308420_1000845_pt1 | contig 15793 bp, 16 predicted proteins | sample HotsprSampleMS55_FD_203802 | JGI IMG/M metagenome (GOLD analysis project Ga0308420, IMG submission 203802) | Hot spring phototrophic mat microbial communities from Mushroom Spring, Yellowstone National Park, Wyoming, United States - 20090730_MS55 ... | reverse complement strand
CGACGGTTTATACAGAGGATTCTACACTTTCGACTGTAGCAACAAAGCCAAAAAACTACAAAAAAGCCATTAAGCACCACAATCCGCCCGACAACTTGCAAAATCCCTTTACTCCACTATTGGTTCAGAATTTTACTATGGTTTATTAGGGTTAGCATAATTTATAAGATTACACAATTTTTAGCATTGATCTCACAAATACTAACTTCTAAATTCCAAATTCTTCTTTTGAGATTTAAGCAGATGTTATCAACTAATTATTTATCTTTTGCAGTAATGGCATCATGTATTTTTATAAAAAAAACAAAGGTCAACGCATAAGAGACGCATGCCTTATCAAAATAAAAAAGCCCAAATAAGCATGACTTACTTGGGCTTTTAGTGTTAGAAGTTACCCTTTTTTAATCTCAATTCTTTTGACTTTGCTTTGAGCTTTTTCGTCTTTAGGGATAAGAATTTGCATAATTCCATTTTTCATTTTTGCTTCAATTTGATCTTCTTTAATTCCCTCTGGTAGACGAACTGATCTTTGGAACTTTCCATAGGAATGCTCAACTAGATGATAGTTATCTTTTTTATCTTCTTTTTGAAACTTTTTCTCACCTTGAATTGTAAGAACCCCATCGTGCAGATCAACTTTTACGTCTTCTTCTGTCATGCCGGGAAGTTCTACTTCAATTTCAATTTCTTTTTCCGTCTCGTTAATATTAAACTTGGGTGAAAAAGTCCTATAGAAATCACTGATCAAGCTTCTCTCATAGAGAGGGCTTTTATAAGGCAAACCAAAGTCTTCAAAAAAGTGATCAAACACTCTATTAATTTCTCTATGAAGAGAATCAAAAGGAGATAACTCAGCCCTTACATCCTTTACTTCATTACTTTTTTTTCCCCAAGGAATTATATCTTTTAATGCCATATTAACCTCCTATCTTGTTTGTTGTTTGGTGCCTATTTTAGCACTCTAAAATTTAGAGTGCTAAAAATCTAAAAAAGTTCTAAAATTTTTAAATTTTTTTGCACCTCTAAAAAGGGATATTTTTGAGAAAGCTCTAATAACCTCCAAAATTAGCACTAGAGGATAAAATTTCTAAGGGAAAATCCAGTTTTTTAATTGAAAAAAGTTTTTTATAAGTGTCCGATATAAAAATTTTTAGCCTTAGTTACTTATTATAGTCTATAATTGATATTTAAGCTTTATATGGGGGTCTTAAGTGTAGTTAAAATTTTGTAAATTTTTTCTTTTTTTATATAATCTTCCCTGTATTAAGTATAAAGTAAAAAATTATAAATTCTATTTGTTTGGTATTCTAAATGTTTTTTACGAAAAAAGCAAATATCACAAACACCTAAGATTACAAAACCTTCAAGTTATTTACTCCATAATCGTATATTAGCTTTGTCTTTTCGTCTACATGATATGATGTTTGTAACCATAGTATGATTTATTATGCTTCTTGGTAAAACTAGCTTGTATATCGTTATGAGCTAGCTTAGATGGTTTTTGAGTTGTTCATTTTCTTCTTGACTATTATGTTGAACAGGAAATTCTACAATTGCAGCACTACGAATTATATATTCATTTTTCTTGATATAATATACCAATTGTCAAAAAAAAATTTCAGTCTTTCTTTAAAAACCCATATGATTCTAACATCTGGGATTCAGTCATATTCACAGACTCCTATAAATTTTTGAAAACTAGGTCTATCTAAAAGTTAAAAATCTAACTTCTTATCTGATAAATTGTATAATACTTGAAGAAATAAAATTTTTAGCATCATTATAGGATCATAAACAGATACCTCCTTTCCTCTACAATCTCACAAAAGATTTCCCAATCTATTACATTGTTAAACTCTTGTAGACTAATATTTAGATATAGCTTAGTGATTTTATTAAAAAGATTTCTTTGTCCCATAAATCCCTTGTTAATAATCTGTATAAATTTTTTATATTTTAAACTTTTTTATTTGGGTTTTTAGAAGTGCTTTGAAGTTTAACTAATTTTTCTTTTTAAATCTTATAATAAAAACTAAACCTAAAGTAAGGACCGCTGTAAGGTAAAAAAATTTAATAAATTGTAAAATGAGGGATTGGTGTCTCATTTGTTTGTTGCGAAATATAGAGAGAGGTACGTGAGTTGTTAAAATTTGGTCCTCCCCTTCTACTTCTACAAATTCCTTAAATTTAATAATTCGAACTACTTCGGGGACAAATGGATAATCTATATTAGAAATTCCTAATATATTCTGATGATTTTTTAAATTTTGATTTTCGGCTTCTAATCTTTCAATTTCTTCTTGTAAATGTTTTATGCGAAACTCTAAGTGCCTTCTTTCTAAGAGCCCACTACTTCCTAAAATGGCATGATAAATAAGAAGGCAACAAACAAGAAAAGAAAGAATTGTAGAAATTTTTAATTTACCCGGCATGTAAGTTATAAAAAGTTTTTTTCCCTTTAAAAATTGCCACAGTTCCTAAGTCTTCTTCAATTCGCAAAAGTTCATTGTACTTTGCAATTCTATCAGTGCGACTTAAAGAACCTGTTTTAATTTGACCCGCATTAGTTGCTACAGCAATGTGAGAAATAGTGCTGTCTTCTGTTTCCCCACTTCTATGGCTAATTACTGCTGTATATCCTGCTCTTTTAGCCATCTCTATAGCAGCTAAGGTTTCAGTTAAAGAACCTATTTGGTTTACCTTAATTAAAATAGAATTACAAATTCCCGATTGAATGGCCTTGCTTAATTTCTCGACATTTGTGACAAGTAAGTCATCTCCTACCAACTGAATTTTAGAATTTAGTTTTTCACTAAGAGGCTTCCAACCTTCCCAATCATTTTCGTCTAGACCATCTTCTATAGATATGATAGGATATTTAGAAATTAACTCTGAATAATAGGCGATCATTTCTTCAGAAGATTTTTCTTGTATATCGGATGGATTTTTAGACTTCTTTCCTAAAATATATTTTTTCTTATCTTTGTCGTAAAATTCACTAGCAGCAGCATCTAAGCCTAAAGCCACGTCTTCACCTGGTTTGTAGCCAGCTTTTTGAATAGCTTCTAAGATCACTTCTAGACCTTCAGCGTTGCTTTTTAAATCAGGTGCAAAGCCTCCCTCATCTCCTACTGCTGTATTGTAACCTTTAGATTTTAAAACAGATTTTAAATTGTGAAAAACTTCTGCTCCTATTCGTAAAGCTTCAGAAAATTTCTTTGCTCCTACAGGTAAGATCATAAATTCCTGAAAATCTACATTGTTATCTGCATGAGCACCTCCATTGATAATGTTCATCATAGGGACAGGGAGTTCTCTTGCAAAACTTCCTCCAATGTAACGATAAAGAGGTAAGCGGGAGTGAACGGCAGAAGCTTTAGCTACAGCTAAAGAAACTCCTAAGATGGCGTTTGCACCTAAATTTTTTTTCGATGGGCTTCCATCTTCTTTGATCATGAGTTCATCTATTAGATTTTGTTCTAAAGCATTTTTTCCTGTCAAAAGTTTAGCTAATTTTTCGTTTACATTTTTAACTGCATTTAAAACTCCTTTGCCTAAGTAACGTTTTTTATCTCCGTCTCGTAGTTCTACTGCTTCATGTTCTCCAGTAGAAGCTCCAGAAGGAACTGCAGCTCTACCCATACTTCCATCTTCTAAAATGACATCTACTTCTACAGTAGGGTTTCCTCTTGAATCTAAGATTTCACGTGCTTTAATTTGTTTAATTTTAGCTGTTTCCAAATCTTTACCTCGCAAGTTTTCTTTACACATTGCAAAAGAAAATGTAAAAATACAAGTTTTTTTCTTTGTATACAAAAAAGACTTATTTAAAAGATAAAAATTTTTCACTTGTCAGAATTGTTAGCCTGTCAAAATCTATAGAAAAGCATGAAAATTATACCTGCTCCTCTAGAGTCCAAAGCTAGTTCCTATTGGTTATTTGTAAATGTGGGAATGAGTATTTTACTTTGGGCAAGTCCTATTTTAGGACTAGGAATTTTTTTACCCATTGGGGCATTTTTTTTATTTCGTCTAAATCATCGGATTCGTCTAGTTGCTTTTCATTCTTTAGTTTTTCAAATTTTTTCTTATCTTTCAAGTTATTCTATTGACTTAGGATGTTTAATTTGGAGCGAGGACTATAGCTGTAGTAGTGTATTAAAAGAGCAGTACTTACCTTGGATGTTGTTTTTTTGGGTAGGTTTAGGCTTTTTTTATTTAGTTTTTGAAGCTAAAACTACTCTAAAAAAATATGGTCAAATCCCTAGGTCTGTTCAATCTTTTCACGTCATTTGGTTTCCTTTATTAGTTTTAATTTTTCTTGCAAGTTGGTTTAATATATCTCGATTTACTCCTTTTGTTATAGCAATTATTTTTTTACCTATATTAGAAATATTAGGATATTTCTTTTGGAAAAAAATATTTTACAAACTTTTTTCTAAGTTTTCTATTTTTTACCTTATTGAGTCTTTCTTTTTAGTTTGGTTTGCTTTTACTCGTGCAGTATATTATTTTAGTTTTTTAGCTTTAACAGGAGCTTTTTTTAACCTTAGTTTAGGCTTAGATATAGAGACTATTATTTCTTCCTATGTTCAAGGGGACCTGCTTATTTATTTTTGGTTGACTTCTCTATACTCTGCTAGTTCTATTTTGGGACGAAACCAAAGAGCTATGGCTATTTTTAGAAGGCTTTATCTTTCGCTCTACGTCCATCGTAGTATTCCAAATCCTGTTTCAAGTTTAGAATCTCTTTCATTTAAAAAAAAATTTCTATACGCTAATGTTCGCAATGCTATTTTTCCTGGTTGGGGGCACATATATTTAAATCGATACTGGATTGGTTTTCCTATTTTATTTGTATTTTTGTTGAGTGTGTTTTTCTTGGTTATCTCTCTGGTATATTATTATGATTATTCAAGAGGAACAAGCTTTCTAGGTTTTTTTGGCCTCAAACCCGGTATACCTGACAAAGAATTTATTCGACACACTTCTAGCCCTGTGGTTTACTTAGCTATTTTGGGTATAATAGCTTTTATTTATATTTTGTCGTTTACTCTTCTAAAAGATGCCTTAAAGCGTGACTTAGAGCCCGAGTCTGAAAGAGGTTTAAGTGTAGGCTTTAACAACAATTTAGCTTTAAGTTTACTTTTTCATTTTATCTTGTTTTCAGTTATATTGTTAATCCCTATTACAGTTAATAGAGGCTCTAATAAAAAACAAGATATCTCCAAAACTCATTTTCAGCCCGAAAAGTTAGAGTTTTATTTTATTGATCCTGAAATTCCCGATGAAGTAAAAGACTTAAATGGAGGTGTAATTTCTGGGACAGAGACACCTAGCCAAAATGAAGGTATGAAAATTCCTGATGAACCTGTTTCAGACGAGGGGAAAGTTAAAGGTTACGTCAAGAGAATCAAAGGAAAAAAATTGCCTAAAACATATTCTAACTATATCTCAGCACGTATGCGAGGTCCTGAACTTTTTATGGATTATTGGAAGCGTGCTCCTAAGCCTTACTCTTGTGTAGTAGCTTATACTATTACCACAGAAGGAGAAATTACAGACGTCTACATAGTAGAAGCCTCTGCTTATCCCGATCAAGATAGTCTCACTATTGAATTAATTGAAAGCATGAGTCCCGTCATGCCACCTCCAGGAGTAAAAGGTGATGTTCGTGTAACTGAACTTTTCTGGAATGGCTCTATAGATCCTGATTCTATGCCAACTCCCCTTCAAAAAGAAATGGTACTTATGTTTGATGGGCGATATATGGAAGAGGAGCCCTAGTGGAATTTTTTATAAAAATAATAAATTTTTTTACTATTCAAAATTTTGTTCTTTTTTTTCAAGAAAACTGGAAAGCTATTATAGAAGCTGATAAAGTCCATCTTACTTTAGCTTTTTTTTCTGTTTTACCTTGGGGTTTTACAGTTTGGTATTTTCAGCCTTGTTCTAAAGTAAGAAAATTTTTTCTAACGTTAGGTGCTATATTTCTAGGAATTCTTTCTACAAAACTTATCTTAGCCTTACATCCTATACTTTGGCCTGATATAAATTTTAAACCACGAAAAACAACTATTTTAGCTCAAACTGTATATATTTCTTTTATTCAAGCTGGAATGATGGAAGAGACATTTAAGGTCCTTCTAATATTAGCTTTTTCATATATAGTTGCATTTGAAAGAAAAACTAAAACATGGATGAAAGATGTAGTTTTAATTGGAGCTTTTGTAGCACTAGGGTTTTCATTTATAGAAAATTATGTATACATTCATAAAGAAAATAACGCAAAAATGGTCTTTACTATGTTTTTAGGTAGGACAATTTATTCTTCTAATATTCATTTACTTATAAATCTTTGTTTTGCTCTTTTTTTATATAAGAGTAATTTTAAACACACTACAAAAGAAAAAATTTTTTATTTACTTTATGCTTACTTTTTAGCTATTTTACAACATGGAATCGTAGACTTTTTTCTCTTACCTTCTTCTAGATTTGGAAATTGGCTTGCTACTGCTTTTTTTGTAGGGATTTGGGTTTGGGTAGCAAGAGACCTTAGGAAATATATTTATGCTTATGAAATCTCTATTCCTGAAGTTCAAGATAAAGAAATAAATTATTTAGAAGAGTCAAATCTACAAATAGAAGACACTTACAAAAAATACCTCCCAAATTAGCTTATCTTTTATTAATCAGATTAACGTTTGAGTTAAAAAAAAATTTACTACAATATCTTAGAATATGATTTTTATCAGTGTAAAAAATCATAGCAGTAGAATGTATCTATATTACCTTTTTTAGTTGTCAAAAAAAGTAAGTAACAAATCCTGAAAGTAAAAGGAGTTCAGCTTTGAATAATACAGCACCTAAATATGATGATTCAATTGTAAAGGGTTTTATCATTTCTGCTTTAGTTTGGGGAATTGCAGCTATGTTAGTTGGAGTAATCATTGCTTTTCAAATGGTTTACCCCGAATTAAACTTAGGTTTGCCTTATACATCTTTTGGAAGATTGCGTCCCCTACATACTAACGCAGCTATATTTGGATTTGCGTTAAGCGTTATCTTTGCAACAGCTTATCACAGTGTCCAAAGACTTTGTAGGGTTCGTATGTTTAGTGATACACTCTCTAAACTACATCTTTTTTTGTATAACTTGACCATTGTGTTAGCTGCTATAACGCTTCCCTTGGGGTATACACAATCTAAGGAGTACGCAGAACTAGAGTGGCCTATTGATCTTCTCATTGTAGTTTGGTACGTTATCTTTTTTATTAACTATCTGGTTACAATTTTAAAAAGAGAAGAGAAACAAATGTATGTAGCTATTTGGTTTTACATTGCTTCTTTTGTAACAGTTCCACTTTTGTTTATTGTAAATAATTTAGCTATTCCATCAGGATTATTAAAATCTTACTCTATTTATTCAGGAGTATTTGATGCAAACATCCAATGGTGGTATGGTCACAATGCGGTAGCTTTTGTTTTAACTACACCTTTCTTAGGGCTTATGTACTATTATCTACCGAAGCACATTAAGCTTCCTATCTATAGTCATAAGTTATCTATAATACACTTTTGGAGCTTAATCTTTATATATATTTGGGCAGGTCCTCACCATTTACTTTACTCACCTGTACCTGATTGGTTACAGACAGCTGGGATGGTCTTTAGTATTATGCTTTGGATGCCTTCTTGGGGTGGGATGTTAAATGGATTTTTGACGCTTACGCAAACTACTGATAAAATTAAAGTAGATGCTACTTTAAAAATGATGTTGGCGGGAATAACATTTTATGGTATGTCAACCTTTGAAGGACCTCTTCTTTCTATTCGTGCTGTAAGTGCTTTAGGTCACAATACGGACTGGGTAATCGGACATGTACACAGTGGAACTTTAGGCTGGGTTGGGTTTATGTCTGCATCAGCTTTATATTATCTTGTACCTAGACTTTGGAATGCTAACTTGTATTCAGAAAAGTTAGCTAACTTTCACTTTTGGATAGGAACCTTAGGGATTTTACTTTATATTGTAGCTATGTGGGTATCTGGAATTACAGAAGGATCTATGTGGAGAGCTATCGATCAAAATGGAGATTTACTCTATAGAGATTGGAACGCTATTACAGATCTTCTTCAACCTTTCCGTTTACTTAGGGCTGTAGGTGGAACTATGTACTTCATTGGAATTTGTGCAATGGTTTATAACTTCTACATGACTATTAAAACAAAAGATAGTGGTTTTGTAGAACAAGATCTCAGAGTAAAGGCAGGAGCTTAAATATGTTTACAAAACTTTTAGATTGGTTTTCTGATATTGCTGATAATTGGGATGTAAGAGGAGGAAAGTTTACTATCTATACTACCATTGCTGTAGTAATAGGTGGTTTGTTTGAGCTGATCCCTCCTTTTTTTCTTGCTCAAACTGTCACTCCTATCTCTTCTATCAAACCATATAACGCTTTAGAGTTAGCAGGTAGAGACATCTATCAAAAAGAAGGTTGTATGAATTGTCATACACAGATGATTCGACCTTTTAAATGGGAAGTAGATAGGTTTGATCCAAACAAAGATTATGGAAAAAATGGTTACTCCAAAGCCGGTGAGTATGTATATGATCATCCTTTCTTATGGGGTTCTAAAAGAACAGGTCCTGATCTTGCTCATGAGTCTGTCATACGTCCATCTGCTTCTTGGCATGAAACTCATCTTATAAACCCAAGAGAAACCTCCCCTGGTTCTGTCATGCCCGCTTATCCATGGCTGTTTGAAAAAGACTCAAGGGTAGATATAGAACAGACTGTTGCAAATATGAAAGCCCTTGCTAAATTAGGGGTCCCTTATACAGAAAAAGATTTTGAAGAAGCTCCTAAGCTTTTAGAAGGAAAAAGAGAAGGTGACGCTCTCATTGCTTATTTACTTAAGTTAGGTAGAGACAGTGCAGAACTAGAAAAATCAGTGAGGTAAAAAACTATGCCTGAAGAGATAACCTTACTTGTAATTTACAAAGCTTTGCGATTACCAGTCTTGGTAATTGCAATGGGTTTTATAATTTATTACGTGTACAACAAAAAAAATCGAGAAACAATAGAATCACCTAAATATAAAATGCTGGAGGAAGATTAAAATGAAAGTACCTAAAGAAGTCGATGGAATTTATCAAGCTGATAATCCTATGCCATACTGGTGGACAACAGTTTGGCTAATTACTATTCTTTTTTCAATTGTTTATTCAATTTATTTCCATTACTTTTCAGATTGGCCACAAGAAAGAGCTTATGCTGTTGAAGCAGAAGAGCATGAAAAAAAATTTCCTAAGGCTCAGTTTGTAATGAATGAAGACGGTTCCAATCCCCTAAGGGACAATGAAGTTGCTATTGCAGAAGGTCAAAAACTTTTTGCTACCACTTGTGGAGCTTGTCATAAGCCTGATGGAACTGGACTTGTAGGACCTAATCTTATGGATAAAGAATGGATTCATGGAAACACAGATGCGGAAGTTTATGAAGTTATCATGAAAGGAATATCCCCAGAAAAAGCTAAGTTAAATCGAGGAGCAATGCCTCCCCATGAAAAGTCTTTAGGAACAGAGAAAGTTTATAAAATTATGGCTTGGCTTGCAAAAAACAATGACAGCTTAAAGAAAGTTAAGTAGGAGAGAAAATGGTTATCTCACGTCCTATTTCAGGTAAATTTAGAACAAGAAGGTATATAGTAGAAAGTTTGTTACTTGCACTTTTTACTTTCTCACCTTGGGTAGTTCTTCCTTCAGGTGCCCCGCTTATTCGCTTGGATATTCCAAAAAGAATGTTTCACTTATTTGGGCAAGTATATATCCCACAGGAAGGATTTATCCTCTTATTGTTCTTACTGACAATGGGACTGAGTTTGTTCTTCTTTACTTCTCTTTTTGGAAGGCTTTGGTGTGGATGGGCTTGTCCTCAAACGGTCTACATAGACTTATTTGACTTAATTGGACAGTGGATCTTAGGAAAAAAATACGGAAAAAAAGATGCTCCAAAAGGAAGGCTATATCTTTTACATTTTGTTTGGTTTCTCATTTCTGCGATTGCTTCTTTTCATTGGATTGGTTACTTTGTAAGTCCCTATGAAATGATCAAAGAGCTAAGTAGTTTGAGTTTTACTGGTAGAAGTTATCCTTACTTTTGGGCATTTTTTACTGTAGCTATGTATTTAGATATGGCTATGATTAGAGAACAATTTTGTAAATATGGTTGTCCTTATGCACGTTTTCAAACTGTTCTTATGGATGAACATTCGTATAACGTTACTTATGATTACAAACGAGGCGAACCTAGAAGAAACAAAAAAGTAAAAATTGGAGATTGTACTGCTTGTAATATGTGTCTTGTTGTTTGCCCTACTGGAATAGATATTAGAGATGGTTTACAAGTAGGTTGCATAGCATGTGCGAAGTGTATTGATGCTTGTACTATTCAAATGGCAAAAGAAGGTAAGAAATCTCTAATAGATTACTTTTCTTTAAATCAAATAGAAACAGGTCAGAAGATAAAATGGATTCGTCCGAGAGTTGTTGTTTACGGAGCACTACTCTTCTTTGTAGTTTCTTTAGCTATATGGAAACTTACAACTCGTATTCCTCTTTCTGTGATGCTAGTTCCCGACAAGACAGTAGAACCAAGTTTTTTACCAGATGGGACCTTACGAAACTTCTATAAGATCAAACTTCAAAATATTAGTAATGATACTCAACATCTAAATATTTCTACTATCTTACCATCAGGTTTGGAAGGAAAAATCTTGCTAGGAGAAGAAAATCAAACAATAGAACTACCTCCTTTAAGTATGAAAGATCAAAGAATTATCCTAGAAACTAAAAATGTAAGTCCTGACATTAGAGGTAAAGGTCTACTTAAAGTAGATTTTATTTTACAAGATATAAAAAATACAAATATTAAACTTAAAAAGACAGTTCCTTTAAGTTTGCCACTTTCAAAATAAGAGGAAAAACTATGTTAAGAAATTTACATCCTTCTATGCAAATTGCTTTCTTAATAATAGGGCTAGTTTTTCTAGCCTTGTTTTCTGCTACATATTATACCTTTAAAATTGCTTTAAAAGATGGCCCTATTGAAGTAGTTGATAAGAACTACTATCAAATTGGATTAAACTACGAACAAGCTATAAAAGATAAAAAGTTACTCAAACAAGAAGGATATTCTTTTGAATTAGTCTCTAGAGAACTTCATAGAGGGGAAAATTTATTTCGTGTAAACTTCAAAAAAGGAAATAAAATATTGAATCAAAATTCAGCTTATCTAGTTTTAGAAAGAGGGGCTACAGATAAATTTAATCGTAAAATAAACCTCCAGTCAGATACACAAGGTTACTTTACTAAATTAGAAATTCCATCTGAAGGAAAATGGATTGTAACAGTAGTTGCTAATGAACAAAGCAAAGAATTTAGTGAAACTTTTGTGTTTCAAGTAGATTGAGATGAGTAAAATTATTGTAAGTCAAAAAACTTGTTTTCACTGTGGAAATCCTATTGATACAGAACCTGTAGTTTCAACACTGAAAGGAGAAGAAAGAGAGTTTTGCTGTGAAGGATGTAAAGTAGTAGCTACTATAATCCATGAGAGTGGAAATGAATACTTTTATTCTCTAAAGGGTAACCAGAAAATTGAAAGAATAGAACTTACTTCAACGAATTTCAATGAAAACTTAGACTCTGAATATATTAAAAATAAATACCTTCAAAAAATTGATAATTTTACTTATCAAGTATATATTAAAGTAACCAATATACATTGTGCTGCTTGTATATGGTTAAATGAAAAAGCCCTATTTTCACTTAAGGGAGTAAAAAAAGCAGAATTAAACTTTGCCTCTGGACGTGCAAGAATTGAGTTTAACCCCGAAGAAACTAAGCTTTCAGAGATTTTTGTTACAATTCGTTCTATTGGATATAAGCCTGTTTTATATTTACCAGGTGAAAAGCATTCCTCAAAAGAAAATAATTTAAAAAGCCTTTTTTTAAAAATGGCTTTAGCGGGATTTTGTTTTGGAAATATTATGCTCTTTAGTGTAGCTTTATATGCTGGCTACTTTAGTGGAATTGAAATAGAGTTTAAAAAACTTTTACATTATGTATCTTGGGCATTGGCTACTCCAGCTTATCTTTATTCGGGTTCTCCCTTTATGAAAGGGGCTTTTGCAAGTATTCGCCGTAAAACTTTGACAATGGATTTTTTGTTGTTTACGGGAATTTCTCTTGCATACTTTTATAGTGTGTATGTCACACTTACAGATAGAGGAGAAGTTTATTTTGACTCTGTATGTATGATTTACTTTTTTATTTTAATTGGGAAATTTTTTGAAGAAAGAGCAAGAGTTAAAGCAAGTGAAGAAATAGAAAATCTAACTTGTAAACTTCCTGAAATGGTCATTCAAATAGAAGAAGATGGAACAGAAAAAACAATTCCTAGTGAAGAAGTTATTTCTGGAAAAGTTTTAAAAGCTTTAGTTGGAAATAGGATTCCAGTAGATGGAGAACTTTTAAGTGAAGAAGCCCATTTAGATGAATCTATTTTAACTGGTGAATCTAAACCTGTAAAAAAGAAAAAAGGTATGACTTTACTTGCAGGATCCATTGTATTAGAAAGTCCTATATACTATCTCACAAAAACATCTTTTTTAGAATCTTCCCTTTCAAATTTAAAAAGTAAATTAGAAAATGCTTTATTAGAAAAACCTAAAATACAAGTTCTTACAGAAAAAATTGCTAATAGGTTTATACAAATTGTATTTATTTTGGCTATTGTTACCTTTTTTAGTTGGTGGTTTATTAGTAGTGATATAAAAAGATCTTTAATTTATACCATATCTGTGTTAATTGTAGCTTGTCCTTGTGCACTTGGAATTTCTGTGCCTACTGCCCTAGTTATCAATCACATAATTAATTCTAAGTCAGGAATTCTTATGAGAAACCCAAATGCTATAGAGCCTCTCTCTAACTTAGATGTAATTTTATTTGATAAGACAGGTACTTTAACAGAAGGAAAATTTAAAATTCTAGAAGAAAATATTTTTTTCGGGGAAGTTTTACCAATGATCTATCTAATTGAAAAAGAAAGTCGCCATCCTATCGCAATTTCTTTAGTTAGTGAACTTATGAATAAATATAAATTTTCTAAGTCACAGTTAGAAAAATTTGTTGTTCACTCTGTAAAGACTTACTCTGGACAAGGTTTACAAGCTCAATTAAGTAAAAATGGAGTAAACCACAACTTATTTTTAGGTAATAGAGATTTTATTCAGTCTAGTGTAAACAACATTGAAATTCCTAAAGAGTCTCAAAATGCTGCTTATGTACACATTGCTTTGAATGGAGAGTATGTAGGTTATATTGCTTTAGGAGATAAAATTAGAAAAGAAAGTTTTTTACTAGTTGAACTTCTCAAAAAGACTATTTCTAATATTCAAATCCTATCGGGTGACAATGAAAACTCTGTCAAACAAGTTGCAGAAAAATTAAATATTTCTAATTATAAAGCCAACTGTAAGCCAGAAGATAAGATGGCTATTACAAAAAAATTTCAAAGTGAAGGAAAAGTAGTTGCCATTGCAGGAGATGGAATCAACGATGCTCTTTCACTTGCTAGTGCAGATGTTGGAATTTCACATGCAAATGCAGAAGATATTTCCATAGATAAGTCTGATATAGTAATTGTATCCCAAAATTTACTTGGAATCTACCAGGCTATTTCTAATGCTCGTTTAACCAGAAGAGTCATTAAGCAAAATATTTTTATTTCCTTGTGTTATAACGCTATTATGTTACCTCTAGCTATGAGTGGAAATATGTTACCTGTACTTTGTGCAGGATTTATGACTTTAAGTTCTATTACTGTGCTTTTGAATTCTATTTCTATTAGATGGAGAAAGGAGAAGATATGTTAGCTCTCTATATGACAATTCCTTTAGCTATGATTTTAGCTAGTGTTGCTCTATATGCTTTTATAAGGGCATTTAAAGATGGTCAGTTTGATGACATAGAAGCTCCTAAGTATAGAATTTTTTTTGAGGATGAATATCCTAAAAAGTAGGTGCTGGTGGACTTAATAATTTTAAGTGCAGCTTTTTTTCAAGGGCTTGGAAGTTCTTTACATTGTATTGGAATGTGCGGTCCTCTTTCTATTTCTTGTCAAAAACAATCTACCTCAAAATGGAAAAATTCTTTGTTATATAACTTAGGGAGATTTTTTTCTTATTCTTTTTTGGGATTTATTTTGGGATATACTGGTAAAAGTCTAAATTTTGCAGGAGAGTTAGCTGGTATTCAACAAGTCTCATTTATTTTAGCTTTTTTAGTTTTAGTTTTTTTTGGTTTAAGTTTAATTTTTCCATCTTTGCAAACTTATTTTTCCCTATCTCAATATATTCAAAGACCTATTGTTCTTATGTTTGGAAGAGTAAGAACTTTAGAAAATCCTAATATACAGAGTTTGAGTATAGGAACTTTGAGTGGATTTTTACCTTGTGGAGTTTTGTATCCTGCTTATGCTTTAGCTTTTGGGACAGGGGACTTTTTTTTAGGTGGAGTTGTAATGAGTGTATTTTTCTTAGGTACATTTCCTGCTCTTTTTTTATTTGGAGTAGGTTACCATACTTTAAAAATGAAGCTTTCTAATAAACTTTTACCTGTATTTGGAGTGGTTATTCTTATTTTTGGGATGACAAGTTTATATATGCGTTCTGGAATAGGTAAAACACATTGTCATACGGAACAGCATAAGTAATGATTCAGCTTACAGAGTTTGAAAGAAAAATTCAAGAAATTCTTTCTATTGGAGATAAGGAAGCTAGAAAGATGGATAGAGTTCTTTCTGATTTAACTCAAAGTGTAGGTATGGAAAAATTAGAGATTTTAGAGTTTTTATGCTATGGTGCAGTAGAAGAATTAAAAGAACTAGAACTCAACTACGATTGGGTACGTTTTCAAAAAAAAATACTCAAAAAGTTAAAACCAAGTGAAAAATTTTAATTCCTTGATACTAAGAAGACAGGAATCATTTCTGCTTTATTTTTTGCTTTTAAAAACATTTTTTTGGAAAATGTAAACTCTGTCCCATTTGTGTTAGAAAGGTTAAGTTGTTTCCTAAAATCCTCACTCATAAGAATAGAATTTGGCTTAGCTGCACTTTCCAATCTCTGTGTAGTATTTACAGTATCTCCAATAAGTGTAAAATCTCTCCTAACATAATTGCCTAAGTTTGCCTGGGCAACATACCCACAGTGCATACCAATTCTAACTGCTATTTGATGAGGATTATTCTGAGGATCATTTATGGCTTTTAAAATTTCTAGTCCTGCGTTATAACAATCAATTGGATTTTCAAAATAAGAAAAAATAGCATCTCCTATGAATTTATCTAAATCTCCATCATTTTTATAAATTATTTCTATGATGGGAGAAAATAAATTATTTAAAACTTGTAAAACTTCTCTAGGTTCTTTGTTCTCAGAAAATTTTGTAAAACCAACAACATCTAAAAACATTAAAAATAAATATTTATTTCCAACTAAATTTTGAGCTTCAAACAAATTATCAAAAAATAAATTATTTGTATTAAATAAATCCCTTGCAACTTTAAAGGTAGTTTTTGAGGAATATGTTTTTATGTAATCAATAATTAATTGATTTTTTACAATTTCTTGTTGTAATTCATTTTCTAATTTGTATTTATAGATAATTGAGCCTAAAACTTGACCTAAAAGATTTAAAAACTCCTCTTCTATTTTACGTTTT
>Ga0308420_1000844_pt1 | contig 15806 bp, 12 predicted proteins | sample HotsprSampleMS55_FD_203802 | JGI IMG/M metagenome (GOLD analysis project Ga0308420, IMG submission 203802) | Hot spring phototrophic mat microbial communities from Mushroom Spring, Yellowstone National Park, Wyoming, United States - 20090730_MS55 ... | reverse complement strand
GTATAGGAATGGTGGCGAAAGGCTTCGCGGCGATAGATATTGCTCAAGTGCACTTCCACAGTGGGAATCTCTGCCCCAGCAATGGCATCCCTGAGAGCTACGCTAGTGTGGGTCAAGCCCGCTGGATTGATCAGAATGCCCTGCTTAGTGCCTATGGCTCTGTGGATAGCGTCAATCAATACTCCTTCGTGATTGGACTGCACAATCTCTAGGTTGGCTCCCAGCTCTTGGGCATCTGCTAAAAGCAATTGATTGATGTGGTTGAGGGTAGTTCTGCCGTACACTTTCGGCTCCCTACCCCCCAACAGGTTGAGATTGGGGCCGTGGAGCACTAGAATTTCCAGCATCCATACTTACCTAAAGCCAACGGCGGCTTGCCACACAAAGGCTAGGAGTAAGAAGAGTACTGGAATCACAGGCAGTACATCCACTAGGGGATCAAAAATACGATATGCCTCAGGCAGGGTTGCCAGAGTAAACACCATTTCCATAGTCAGTTACCACAATAATTTAATTAACTTATGGCATTATCCTACCATCTATCTTCCCATTTTCCGCTTCAGCTGGCGCAGTTCTTCCTCGGTTTCCCACTGGCGAAACTTGGCTTCTAGTTCATCAAATTGCTCTCCTGTATGCCTTCTGCTGAAGTGATCCCAACTAAAGGAGGATTGGGTCTGGGCAATTTTTTGCTGGACTTCCTGACGACGCTGTTTTACTTGCGCTTGCAGTTCTTGGGTTTGCTTGAGTCTCTTTTGCACTAACTGCATCTGCGCCCACACTTGGTTGCCTTGGCGCAAAAGACTGGCTTCCCGTTCCCGCGCGCCTTGGTGTAAGTCTTTCATCCCTGCCTGTTCTGCCTTTTTGGCGCGCTCATGCCACCGTTTCACCTCTTCGGCGATCGCCAGTATTTGCTCTTGATACAGCTTTTCTTGCTTGGTGTACTCAGCGATTAGTTTGATAATTTCTGCTTCTTGCTGTTGCAGTTGATCGTCCAGCAGTTGCAGTTCTAACTGGGGATTGTTGCGGATAAACTCTTCTACCCTAGTTTCCAAAAAACGCGTAATATCTTCCAGTACGCCCATTAGAGTTTTTGACCTATCACTACGAACCTAGTTTCGTTGTTGCGTTTCAGTACCACATCCCGCTGTTGCACTTTGGTCAACACCCAGCCTGTATTGCCTACGGGTTTTCCTAGATTGACGGTGTGCACTGTGCCGTCTAATTCAAACATGGCAGAGGAGCGATCGCCAAAGCTCAACACACCTACTAGGGTATAGCTCTTTTCGGGAACAGGACTAGCTGGGGGAGGGGTGGGGACAGGAGTGGCTTCCACGGGGGGGAGTGCAGTAGCAGGGGGTTGGTACACAGGCACATAGACCGTCTGCGGGAGTAGCAGGGGGTTAGTGTTTATGGGTGGGGGAGGTAGGGAGGTAAGAGCACTACTGGGTGGGGCAGGAGCCACAGTGGGGGTGGTTTTGGGGGCAAAGCTCAGCAATTCCCGCATTTCCGAGGTGTAGGCGGTTTGGCTCACCACTGGTTCGGGAGTTGGGGAAGAAGCTACAGGGGCTGGGCTACTCAACTGGGCAAGGCGCTGTGCCAAATAAAAAGACCACGCCACGCTTGCCAGCAGGGCAGAACCACAGGCGCAGACTAGGAGTAGGGGAGTAAGCCAGTTTTTGTCAGACTTGGGAGGGTGGGTGGGGGAGTTAGTGCCAGTGGGGGGAGGCGTACCATAGGGGGCAATCCACATTACTTCTTCCTCTGGAGTCAGGTCTAGTTCCTCTAGGTTCACTGCATCGGTAGTATCCGATGGCTGAGGGTTCTCACTGCGGGAAATGTGCAGAGCCTGCTCCACCTCCCCAAATAGTTCATCCATGATGGCATCCACCGTGCTAGTCATACTCCGCCTCCCTGCAAACTATGGGCACAGATTAGCACAGTTTGTTTCTACTGGCTAGATTCTCACCAAGTCGGGATAGTAAGCCAGCATTTCATCGGCAGACAGGGTGTATGTCTCCCCTTGGGGTTCCCAGAGCACTTCTACGGCAATGAGTTGATCCTCTGCTGTGCCACCAAGTTTGGCCAGGGCTTGCTTCAGGTCAGCACTGGAGCGAATGGGGGGCAAGTTTGCCAGACTGTCCCCTGTGATTGCCGCTAAGATGGTGACCACAATGTACTCGCTGGGGTCTTCTAGCTCACTGTGGGGGCTAGGTAGGTACCTGTCAGTCTTTTGCGATCGCCGTCCTCTTTGGTTGCTCACCACTTCATCGCTGAGTTTCAGGCGCTCTGACATTACCAAGCTCTCATACTTCTGTTCTGCCAGAGCAAAGGTGGTAACTTCCTTGGCACTGCTCACATAGACCCAATACTCTGGATGGCGCAGTAGGGAAAGGACAGTCTCCCGCAGTACCATCAGCAAATCCCTGTTACTGGTGGTGTCCGCTTCCATTGCCAGACGGGTCAAATCCTGTTGAATTTGCTTAGCTCCCGCTAGCAAGCCCACTTGGATTTTGGCGATGGTTACCCTAGTGTTGTCTCCAGTGATCCCCTCCCCACTACTGCCACGAAAAGCTGAAAGAATGACGGAGGCGATCACTACAAGTACTAGCAAGCCGAACAGTCCACTAAACAGAGAGCCGCCGCCAAAAAAGAAGGGCACAAAGAAGAAGCCACCTCCACCCCAGTTGCCATACACAGGGTTGTAGGAGCGGGAACCACTACTGGGACGAGATAGGGAAGGACGGGAACGGGAAAAGGAACCTCCCCCAACCCTGCCGCCGCCCCGCTTGGCATGAGCGGAAGGGGCACCTACGAGTAGGAAAACCACAATGAGACAGATCGCCAACAGGGGCTTTAGCCCACGCAAGAAGTTTTTGTTAAGCATAACTGTTCCGAAACCGATTGATTACAAATTTGACACACCATAAGCAGTTGTGCCTATATCCTAGCAAATTCTTAATCTCCCCTTAGGGGATGATTACCCTTCACTGGATCACTACCGAAGGGTCTAGCACTGCCTCAATCATTGCCAGTCCTGTAATCTGTTGAAACTGGTGCGGGGTCAATTGGTTGGGCAGTTGGTGCTTCAAGTGATCCGTAAGTACCTCGAGAAAGGCTTGCCCCCGTGGCATTGGTACCTGTCCCCAGAGTTTCATCAGACAATTGGCGATCGCCACTTCCAGCACTTCCAGACTGTGGGTGTTGAGCAGTTGTTCCAACCTATCCTGCCCAAGGGGATCGGGGGGTGTACCTAATAGTTGGTAGCTATCGATAATGTGAAAAATTCGTTGGCGACCGATGCGTTTTTGCAGTTCCATAGCCCAACACAAATTGCATATATTCTAATTCTATTAGAACCACGGCTTGCAATTAGTTATGTTGCCACAGAAATTAAAGCTAAATAATTTTTTAAGCTATCAAGAACTTGACCTAGATTTTAGCGGTATCCATGTAGCTTGTATTTGGGGGGCAAACGGCGCAGGTAAGTCTGCCCTACTAGAGGCGATCGCTTGGGCAATTTGGGGATATAGCAGAGCTAGCAACGAAGATAACTTGATATATTTTGGCGCAAGAGAAGTAAAGGTCGACTTTACTTTTCAGCTCAATAACCAACAATTTCGCATCATGCGCAGGCGGATCAGAGGGGGCAATGTCAGCCTAGAGTGGCAGACCCACTATCAGGGACAGTGGCAATCTTTGACGGCAAAAAATGTCAAACTCACCCAAAAGGCAATCATTGATTCCCTAAAAATGGACTACGAAACCTTCATTAACTCCGCCTATTTGCGGCAGGGCAAAGCCGATGAATTTATGCTAAAAGGACCTAGTGATCGCAAACAGGTATTAGCGGAAATTCTCCAGCTTGGTCTCTACGAACAACTATCTGAGAAAGCCAAAGACTTAGCCCGCACCACCAAAGGCTCAATCCTCGCCCTAGAAAGTCAGTTGGCACACCTGCACCAACAAATACAGCGCACCCAATCCACTATGGTTGACCTAGGCGCCCTAGAGCGGGAGCAAACCGTCTTGGAAACTGCCAACCAACAAGCCCTCGAACTTCTACACACCCAGCAGTACGCTACCCAACAACTGCACTGGCTCAATCAAGAACGGCAAAATCTGGAGCAAGCCCAGCAACACATGCGCGAACAGCTCCGCCTGCAACAGCAACAACTGCATCTTCTGTCAGAGATACTGCGCCAAGAGCCAGAAATTACTGCCGCCTATCGCCAATACCAAGAAGTCAGCCAGCAGGTCAAACAGCTTGCCGAGAAGCAGGAAAAATACCAAAACCTAATGCACCGAGCCCAACAGCTAGAGGATTACATCGCCGAACAGCGCCGTGAACTTCAGATGTACTTGCATGGCTATCGCACCAAAATCGCCCAACTGCAACAACAACAGCAGGAAATGCTCAGTGTAATCAACAGAGCACAGGAAATTGAGCAGGGGTTAGCCCAACTCCAGCAGGCAAGGGAGCGGCTAGAACAATTGAGCCAACTCCAAGCCCAAGCCAGTCCTCTTTTGCAGAGACGTACCCAGTTGGAAATGGAACTGGAACGCCAGAAGTCCAAACGCCTTGCTCAAATAGAAGAACTGACCAAACAGAAACAGAAATACAGTGAACAGATACAACGCCTGCAGGCGATCGCCCAACAACAGCAACTACTGGCTGACAAAATCGCCCTACTGCGCAAAAAGGAAGTGTATCAACAGCGCGTCCACGCCAAAGGACTAGAACGGCGCCAATTCTTGGAGCGCATCAACACCCGCCTTGAGTCCTGTCAGCAAAAATACACCGCCCTGCTAGAACAAAAACAAGCCCTAGAAAACGGCGCAGTTACCGTATGCCCCACCTGTGAGCGCCCCCTAGACAGGGAACATCTTGCCCATCTACTACAGCACATAGAAGCCAACCTCAGCGAATTACAAAACGAAATGTGGGTACTTAAAGAACAGCAAGCTACCTCTGAATGTGAAATCCAAGTATTGCGACAGGAGTACTGCGAACTCAAAGCAGAACTCCAGCAACTTCCCGAACTTCTCAAACAAAGTGGAGCGTGGCAAGCCACCCTAGACAACCTGCAGTCAGCGCAAATTGCCCTGCAAGAGATAGAACAACAAATTCTGCATCTCCAGTCCCAGTTATACCACCCTGACACTCAGGCAGAACTGGCATTGGTAAACGCTAGTCTCGCCAAACTCAACTACGACGACAAAGACCTTGCCCTCGCCCGTGCGGACTGCGATCGCCTGCGCTGGGCAGAAATCAAAGCCGCCGAGCTAAAAAATGCCCGCCATCAGTGGCAGAGCCTCACAGCCCAGATTGCCGACCTGCAACTGCAAAGCCATCAGCTAGAGGAGCGACTCGCCCAAAACCACATCGCCCCCGAAAAACAGCAAGAACTAGAACAACTACGCCGCGCTATTGCCCATCTGCACTACGATCCGCACCAGCACCAGCAACTGCAACAGCAGAAAGACCAGCTTACCTCGTTCCTACTCAAGTATCAGGAACTGCAAAACGCCCAAGCCCAATATCAGCCCCTCCAGCACCAGCACCAGCAGTGCCAATACTCCCTGCATAGCCACGAGCAACAACTGCAAGCCATCCACCAGCAAATCCGCCACTACCAACAACAACTCCAGAGTATTCCTTCCGCTCACCAACTGCAAAAAGAGATTGCTCAGCGCCGCCAGCGCCTAGACCAACTGCTTGCGGAAATTGCCATCTGGCAGGAAGCCCAAAAGCAACTGGCAGGGATGACTCAGCAAGCCCAAGCGATCGCCCAGCAGTTAGAATACCTGCGCCACAGACAATTCCTGGCACAGGAACTCCAGTCTGCCTTCGGCAAAAACGGCATCCCCGCCCTCACCATCGAGCATCTCCTACCACAGATAGAAGCCGAAGCCAATCGCCTACTGGCACAACTGAGCAATCACCAGCTGACCTTGAGATTTATCACCCAAAAAGCCAGCAAGACTAACAGTAGAGTGATCGACACCCTCGACATTGAAGTTGCCGACCACCGTGGCACTAGACCCTACGAGACCTACTCTGGCGGCGAAGCGTTCCGTATCAACTTTTCCATTCGCCTCGCCCTTGCCAGAGTCCTAACCCAGCGGCAGGGGTGCACCCTGCAGACACTAATTATTGATGAAGGTTTCGGCAGTCAGGATCGGGAAGGTTGCCACCGCCTGCTCTCTGCCATCAATGCGATCGCCCCTGAATTTGGCTGTATCCTTGTGGTTACCCATGTGCCCTACCTCAAGGAAGCCTTCAGCACCGTCCTAGCAGTGCAAAAAACTGCCCACGGGTCGACCGTGGAAATCCTAACTTAGGACTTGACCGAATTGGAAGAACTGGAATTATTGTCCACATCGGCTACCGAGGACAGACTGCGGTCTAATTTCATGCGCATTTCCATCTGACTTAGGAAATAGCCAGTCATCATGGCCGACCCCAGCAAACCAGCTAGGTTTTCCCGATCGGTTGTAATAGTTACCCCAAACTGTTGTGGAGGCAACACACCGATCAGGTTCTGGATATTGTGGGCAATGATCTGTTTGACTTCGGGAGAGGCAGTTTGGGCAATGGTTGCCAGCACCTCAGGGGACTGGCTCTGCATGTAAGCCAGCAAAGGGTTGTTAGAGATATTCACCTCTGGTAGTTCAAACATAGATTGTTACACTCCTGTAACAAGGTGTTTCCATTTTGTCATGGGTGCTAGGGGTTTGACAGGTAGGAAAACCGTATCAAAAGGACTCATCAGGCACTTCTTGTTGATCTTTCCGAGAGCCAAGCAGTTCCAGTTGCTCCACCACAATCACAGGTCTCTGGCGTTCTTCCCCCGTGATCTTGTCTTGCCAGCGATCAAACTTCAAAACCCCAATTATCCCGATCTGACTACCCTTGCGCACATAGGTATTTGCCACCTCAGCAGTCTTGCCCCACACTTCCAGATCGAACCAGTCTGGTGGCTCCTCACGGTTGCTAGTGCGACGGTTGACCGCAAGAGTAAAATTGCAAACTTGGCGCCCCGTCTCAAAGTATTTCATCTCTGGGTCTCTACCAACTCGCCCCACTAGACAGACACGGTTCATGACTCACCCCCTGCTAGTTGTAGCACTATAAACAGTTTAGCCCCCATTTTTTCCACTCCACCTTGCCAACAACCTTTTACAAAACTTACTGTCCTAGTTAGAATACTCCATAGGGTATAGGAAAGGAATAAAAATTATGGAATTTTTAGATAGCATCACTGGATTTCTGGCTGGGATCAACTTCAAGTTGATCTTTCAACTCACCTGCCTAGCACTGATCGTGATCTCTGGACCTATGGTGATCTTTCTCCTATCGACTCGGGGTGGGGATCTGTAATCCAGTAAGAAAGTGGGGGACAAACCTCGCCACAAAATCAGCACGGCGTAAGCACTGGAGTTGGTGTTCAAAGATCGCTTGGGGGATAAAGGGAGTGTGGACTACTGTCCCCCTCTGCTCCAGAAAAGAGATCAAGCTGTGCCCACAGGCGTGGGTCAGATAAGCGGCGGTGAGACCCTGAATCGCTCCTCCAAAGGCGTAGGTGAGCAGGTTAGTTTTGAGAAAACTGGCGATCGCCGAAGTGGCAAGTTCCACGCCCCCTAACTGAACCAACTGTTTGAGCATGTCCTTGGCAATCAGTTGAGCCTGAGCAAGGGTGAGAGGTTGGCGGTATATCTCCCCAATCTCCAGCAGTAACTTGACATTGAGAGCTAGGGTAGCCGCTAAGTCCACAGTAGGTAGGGGACTGGCAAACACACTGACAGCAACTACTTGTTGGTATTTAATCACCACTGCCTCTGCCAACCTGCGCCGCTGTTCTTGGAGAGCCAGTTCCGCTTGTTTTTGCAGTTGGGCAATTTGCCGACGCAACTTCTCCAACCACAACCGCTCCCATTCTTGCTCCAGCACATGTTCAATGCGTTGCTTGAGAGGAGTAATCACAGGGGGCAAATCTTCCTGCCACTGCCGCACAGGCAAACTACTATCTTGAGCATACTGGCGCACTCTGATCGGTCTAGGCTTGGCAGAAATCATCACCACATCCTGCCCTTCTACCAAGCCAGCACAGCGTTGCTTAATTTGCTGGAGAATTGCCTGCTGATCACTTACCAAGTACAAGTCCGATTTGTTAAAAGCAATTATTACCCTTTGTTGCAGATCGCCAACTAGATGCTTTATGTAGTTGTACTCCGTAGCAGTCAAATCTCCCGCCACCACCAAAACTACTAGTTCAGCAGAGCTAGCAGTCACTAGGTCTATCTCCCCCTCAGCAGTGTGGGTATCCAAAAGGGTAATTTTTTTACTTCCCCTCCCTGTCCAACTCCACCACCTACTGGCTGTATCAGACTCACTCCTCAAAGCGCTGATCACCGCCGTTTTACCCACCCCCTGCATACCCACAACTGCCACTCGCGGCTGGGGGGTTTGCAAACTATCGGCGATCGCTGATAGGGACAAAGATAAAACTTGCTTCTGGGAAGGATCGGTAAGTTCGGCAATGATCTCTTTCACCTCTCCCAGAGCTTTCTCGATAGTCTCCTTACCTGCAGGGGGCACCATCCCCTGATTGGGAACTAACTCCTGCCAGCGGTTTTGTCCTGCCCACAGTAGCCATAACAAACCCACCACCCCCAGCACCTGCCAGCGATCTCCTGCCAACACCACACTGAGCAACAAAACACCACTAACTATCCACAACCAACCCTTTAGCATAACCAGAAGTAACACCCATAGTGGAGCATCGTAGCATTCTCTAGCCACCTCAGGAAAGAGAAGCACTTAGCTTTAGCTGTGGGGGAAAAGCGCCACAGGTAATGGAAGAGTTGCAGAGTTGCCCACCCAACTCCAAGCCCCCAGCTTTGACTGTAAGGTAGCTCACAAAAACAATAAAGGATTGGCAACAACTCCAATCCTTTAGGGGTTTATCTTGGCATCTAGTTATCTTCCCATACAGTCACCCGTATAGTATTTTCACCGCCATAGCGTTTCACACCTGAGTTCGGGATGGATCAGGGTGGTTCCACTACGCCATCGACACCAAGAAAGCTTGCTAAGGTTATCACAGAACCTTGAAAGCTGCACAGCAACAGTTAGAGTAGCAACTTAAACCCTAAAATCAAGCTTAATGGTCTATTAGTACGGCTCGGCTGAATACATTGCTGTATGTACACCTGCCGCCTATTAAACAGGTAGTCTTCCTGTGACCTAGGAACACTCATCTTGAGGTGGGTTTCCCACTTAGATGCTTTCAGCGGTTATCCACTCCGCACACGGCTACCCAGCGTTTACCTCTGGCGAGATAACTGGTACACCGGCGGTGCGTTCCTCCCGGTCCTCTCGTACTAGGGAGAAGTCCTCTCAATGTTCCTACGCTTGCACCGGATATGGACCGAACTGTCTCACGCATGTTTTCCCCATATCACTATGGGCATGGACTATATCTTCATCCTGATTCTCACCACTAGCGAATTCAGGAGCCGACATTTGATTACTCTTACCAGAAGAGCATCTCAACTTACGCTTGAGGGTTAGTCAAGCCTAGGTATCAGTCTCTACGGGGTTAAAATTAGCTGTGCCTTCAAGAAAGCCTCCACCTGTTCAGACTTAATAGTCCGTTTTTTGGAGCTATTCAGTTCCGAGAACTGATCAACTTTCTTGGCTAGAACTAGAAATTCCTCGGCTGAAATCCTCTTACTATTCTGCAATTCAGTTAGGATTTCAATCGCCAACTCACACTGCCTAGCCTTGAGGTGAATATACTTTTTAAGAGCCTGCAGAACTGTTAACACAGGCTGTATCTCTACAATTGCATATTCACTCATACCATCTTTGCGATCACGAATGAAGCCATACTTAAGTACTGACTTCAGCCACTGCAAAAATGCCTTCTGCTCAGCTTTTTGGTAAAACACCACAGCAGGTCTAATCTGATAGCCCAACCTGTAGTCCTTACGGCGCACCAGTTGCAAATTGATACAACCATCACCGTCCAAAAAACCAGCAATATAGCTAAGCGTGATCGGCGCCACCTCAGAATCCGTCATAACTGCACAGGAATTTTACTTACCCTCGGTATTGCCTTAAACCAGCGTTCGTCCCAATTTAAGGTTCTACCGATTTTAGTCGGTTTGCTGTCAGTCATTACTGACTGATGACGCAGTGAATCTACGTTCTGAACCCAGCTCACGTACCGCTTTAATGGGCGAACAGCCCAACCCTTGGCACGTACTTCCGCGCCAGGTTGCGATGAGCCGACATCGAGGTGCCAAACCTCCCCGTCGATGTGGACTCTTGGGGGAGATCAGCCTGTTATCCCTAGAGTAACTTTTATCCGATGAGCGACGGCCCTTCCACGCAGTGCCGTCGGATCACTAAGACCGTGTTTCCACCCTGCTCCACTTGTAGGTGTTGCAGTCAAGCTCCCTTATGCCTTTACACTCTACGGCTGATTTCCGACCAGCCTGAGGGAACCTTTGTGCGCCTCCGTTACCTTTTAGGAGGCGACCGCCCCAGTCAAACTACCCGCCTGAAACTGTTCCCCGCCCGGATCACGGGTCAGGGTTAGAATCCTAGCCTCTCCAGAGTGGTATCTCACCGTTGACTCCATTGCCCCCGCAAGGGCAACTTCAAAGTCTCCCACCTATCCTGCGCAAGAGAAGCCCGAACCCAATTCCAGGTTATAGTAAAGCTTCATAGGGTCTTTCTGTCCAGGTGCAAGTAGTCCGCATCTTCACGGACAATGCTATTTCACCGAGTCTCTCTCCGAGACAGCGTCCAAATCGTTACGCCTTTCGTGCGGGTCGGAACTTACCCGACAAGGAATTTCGCTCGTTTTCCCCAATAGCTTTCGCTACTGGACGGACTTTATCTTAACAAGAGCATGAACCCCTGCGATTCATGGTTTCAGCTAGGGAGCGGATGTGCGCCATACCTTCCACTGTTAAGTGCTTATTCTGAGTCATCAAGTTGACTACCCGACAAAAAGTGTGAAAGTCCACACTTTTTCTAGTTTTTAGAGGATGCTTGCGAAAAAAAGGAATGATTTTCTCTCGCAAGTCCTCCAACTTCCTCACCCTAAAACACTGCCTTGCGTCGTGGTTCTTACGCACCACACCACAGCCAAAGTACTGCTTCAGGGCAAATAGAACTTGAATGTCTCTCTCGTGTTGCACCACAGTAAATTCTGGTAGGACTTGAAAGCCTGTCGTCATGCCAGAATGCTTGCTTATTCCCACATGAAAACAGCCTTCTCCATCCACAAAACCTACTATCCACTGTGCATCTAGGTTCATCTTGTTTCCAACGTAAAGTCTCTGAGGGTTCTAAATACTCCCTAGTTAGGGTAGTATTTAGCCTTCCCTGCTGATTGTCCCCCTGTCCGCTAGTGTTTTACGGATAATGTTAACCACTATCTCGTCCTAGACGGCTGTATGAGGAGTTCCCAGCATATAGTTGGATTTTACTAAGGCTAGCGTAGGTAACACGACTGCTAGTAGTAGCAGGTGTCGAGCGTGTTAACCTTAGGACCGTTATAGTTACGGCCGCCGTTCACTGGGGCTTCGGTCGCCAGCTTCGCTTGCGCTGACCAGCTTCCTTAACCTTCCAGCACTGGGCAGGCGTCAGCCCCTATACGTCGTCTTACGACTTTGCAGAGACCTGTGTTTTTGGTAAACAGTCGCTTGGACCCATTCACTGCGACCCCCTCGCGGGGGCACCCCTTCTCCCGAAGTTACGGGGCCATTTTGCAGAGTTCCTTAGAGAGAGTTATCTCGCGCCCCTTAGTATATTCAACCCACCCACCTGTGTCGGTTTACAGTACGGGTGTGTACCTTCAACGCTACCTAGCTTTTCTTGTCACTATCGTTCGCTACACGGAGTCCGTAGACTCCTCCCAATCCGTTCAGGGCGTAGCTAGTTGTCGTGCGTCCCTAGTTTGCTCCAGTACAACAGTCAAGGAATGTTGACCTTGTGTCCATCGACTACGCTTTTCAGCCTCGTCTTAGGTCCCGACTAACTCCCCGTGGACGAGCCTTGCGGGGAAAACCTTGGGTTTTTGGGGCATTGGATTCTCACCAATGTTTGCGCTACTCAAGCCGACATTCTCACTTCTGCTTCGTCCACACCTGCTTACGCTAGTGCTTCACACTACCACAGAACGCTCCCCTACCGATATTACTATCCCACAGCTTCGGTGTATCGCTTAGTCCCGTTCATTTTCGGCGCAGGAACACTTGACCAGTGAGCTATTACGCACTCTTTCAAGGGTGGCTGCTTCTAAGCAAACCTCCTGGTTGTCTATGTATTCCCACCTCCTTTGCCACTTAGCGATCGCTTGGGGACCTTAGCTGGTGATCTGGGCTGTTTCCCTCTCGACCATGGAGCTTATCCCCCACAGTCTGACTGGCTGTGTGTACATCTGGTATTCAGAGTTTGATTCGATTTGGTACAGATCTCTCCGCCCGCACCGATTCAGTGCTTTACCCCCAGACTATAACCACAACCGCTATGCCTCAACATATTTCGGGGAGAACCAGCTAGCTCTGGGTTCGATTGGCATTTCACCCCTAACCACAGGTCATCCGCCGATTTTTCAACATCGGTCGGTTCGGCCCTCCACTTGGAGTTACCCAAGCTTCAGCCTGCCCATGGTTAGATCACCCAGGTTCGGGTCTGCAAACAGTGACTAACGCGCTTATCACACTCGCTTTCGCTTTGGCTACGGCATTCCTGCCTTAACCTGCCACTGCCTGCAAGTCGCCGGCTCATTCTTCAACAGGCACGCAGTCACCCGTTCAATCGGGCTCCTACTGCTTGTAGGCTTACGGTTTCATGTTCTATTTCACTCCCCTCTCGGGGTTCTTTTCACCTTTCCCTCGCGGTACTGGTTCGCTATCGGTCACGGATGAGTATTTAGCCTTACGAGGTGGTCCTCGCAGATTCACACGGAATTTCTCGTGTACCGTGCTACTCAGGATACGGCTGGTCAGGCTCAAGTTCAATTACGAGGCTTTCACTCTCTATGGCGTGTCTTTCAAACACTTCATTTCCTATCACCTGTACCGTCTGCCGTCCTACAACCCCAGCAGGTCATGCCCGCTGGTTTGGGCTGTTTCCCGTTCGCTCGCCGCTACTTAGGAAATCATTATTTATTTTCTTTTCCTCCAGCTACTAAGATGTTTCAGTTCGCTGGGTTCGCTCTTACCCGTCTATGGATTCAACGGGCAGTACGTAGGGTTGCCCCATTCGGAGACCTCTGGATCAAAGTTTGTTGCCAACTCCCCAGAGCGTATCGCCGGTAACCGCGTCCTTCATCGCCTTTCCGTGCCAAGGTATCCACCGTAAGCCCTTTCTAGCTTGCTTTAATGCGGCTTAAGTTGCTCTAACTATCACTATGCAGTTTTCAAGGTTCTGGCTGAACTGAGTTCAGCAGTGTACTCTGCTGTTGGCAAAAGCACATTGCAAAACTCGGAGGTAAGGGCAGAATAAGCACTGACTGCTTATTCATGGAGGTAAGCGGACTCGAACCGCTGACATCCTGCGTGCAAAGCAGGCGCTCTACCAACTGAGCCATACCCCCCATGGGCCATCCTGGACTCGAACCAGGGACCTCACCCTTATCAGGGGTGCGCTCTGACCACCTGAGCTAATAGCCCCCACAAAACCAGACAGTCTAAAAGACGCCAAGACGAACCCTTGAACCAGTTACTCAACCAGCTTGACTGGAATCAAGTAACGGTTGGTTCTCCTTAAAGGAGGTGATCCAGCCACACCTTCCGGTACGGCTACCTTGTTACGACTTCACCCCAGTCACCAGCCCTGCCTTAGGCGTCTCCCTCCTTACGGTTAGGATAACGACTTCGGGCGTGACCAGCTCCCATGGTGTGACGGGCGGTGTGTACAAGGCCCGGGAACGTATTCACCGCAGTATGCTGACCTGCGATTACTAGCGATTCCGCCTTCATGCAGGCGAGTTGCAGCCTGCAATCTGAACTGAGGCTGGGTTTACGAGATTGGCTCACTCTCGCGAGTTGGCAACTCTTTGTCCCAACCATTGTAGTACGTGTGTAGCCCAGGGCGTAAGGGGCATGATGACTTGACGTCATCCCCACCTTCCTCCGGTTTGTCACCGGCAGTCTCCCCAGAGTGCCCAACTGAATGCTGGCAACTGAGAACGAGGGTTGCGCTCGTTGCGGGACTTAACCCAACATCTCACGACACGAGCTGACGACAGCCATGCACCACCTGTCTCTGCGTTCCTTACGGCACTCCCACCTTTCGGCAGGATTCGCAGGATGTCAAGCCCTGGTAAGGTTCTTCGCGTTGCATCGAATTAAACCACATACTCCACCGCTTGTGCGGGCCCCCGTCAATTCCTTTGAGTTTCAATCTTGCGACCGTACTCCCCAGGCGGGGTACTTAACGCGTTAGCTACGGCACCGACCGAGTGGTTACGGTCAACACCTAGTACCCATCGTTTACGGCTAGGACTACTGGGGTATCTAATCCCATTCGCTCCCCTAGCTTTCGTACCTCAGTGTCAGTTACAGCCCAGTAGGACGCTTTCGCCACTGGTGTTCTTCCCGATATCTACGCATTTCACCGCTACACCGGGAATTCCTCCTACCCCTACTGTACTCTAGCCTACCAGTTTCCCTCGCCGTTATGGAGTTAAGCTCCACGCTTTGACAAAGGACTTGGCAAGCCACCTACATACGCTTTACGCCCAATAATTCCGGATAACGCTTGCATCCTCCGTCTTACCGCGGCTGCTGGCACGGAGTTAGCCGATGCTGATTCGTTAGGTACCGTCATCATCGTCCCTAACAAAAGAGGTTTACAATCCACAGACCTTCATCCCTCACGCGGTATTGCTCCGTCAGGCTTTCGCCCATTGCGGAAAATTCCCCACTGCTGCCTCCCGTAGGAGTCTGGGCCGTGTCTCAGTCCCAGTGTGACTGATCATCCTCTCAGACCAGTTACAGATCGTCGCCTTGGTGAGCCATTACCTCACCAACTAGCTAATCTGACGCAAGCTCATCTCCAGGCGATAAATCTTTCACCTTGCGGCACATCCGGTATTAGCAGAAGTTTCCCTCTGTTATCCCGAACCTAGAGGTAGATTCTTACGCGTTACTCACCCGTCCGCCACTAGGGTATTGCTACCCTCGTTCGACTTGCATGTGTTAAGCATACCGCCAGCGTTCATCCTGAGCCAGGATCAAACTCTCCATGTTGCGAAGTTTGGTTAGAACTTCGAAATTGGGCGAATTTGAGTGTTGCTCAACATCTGCTCCTCGCTGTAGTACTTGCGACTACTTGCTCAGCTTGTATTCGCTCGTACCACCCGACTCGCTTATGGAAAAATAATTGACTAAGGGGGTCGCCTTGGCAGTCTTTTAGACTTATTTTTTTGTCTTGGTTCTGGGCTCATTTAGAGCGCTTAACTACCATAGCAGGTTATTCTGGGTTGTGTCAATACTTTTGCTAATTTTTTGGGGAAATTTCTAGTAACCCCCTGTAGTGGTAATTCTAGGGTCAATAGTTCCGCCTAAGTTTTTGCCTTGAGAAGCAGAATTTCCCTCCATTCCCCAAAGTGGGCGGGGAGAATTACCAATGGTTTCTGGTAGCCCGCATGAAAAAAAGCCCCCACTCCTAGAGAGCAGGGGCAAGAATAGCGGTTTGTGTCAGCTAAAGGAGACTAGCCATGGATGACAGGGGCAGACACAGGCACTGCTGCCAAGTCCAACGGGAAGTTGTGCGCATT
>Ga0308420_1000842_pt1 | contig 15811 bp, 15 predicted proteins | sample HotsprSampleMS55_FD_203802 | JGI IMG/M metagenome (GOLD analysis project Ga0308420, IMG submission 203802) | Hot spring phototrophic mat microbial communities from Mushroom Spring, Yellowstone National Park, Wyoming, United States - 20090730_MS55 ... | reverse complement strand
TGACGAAGCGGCCCTCGACCATTCAGCCCCCCGTGCGAAACGTCTCGCGGGCCAGCACCCCGTGACGCACCCCGCCGTGAAAACAGATAGTGAGGGTCTGGTACCCGCCGAGGATCATCAGCTCCTCGATCACCACAACGCCGGCGACAATGACGTCGGCCCGGTCGGCCCTGAGCCCGGGCAGGTGCCGGGCACAGGCGGGGACGGCTGCGAGCTGCTCCCGGAAGCGGGTGACGTCAGCCCGCGGCAGGGATATCGTAGAGGGGGGGAGGTCCTGGCGGGCACGGGCGGCAACATGCATCCGCGCCAACGCCCGCACGGTTCCCCCTAATCCCACCAGCACGGCGTCACCCTGAGCACAGGGCAGGAAGCTTTGGACCTGCTCACGCACCTCCTCGCGGAGGGCCGCCAGTTCCCGGGCCGCCGGCGGGTCGTGTTTGAGAAAGCGCCGGGTGAGACGGACGGCCCCGAGGGGGAAACTCGCAACCGCCACCATCTCCCCCCCCCGCACCTGGGTCATTTGCAGACTGCCGCCCCCCAAATCGATGATCACTGCCTGCGGGCAGGACATACTCCGCAGCACCGTTAACGCGCCTAAACGGGCCTCTTCTTCCCCGCTGAGCACTTCCACCTCGATACCGGCCTCCCGGAGGCCGTCTAATAAGAGCGCGCGATTCGTTGCCTCTCGCACAGCGGCCGTCGTCACCGCGACAGGGCGCGGCTTATAGCCCCGCACCTCGCGCAGGAATCGGCGAACGGCCCGTATCGTCTCCGCGACGGCGGCCGGCTCGAGGGCCGCTGAGTCCCCACCGCCAAGCCGGGTCTGCACTCGCGCCTCGCGCAGGATACAGAACCCCACCCCGGGCAGCACCTGAGCAAGGAGCAGGCGAACAGCGTTAGAGCCTAAATCGACAAGGGCAAGGTATTCCGCCATGCGAGAAACAGGGGAGGAAAACCCGTTTCGCGGGTTTCTATTTTCTCTGTCACACGGCCACGCGTCACCCCCTGTCGGCCCGACCGTCACTGACCCCGGAGGCCCCGAACTCCCGTAACATCGGCGCTCTATCCGTTACCTCCCAGGGTAGCCCGATGTCCATCCTCCCGACGTGACCGTAGGTCGCCAGCTTGCGGTAGAACCCGCCCTTCACGCTCGACGGCAAAAAACGCAGGTTAAACTGTCGCATGATACCGGCCAGGCGAAAGTCACAGTGACGCTTCAGCAGCGCCGCGATCTGCTCGTCCGGGATTTTCCCGGAGCCGAACGTCTCCACCTGAATGCTCACCGGCCGGGACAGGCCAATGGAGTAGCTCAACTGCACCTCGCATTCGGAGGCCAGCCCCGCGGCGACGACGTTCTTCGCCGCGTACCGCGCGGCATACGCGCCGATCCGGTCGATGCGCGTCGGGTCCTTCCCGCTGAGGGCGGCCCCGCTGTGCCGGGAGTATTCGCCGTAGGTGTCGATGGCGTTCTTTCTGCCGGTGAGCCCGGAATGCACGGACGGGCCGCCGAGGATGAACGGGCCGTCCGGGTTAATGAAGATCCGGGTCTTCTCGTCCGGGCGGATCTCCTCATCTTGGAAGACAAAATCGATGACCGCTTGGCGCAAGTCGTCCTGTAGCTGCCTGAGGGAGGGGCCGCCGGCGGCGGGAGTGTGGGTCTGGCTGCCGATGACGGTAATGCTGTGGATCCGGGACGGCCGGCGGTTGTGATACTCCACTCCCACTTGGGTCTTCCCGTCAGGGCTTAAATAGGACAGGATACGCTGGAGCCGGACCGAGGTGAGTCGCCTGGCGAGGCGGTGCGCCAGCCAGATCGGGAGGGGCATCAGCGCGGGGGTTTGGTCGCAGGCGAAGCCGAAGACGGTGACCTGGTTTTTGACCGCGATGTGGTCAATTTCCTCGTCCGACAGTTCCTTCTCGGGAAACGAGCGACGCTCCTCGGGCGGCAGTTCTTTAAGACTTGTCACAACGCTACATGTCTTGGCGTTGAACGTCGGCTGGTCATACCCGACCTGACTGATCACGTGCCGGGCGACGTTCGGCACATCGACGCTGGCGTCGGAAGCGAAGCGGGCGGCGATAAAGACGATGGCCGTCGCCACCGCGCACTCGGCGATGACGGCGGAGTACGGGTCTTGCTGGAGAAAGCGGTCTAAGATGGCGTCGCTGATCTGATCACACAGCTTATCCGGGTGCCCTTCGGTCACCGACTCGGAGGTAAACATGAAGTCCATGCGCATACCGGCTCTCCGTTACCAGGCTTCGCCCGCCTGCCGCCACCCCCCCTCGCCGGGCCCCCGCTCCCGGGCGGGCGGGCCGTCTTCACTCTTGGTGACTTCGTTCACCGCGAAGGGGAGCAGCGCGCTCCCGGCGACCACCAGGCCGTCCGTCAGGCCGATCGGGGTAATCCCCAATAGGGTGCGCAGCCCCGGGACCAGCAGGGTAAGCGTCTGGACGGCGAAGGAGCTGCCGAGCGCCAGCGTCAGGTACGGGTTAGGGGGTAAAGACGTCGGGCCAAACACGCTATGAGTTTCTGATCGCGACGTGACCGCGTGCAGCAGCTGGCTCGTCGTCAGGCTGAGAAAGGCCAGGGCACTCGCGTGGGGTCCTGCCCCGCCCCGCAGGAGCCCGTAGCCGTACGCCCCGAGCGCCCCCGCCGACAAGGCCGCCGACTCAAACGCGACGCGGCGGAAATCGGCCGGCTGCAGAATCGGCTCCCTCGGGTCGCGCGGCGGCCGGCGCAGCACACCGGGCTCGGGCGGTTCCAAAGCCAGCGCCAAGCCGGGGGCAATGTCTGAAATCAAATTAATCCACAACAGCTGCATCGGGTTCAGTGGTTGTCCCAGGCCGCCGGCAAGGGCGGTAAACGTGACGATAATCTCACTCAGGTTCGTCGTCAACAGAAAGCGAACCGATTTCCTGATGTTGCCGTAGATCGTCCTCCCCTGGCCGATGGCGACGATCATCGTTTCTAGGTTGTCGTCCTCCAACACCACGTCCGCGACCTCCCGCGCGACGTCGGTTCCCGTATGCCCCATGGCGATGCCGATGTCCGCCGCGTTCAGCGCCGGGCCGTCGTTAATCCCGTCCCCGGTCATGGCCACAACCTTCCCGGCCCGCTGGAGGGCCTGCACGATCTGCAGCTTGTGTGCGGGACTGACGCGGGCGAAGACGTGCACCTTCTGGGCGAGCGCCGTCATCACCTCCGGGTCGAGGTTCACGAGATGGGTCGAGTCAAGAATTTCGAGTTGCTGGTTGTCACTCAGATTCAACTCCCTCCCTATGGCGTAGGCCGTCGGGCTCTGATCCCCCGTGATCATTACCGTCGCGATCCCCGCCCGGTGAAACCCGTCAATGACGTCCTTCACCCCTTCCCGGATGGGATCGATCATGCCGATTAATCCCAGCCACGTCAGGCCGTCACTTTCGCCCCGTTCCACGTCACCCGCCCCCTCACCATACGCCACCCCGAGCACACGTAACGCCTCCCCCGCCATGCGCTCGTTCTCCGTCTCGAGACGAAAGCGGTCATCCTCCGTCAGCGGCACCCTCTTCCCCTCGACCAAGTGCCAGCGGCACATGGCCAGCACTTCGGCCGGGTTCCCTTTCACCGCAACCAGAAAGGGGGCGGCAGGGTCGCCGAGGTCCCCGGCGGTTTTCCGGTGGACGGTACGGACAAAGTTGCGGTTCTCAGACCGCAAGTCGATCTTGACGACCGGGAAGTGCTCCCGCAGCTGGAGGACATCGACGCCAACCCGAATCGCCACAGAGATCAAGGCATTTTCCGTCGGCGAGCCGCGCAGCACATACCGGCCCCCTTGACGCTCGATCTCCGTTTCGCTGCACAACACACAGACCTGGGCCATCCTCACCAGTTCCTCGCAGGCCAGCGGATCAATCGGCGTGCCGCCGACAAGAAACTGGCCCTCGGTGACGCGGACCCGGCGCATCCCGGCGTAGGCGGAGACGACCGCCATCCGGTTCAGCGTGAGCGTTCCGGTCTTGTCCAGGCAGATCGTCTGCACACAGGCCAAGGTCTCGACCGCATCAAGGCGCCGTATGAGCACACGGTGTGTGCGCATATTGCGCACGCCCAAGGCGAGCGTCGTCGTCGCGACCGTCGGCAGCCCTTCCGGCACCGCGGCCACCGCGAGGGAAATCGACGCCTGTAGCATTTGGAGGAAGCCGTACCCCCGCAGGAGTCCGATGATAAAGACGAGGCCGCACACCGCACTGCTGACGATCACCAACTGGGTCCCCATCTGGCTGAGCTGGCGCTCCATCGGCGTGTCCGGCGATGCTGCCTCCCCGGCTAAGAGTTGGATCTGCCCGATCTCGGTGAACCGACCGGTGGCGACCACCACGGCGGTGCCCTGGCCGCCGGTCACGAGCGTGCCCATGTACACCATATTCACCCTGTCGGCGAGGGGTAAATTCTCAACGGTTAGCGGCTCAGCAGTTTTGAGGACCGGCAGGCTCTCCCCCGTCAGGGTAGATTCATCGACACTCAGGCGGTGCGCCTCGACCAGCCGCGCGTCCGCCGCGACGTAGCTGCCGGGCTTCAACACGAGCAGGTCACCGACGACGACTTTGTCGGCACTGACCTCCACCGGCCTCCCTTCTCGCACGACCAGAGCAGTCGGCCTGACCAGATTTTTCAGCGACTGGATAGTTCGTTCGGATTGACTCTCGGTCAGGTACCCGATCGTCGCGTTGATCGCGACCACGCCGAGAATCACTACAGCGTCGACGAGTCCGCCCGTAAACAGCGCTATGCCAGCGGCGGCACCGAGCAGGGCGACCGGCAGCGAATTACACTGATCGCGGAGAATCTCCCAGTCAGAGCGCAGGGCCGCCTCCGGCAACACGTTCGGCCCGTACCGGCGGAGACGTTCCTCAGCGGCGGCCTGAGAAAGGCCCCCCGTCCTCGATGTCCGCAAGGCGGCAAGGACCGCGGGGACCTCGCGCAGGTACCACGGGGGCGTCTGCTGCCCATGGGATCGGGAAGGGGGGAGCACCTGCTCGGGGAGGTCTTTGCGCCGGGCCTCCGGGTCCCCCTGATACACGGGGGCACGTGAGAACGGCCTGTTCCCTTCTGCCGCCGGGGAAGGACCATTGGCGCCGGGGCCGCCGTCCACCCCGGACATCTCTTGGCCCTCGAACTCGGCAAGCACTGCGTCAATGAGCGAGGCAACGGTTGAGGCGGAATTCGCCGAGTTGAAGGAGACTAAGATGTTGCCAGTCACGGGATTCGCCGAGACCTGGTCAATCCCCGCGTAGGTGGCGAGCCGCGCCTCAAGGTGTTTCTTCAGCGCCTCCGACCGATAGAGCCCGTCGATCTTATACCGGGCCCGTCCGGGGACTGCCGTATGTATTGCCTGTACCACTGTCCTTCCCTTCACACGACATTGATCAGCGATCAGCGCAGCGGCCTTGTGTGTCAGCCTTTGGTCGTCGGTGCCCCGTCGTCCGTCTTCCCGCCCTCAGTTTTCGGCAGCGCCGCACTCGCCACCTCTTTGACCCCGCCAATGAATCCGACGAGCATGTCCTTTACGGCGCGCGCCGCAGTATTGCCGATAGCCCCCGCGGCATCGACCGCGCCCTCCACCGCCGCCTGCGCCACGTCACCGACATTCCCCCCAATTTCCCTGGCCGCCTCAATCACCCCGTGCACAGCACGGCTGGCCACCACCGCCACATCGGCCCCAATCCGCGCGGCCTCCGTCACTGCCCCCTTCGCCGCTTGGTTGGCGACAGTCAGTACGTCACCCCCGACGTCACTCACCCCCATAATCACCCCTTTCGCGACACTTTTGATCCCGATCGTGAGCCCCGTCCCGACCTCTTCCGTCGCCTGTAGCGCGCCCTTGATCACATCGCGCGTGACAGTCACGCCTTCTGTCGCCACCGCTCCCGTCGCGCGCAGCGTATTGGAGACGGTATTCCGTACGAGGCTGACAATCTCCGCCTCAATCTCGTTAATGCCCCTGAGACTGCCGACGATCCCGTCTTTCACCGCCGCGCCGGCTTCGCTCATCCCCCCCGTGCTCGTTTTGTGTTCCTCTTTTGCCATCCGTACTCTCCTTTCTGCTTTGTCCGTGACCCTGTGTGAACCGCACCCGTGTTACGGGGGCATGACAAATCGCGGAAGATTTCGTGAACGGCAGAATTCATGAGCGTGTAACAATCACGACATTGCAGAGACATTTTCCGTGGCTAAAAAAATGCCACGCGATGACACCTCCTTAAGGGAAGGAGAGCAGATAAAGAGATATGCGTGACGCTCCGGCTTACGTCCATCATGCGATTGACGGGCGGTTACGGATCAAGATCCCTTCCATAAAGGGTTCGTCCGCCAAGGCGGCAGATCTTGAACGCCAACTGCGGTGTCTTGCCGAGGGCATTGAGCACGTCACGGCGAATCCCACGACAGGCAGCGTCTTGATCACGTACGACCCCCGCCAAGTCGGGCAGCGTGACATCTTTGAAGGCCTTGCGCGCCTCGGCTGCCGGCCGCGGTCTCACCGTGACTTACACTCAAAGAGCGACAAAGGCGCACCGATCCTCGCGCAGGGATTCGGCAGGGATCTGGCACGGACCGTCTTACACTCTACGATGGAGTTCGCTTTGCAACGGCTCATTTACGCGCTGATCTGAGTGCGGCGCGCCTGCCACGCCCTCGCGTCCGGCAAGGGGCCACGCAGAGGAGTAGCTAGCGGTCCCCGTCAACCGCGTCTCTATTCAACATCACAAACGTTCCCAAGGCGAACCACAGGAAGTCGTACCAGGTCGGGACGGGGAGGGGTTTCGCGACGAACAGGCCGCGCACCCCCAACACGAAGAGAGTGACCGGGAGGAGCACCTTGAGGTCCACGCCCCCAGTCGCATTCCCCACCCCGGCGTTGATCTCGCCAAGAACACTGGCAATGTGCCGGGCGGGGGAGAGAGGGGGGGACTTGCCATCCCCGGCCTGAGCAAGCCAGGCTCCCACGACCTGTCGGACGTCGGTCCCGGGCAGCAACACGTTGAGCGAATCGGCCAAGGCCAAGAGGGAGTCGGGGGAGGCAAATTCGGCCGCGTCGTACACGACCAACACACTGCCGGTGAGGGGGTTTGTGCTGACCCGCCGGACCCCCCGGACGGTCGCGAGCCTTTGGCAGACCTCCTCGGCGAACGCAGGGCTGTCTTTCACCGCGGCGACCTTCAGCCGGACCCTCCCGGGCGACGCATGGACAACCCTGACGCCTTCTTCCATTTTGTCGTCCCTTTCGCGCGTGCCCTTACGACGCCGGCGACTTGCGCTGCCGTGAAGAGGTGGCGACGGTCGCGCCATACTCGGCCCTTGCTTCGGCCACCAAGTCACTCAGCTGCTCACTCGCCTCGGCCGCCAGTTCTTTGAGGGAATCCATCACGAACAAACCGCCTTTAATTACGCCCTTGACAGCGGGACGGGCGATCGCGGCGACGGCAGGAAAGAGAATCGGCGCCGTCAGCGCAACCCCAACCCCTATCAAAATACTGCCACCCCAGCCGGAGAGCGCGTCATCGAGGAAAGCCATGGACAAACCTCCTGTAACACAAATTTCACGGTCTATTTATCAGGGTGCAACCCCGCCGAGGTCTTACTCAGTACTGAGCAGAGGCGAGTGTGTCAATGACTCGATAAACGATATATGTCAAGAAAAGAGCCATTGTCGCGACACGATCACATCTACCGCTCATTTTTACAGGGGATGGTCAGGCTCTTTATTCTGCACCGGGCAGGACAAGAACCCGTGTACGGCGAGGCGCTCAACCGCCCCCTTCGCCGTTTCGGGTACGCCCTGAGTCCCGGGAGCCTCTATCCGCTGCTGCATACCTTGGAAAGACAACGTCTCCTCCGCTGCCGCATCCGCATCACAAAGGGGCGGGTGCGGAAATACTACGAACTCACCGAAAAAGGCCGCTCCTGCCTTGACGATGTGCGCAAAGAACTCGCCGGGCTGGTAGCGGAAGTGGTGTTTGATACTCGCTCTCTGCCGACAGCGCTCCCCTTAGATGCCCTTGTCACCCAACGGGGCGAGCGTTAGCGATACTCCACGGGCGTTACTATGAGGGTTTTCGCGTTGTTCTCGACATTCCACACACTGGCAGGCCTGCCGAATAGCCGTCCAGGGCAGCCGGGTGCGATGACCGTCTGGCCAGACCACCACGATCCCCTTCTTATCCCACACGACAATCCCCTCCTGCTCCCCACCCCTTCCCCCATCACCCTCAGTGCCCTTCACGCGCTGGGTTTGCATACCCGCTCCTTAGTGTAATCTCGTACTGGACGGCGACAGCGTCACTAGCGTCCGCCATTCAGGGTCACATCCTCCTTGTTGCTCCAGCAGCATTTCCCGCCTGACGATCTCTGCCTGGATCGCCTCACGCGCGAAGTCATGGGGTGAGGTAAAACAGGCGGCGGCAACACGCCGGAGCCGGCTCCGCCACCGGGGGGAGAGTGTAATAGGAGGGGTCTTCTGTTCGCCGGTCATGCAACACTCCTCTCTGGCCAAGTTTTGCGGCTAGCTTACGCGACGGGTTCTACGACGGCATGACAGGAGGGTAAAATTCTCGTGACGCACCCGCCAAACCAACATGAAGCAGACCATCCTTCTCGATTTTGTCATGCGCTTGTCATTTTCCTGTCACATTTTGCAGTCACCATACCGCCTGATCTAAGAGGAGAAAGGAGGTCGCATGACTGACTCACATCACCCGTCTTCCCTGACCCCAACCACCGATCCGGCTCAGTTACTGGCCGAGCATTTGCTGCGCTACCCGGCCGACCTGATCGACAGCTACCGCCTGCTCCGTCGCTTCCACATCTCCACTGAAGACTTCCAACGCGCGCTCTCTTTGGTCGAACGGCGCACGGCCTCGCTCCCTCCCAAGGCCGATTCCTAGGTCTGCCCGCGCGGCAAAGGATTTCACACAATTGTCACGGCTTCTCCACACCCCTGCAAAACCACGTTTCGATGGTTGTTTTGTAGGAGGGCGAACCGTGGAGAAGCGAATTCTTGTCGTCGAAGACGAATGCAGTATCGCGCACTTGATCGCGTACAACCTCGAACGGGTAGGGTATCGCACAGCGACCGCCGCGAACGGGGGAGAGGCGTTGCAGCTGGTGGAAAGCTTCTCCCCACACCTGCTCACCTTGGATTTGCTGCTCCCGCGGCAAAGCGGCTGGCAGGTACTGAGTGCGATCCGTGCCCACCCGCGCCGGTATATTGCCACGCTTCCCGTCATTGTGGTGAGTGCACTGGCATCCCCGAAGCTGCGGGAAGAGCTACGCCGGAACGGGGTCTGTCACTGTTTAGGGAAACCCTTCTCGGTCACCGAACTCTGCGTCCTCGTCAACACCGTGATGCTGACCTACACCGATCCCGGCTGGGCAAGCCCCTTATGAGGCTCCTTTTTTTCCCAAGGCCTTTCCTCCCCCCGCGTGCACATACATCGTTATCCGATACCCATCGCATGGCGAGTGTCACAGACAAATAATTCTCCTGTCATTGCCCCGCAACATCCAGTTGCTAGCCTCGCCCCTCGGCAGGAAAGGAGGTGGAACGCGATGGCAGGCACCTAGGAGGAGCACGGACACACCGCATGATGAACAACAATGCCAAGGGAAGGAGGACCACGCATGCACAAGCTCGGCATGATTCTGTGTGCGGGCATTATCAACCTCGCGCTCTGGGGAGTTCCCCCGGCGCAGGCGCAGAAGAAGAGCGTTGCCGAGGAGATCCTGGATATTCTCCGGGCGGACGGCAAGATCAGCGAGGCGCAGTATCGAGACTTGAGGGCAAAAGCCCAGGCCGAAAACGAAGCACGGGAAGCGGGCGTCGAAGCGTTCCGCCGCGACTCCGCGAAAGACGTGCGGAAGGCAATCGACTGGTTGAACCGTTTTACTTTCTCGGGCGACCTGCGAGTGCGGCATGAGGGATTCTATCAAGATAGAGTCAAAGCACGCAATCGCGAACGGTTTCGCTTGCGCTTCGGCTCCCAGCTCAAGATTAGCGACGAGTTGACCGCCGGCTTTCGCATTGCCAGCGGCGAACTCAACGACCCGATCTCGAGCAACCAAACGATGGGCGACCTCTTCAACCGCAAACCAATTGGCATCGATCAGATCTATGTTACCGTTACCCCCGGAGAGACTTTCGGGCTCGGCGATTGGCCTTGGAAACCCCTGAGCGTCACCGCCGGGAAGATGAGTAACACGCTGTTCCGTCCACGGGCCGTGTTGGAGTCAGAAATGATCTGGGACGGCGACGTCACCCCCGAAGGGTTGGCAGAAACCTTCACCCTCTTCCAAGCGTCCGAGGGTCCCCTACGTCGCTTGCAACTGAACGCCATCCAATGGTCGGTGGACGAAGCCGGCATCACAGCCGATTCGTTCTTCATCGGCGGACAGTTTGTCGGCGCCTTTAAGCCCTTGCCACGGCTGGACGCCACATTAGGGCTGGGGGATTATTATCTGACCTCCTCCCGGCGGGCCGCGCAGGAACGTAACACAAACAGCTCGCTGAACATGACGAATTCCGTAGTCCTTAAAAACGGAACCGTCGTAATCGGCGGAGCCCCCTTCCGCCCCAACCCTAACAACCCGATCCGCAAGTTTTTCGGCGGCTTTAACCTGCTGAATGCCAGCCTGCAGATGCAGTGGGACACCGGCTACGCCAAGTGGCCGCTCTCCTTCTTCGTCGACTTCGTGCATAATACGGAGGCGGAAACCGAAGAAGACACGGCGGTGTGGGTCGGCTTAGGTTTGGGACAGACGCGGGAACAGGGGGATTGGTCTTTCGCCGCGATTTGGGCGCGTACGGAAACCGACGCCGTGCTGTCTGAGTTTAGCTATAGCGATTTCGGCCGGAACGGCGGCACCAACCTCCAGGGCCCATTTGTCGCGATCAATTACATGATCCTGCCCCGCCTGACCCTAACGGCCAAAAATCACTTCGTTAACTTCATCCACCGGCCGGCCGGAGCGTCCAACTCAATGGTCTACCGTTTCCAACTTGACGCGCAGTTAACGTTCTAAGGCGGACAAAGAGCAGTGGGGCACGCACGACCCATGCCCGTTTCACGATGTTGTCACGGAGACGTCACATTCGGGTAACAGCCCCGCAACAGAATACCATCAACCCCAGCAGAAAACACATGAAGAAGGAGGTCATGGTTATGCACACTGCGTTTCGGCGGACACTGACAGGCGCACTGTTATTCGCCGGTGCGTCCCTGGGGGCCGGCACAGCCCCAGCTCAGGAGGCGATCAAGGTTGACCCGGCGATCCCCCCGTATAAACCGGTGAGCGGGATCTCAGGCAATCTCAATAGTATCGGTTCCGATACGCTGAACAACCTGATGACCCTCTGGGCCGAAGGCTTCAAAAAGTTTTACCCCAACGTGAACATCCAGATCGAAGGGAAAGGTTCCAGCACCGCCCCCCCGGCGCTGATTGAAGGCACGGCCCAGCTCGGCCCCATGTCACGCCCGATGAAAGGCTCGGAAATTGACGCGTTTGAGGCGAAGTATGGGTATAAACCGACCGCGCTCCGCACCTCGATTGACGCGCTCGCGGTCTTCGTGAACAAAGATAACCCCATCCAGGGGCTGACCATGTCCCAGGTCGATGGCATCTTCTCGAAGACACAGCGGTGTAAAGGCACTAACATCACCACATGGGGGCAGGCAGGCCTCGACGGCCCCTGGGCGAGCACGCCGATGAGTTTGTACGGCCGTAACTCTGCCTCGGGCACGTACGGGTTCTTCAAGGAGCACGCCCTATGTAACGGAGACTACAAAGACACGGTGAAGGAACAGCCGGGGTCTGCTTCGGTCGTGCAGGGCGTCAGCGAAGACCGCAACGGGGTGGGGTATAGCGGTATCGGGTATACCACTTCTGGCGTGCGCGCGGTCCCGCTGGCGGCGAAACAGGGCCAGCCGTATGTCCCCGCGACCTATGAGAACGCGGTCAACGGCACCTACCCACTCAGCCGGTTCCTCTACGTCTACATCAACAAGCCGGCTGGCGGACAGCTTGATCCGTTGGTAAGAGAATTCTGCAAATTCATTTTCAGCCAAGAGGGGCAAGAGGTCGTAGTGAAAGATGGCTATTTCCCTGTTAACGCCGCGATCGCCAACGAAGAACTGGCAAAGTGCCAATAGGCACACCACACAGGGCGTGACCGTCCAACGGTAACACGGAGGCGGGTGGCAAACCCGCCTCCCCAGTCTCGCCCGACGAAAGTTGTGGAAACTGAGGGGGGTATGCCAGAAACCGAGGAAGAAAAAGCGGGGATTCTCCTGCAGGACATGCCAGTACGCCTCTCGGCAGCGGAAGACAAGTCGCGCGTGCAGCGTAAGAAGCTCATAGACAAGGCGGCAGGCGTGGTCATTAGCTGTGGTGGAATAGGCATTATTCTCAGCGTCGTCGCGATCCTCTTCGTCATCGTGGCGGAAACCCTGCCCTTATGGCGCTCCCCTCTCGCCGAGTTGGTCAAGACAGTCAACCTCGACCTCGTCGAGGGTGGGGCACAACAGCCGGCTCCTGCCGGGACGGCGGGCGGCACAGGGCTTTCCCGACCGACGGGCAGGCCTGTGGCGCTTGGTGTGGAAGAGTACCAATCGATCGCCTATATCCTGCGAGACGCGGGAACTGTAGATTTCATTAGCGTGCTAGACCACCAACTGTTACAACGCTACGAGATCCGCGGCCTGCGTGGCCAGTACGTGACTGCTGCGTACCGCGACGGGTTGTACCACACGATTGCCGTCGGCACTTCCAACGGTCAGATCATCCCGCTCACGATCACCTTCTCGGCCACTCACCAAGATGGCAAGCGGACGATCATCCCCCAGGTCACCGAAGGGGAACCGATCCAGATAGACCCTCACGGGCGGGCGCTCTCTGCGTTGGTGTACCGCCAGAAAGATGGAAGGGCTACCGCTGCAGCCGTGGTCACCGGCCCCCGCGCCTTGCTCTTTCTCGCCCAACAGGAAAAGACCTCGACACTCTTCGGGCCGGCCGGGGTGGACGAGTACCGCGCTGATCTAGCGCCCGACCTGTCTGCGGATGTGACTGCCCTCGCGCTCGACAAGTACCAGACGAACTTGCTGGCCGGAACCACGGGGGGAGAGCTATTGTATTGGGACGTCTCAGACCCCGCAGCGCCCACACTGCAACAGCGTTTCGTCGTAGGCCAGGGTCCAGGCGTCGGGGTCAGCGCGCTCGGCTGGATTTTGGGGGACCGCTCGCTGATTGTCGGCGACGCCGCTGGCAACGTCAGTGTCTGGTTTCAGGTCTGCGACCCGCAGGACCCTAAAGTGTGCCCCTACCGCCGCGTCCACGTATTGCGCGCGCATGACGCCCCGGTCACCGCGGTGGCCCCCTCGCCACGCGACAAAGGCTTCGTCAGCGCGGACCGCAACGGCATGATTTTCCTGCACCACGCAACTTCCGAACAGACGTTACTGGAGCTGCAATCCGGCAATGCCCCGATCACCTTGCTGACGATGGCCCCGAAGGCGGACGGGATCTACGCCGTCGCCGGGGACGCGCGGCTCTTTGATTGGTTTCTCTACAACCCGCATCCAGAGATCACTCTGCGGACGTTATTCGGGAAGGTGTGGTACGAGGGCTACGATCATCCCGAGTACACCTGGCAGTCCAGCAGTGGCAGTGACGAGTTTGAACCGAAGTTCAGCCTGACCCCCCTGGCGTACGGCACGCTCAAGGGCACTTTTTACGCCCTCCTCCTGGCGGTCCCGCTCAGCGTCTGCGGGGCGATCTACACGTCACAGTTCCTGCACCCCAGCTTGCGGAGCTTCATCAAACCGACGGTGGAAGTGATGGCGGCCCTCCCGAGCGTGGTCCTCGGCTTCTTCGCCGGGCTCTGGTTAGCGCCGCGGGTGGAACAAATCGTCCCCGCCGTCCTTTTAATGCTGTGCGCCCTTCCCCTAGCGACGCTAGGCGCGTCGTTCCTGTGGCGTCTCCTGCCGCTTTCCCTCCGCAGTCGCCTCAGACCGGGGGCCGAATTGTTTTTTCTTGCCCCGGTCCTCCTACTGACCGCCTACGGCTGCGTGCGTCTCAACGACCCGATCGAGGCGGCGTTCTTTGACGGCAACTTTCCGCAGTGGCTGTTCGACACGACCGGCGTGCGGTACGACCCGCGGAACTCTATGGTCGTCGGCTTCGCCATGGGGTTCGCGGTTATCCCCATTATCTACACCATTTGTGAAGACGCCTTCTCCAACGTCCCCCAACACCTCATCTCCGGTTCGCTCGCCTTAGGAGCTACGCGATGGCAAACCGCCCTCCGTGTCGTCCTGCCCACAGCCAGCCCAGGGGTTTTTTCCGCGATCATGATCGGTTTCGGGCGCGCGGTCGGGGAAACCATGATCGTCCTCATGGCCACGGGCAATACCCCGGTGATGGACTTCAACCTGTTCAGCGGCTTCCGCGCGCTGTCGGCCAATATCGCGGTGGAAATCCCGGAAGCGCCGCACGGCGGGACCCTCTACCGGGTGTTGTTCCTGGCCGCGCTTCTACTGTTTATCCTCACCTTCTTGGTCAATACCGCCGCCGAGGTCGTCCGCCAGCGCCTGCGCGAGCGCTACAGCCGTATCTGAGGTGGTGCGATGTTCAAAGGCTTCTGGAAAAGTGGCGATCCCTTCATCTGGCTGACGGGCGGTGCGCTGACGTTCAGCCTGATTATGATTATCGCCTTGATCGTCATCGTTGGCGCGAACGCCTTCGGCTTCTTTTGGCCGGACCGTCTCGTGCGGATCACGCTGCAAGACGGCAGTACCCTCCTCGGTCAGGTGCGGGCGCATGAGGAGATCCCGGGTTCGGCGGTAACGGGGCAAGCACGGTTTCGTACCCAGATCCAGGTGGCAAACCGCGATTTATACGGGGCGGACTTTCGCTGGATCGACGATGACCAGATTGTGGAGCGCTCCTATCCTGCCGATGCCGTCTATTTCGAACGCTGGGAATGGGGGCCACTCTTCGGGTGGCTGAAAACGGTCACCGCAGATGGGCAGGTGATGGCCGAAGGTCCGGAGCAGGCGTGGCAGACATTCCAGACAATCCATCCCCTCACCCAAGAGCGGCTCGAACGCATCCGCCATATTGAGCGGGAAGAGATCGGCGACATCAACTACCATATCGAGCAACTGCGCCTCGCCATCAGGCGCGTACGGCTAGAAGAACACGACCCGCGGACGGTGGCGATGCGCACCGCTCCTTTGGAGCAGAAGATCGCAGAGTGGCAAAAACGGTATGAGGAAAAAGCCCAGGAACTCCAAGGGCTGTATAGGGAAAACGCCCGGTACCGCATAGTGGTCCAAGCGGCCGGCGGGCAGCAAAAGGATATGCCGGTCGCCGGTGTCGTTCGGGCATTTCTGCCGAACGAGATGAGTTGGGGTCAGCGCCTGGGGCTCTATTTCACCCGCCTGTGGGAATTTGTCTCGCAAGAACCACGAGAGTCGAACACCGAAGGGGGCATCTTCCCGGCCATTTTCGGCACCGTCATGATGGTGCTCATCATGAGCGTCGTGGTCGTGCCCTTCGGGGTCATAGCGGCCTTATACCTGTGTGAGTATGCCAAACAGGGGCCCCTGGTCCGGGCGGTGCGCATCGCGATCAACAACCTGGCCGGTGTCCCGTCTATCGTGTTCGGGGTCTTCGGTTTGGGGTTTTTCATCTACCTCATCGGCGGCAGTATCGACCGCCTCTTCTACCCGGAAGCGCTCCCCACCCCGACATACGGCACCGGCGGCATTCTTT
>Ga0308420_1000839_pt1 | contig 15825 bp, 24 predicted proteins | sample HotsprSampleMS55_FD_203802 | JGI IMG/M metagenome (GOLD analysis project Ga0308420, IMG submission 203802) | Hot spring phototrophic mat microbial communities from Mushroom Spring, Yellowstone National Park, Wyoming, United States - 20090730_MS55 ... | reverse complement strand
TCCGCCGGGCTTTTTCGTGAAGTGCGCAAGCCCGCCTGATGAGGCCGGGCGGCCCCCGGCCGAAACGCCCCTTGCGGGGCGTCGCGGGAAACCGCAAGGAGGAAAAGATGGTCTTGAAGGTTTTCACGATTTTTGGACCAACCGTCGAGGAGGGCGCGGCGGTTGAGGAGTTCGTCCTGTCCTCAGGGGTGAAGATTGCGGCGCTTTTGGTCGGCGAGAAGGGGAGAGGCCGGGAGCTTGGCGTGCTCCCGGTCGTGGGCGTTCGTCCCGGAGAGCGGATCTACGCCGCTCAGGTTGGCCAAACGGCCAGCGGCAAGCCCAAGCTGCTGGCAGTCCCGCCGGAACATGCTGCTCCAGCTCCGGCCATCGTTGTCCTTCGGACAGGGATCGGCTTCCGCGGTGGGAACTCACACGTAGGCGAGTTCATGACCATCGTCCGCGGCGTCATCGCCCAAGGCATTGCTGGGCGGATGGGCTCTGGGGAGCAGCTTGTTGTTCTGCTTCCCGAGGAGAAGGTTCTCAAGGTACGGCGCTTCGGGCGGCTTTACGGCGCGCCTCCAGAGTACCACTACGTTCTTCGGCAAGGAAAAATCCTCGTGGCGACGCCCGAGGAGCGGGAACTCACTGAAGTTTTCTGATGTATTGCCCGGCGGCTTCGGCTGCCGGGCTTTTTCGTGAAGTGCGCAAGCCCGCCTGATGAGGCCGGGCGGCCCCCGGCCGAAACGCCCCTTGCGGGGCGTCGCGGGAAACCGCAAGGAGGAGGAATGAACATGGATATCATGAGAGATCTGGCCGGCCGGGTGGCTGCTGGGCAGACCACCATCGAGAGCCTTGCCGCTGAGCTCGGCTGGCGCATCGTGGACGACTGGCGGGAGGGCCGATGTGTCACCCCGGAGCCACCGCTGTGGGTGGTCGGCGACGAGGGCGGCGACTGGCCGTTCCCGGATGCGCGGACGGCGGAGGCCGCCGCGAAGGCGTACGTGGACACCGGCGACTGGGACAAAGGTCGCCGCACCCAGTGGGTGAACGTCAGTGTATTCAGACCAGCCATCGACGAGCGGGGGATGCTCTGCCGGGTGGACGATCAGGTGGTGAAGGTCGCCATTGACCCGGAGGAGCCGCCATGCATCAATGACGACGACCACGACTGGCGCGCACCACACGAGATCGTCGGCGGCTGCGAGAGCAACCCGGGAGTCTGGAGCCACGGCGGCGGCGTCGTGGTCATCGATGTCTGTATGCGCTGTGGATGTGCCCGCATCACGGACACCTGGGCGCAGGATCCTTGGGATGGCACTCAGGGTCTGGAGAGAGTGGAGTACAAGCCCGGGCGCTACGCGGATGCAGTGAGGAAAGCAAAGGACGATGAAGGAGGGAATGACGATGATGAAGTACGAGAGAATTAAGATCTCTCATTATAACTCAGCTGGCATTCGGGCGTTCGCCCGCTCGGTAGGCGCCCGATACATGGAGCCCGTAGCCGTCTACGGCCACGGAGATGCCACGGTCTCGTTTTTCCGGCTCATCCCCGGCGGCGAGCTGGTCGCGGACACCAATGGCGACCCGCTGCTCGGAGAAGAGGCGGAGATCGAGCTGGAGCGGCTCCGCCGTGAAGAGGGGGGGATGAGTCTCACGCAGGGACTCATCGACGCATTCGGACCCGATGTCCCAATGCGCGAAATCGCCGCCGCGATCTGGTATTACACGCGCAGCGAGATTGCCGAAATCATCCGGCAGGTGGACACCGACATCGCATGGGCCTGCCAGCGGCTGACGGCTGCGCGCGAAGAGGCCGATCGAGAGCTCGGACCGGGCTGGCAGGTCATCAAGACGATCGACGGCGAGGTGCCGTGGCAGGTGGAGAAGCAACTGTGGGATCTGGATTTGGAGTGCGGCATGGACGGCACGGAGGCGTACTGGCTGGTGCCTGCGAGCAAGCTCAAGCAGGCACAGGAACTGCTGGAAGCGTGATGGGGCGAGCAATGTCAGGAGAGACGCTGACACTTGATGTCAAGAGCCGGAAGCTGCGCCGCGTTGTTCGGTTCGTGGCGCGTCCGAGCGGGTATGTTTTCGTGGATCCAAACGGCGTTACGTGGGGACGGCAGATTTTCCGCCCAGACGGGAACGCGGAGGTCGCGGAAACAGAGGATCAGCTGCGCCGAGTCGCGCGGCGGTGGATCGCGTCGGTGGAGATGCCCTACGAACCCGTGTGCGCCCGGTGTCGCGTCGGACTGGAGCCCGGAGAGTGGGAGTGGGAAGACTGCACACAGCCGCGCCTGTGCGTGAGCTGTGTCGGCGGGATGCATCTCATATGCAAAGACTGCCACCACAGGCTGTACGGGAGAGATGAGTTTTAACGCTTCTCGGTCAGGTCTGCTTCCAAACGAGAAGCATCGCGGGAAACCGCAGAAAGGAGTGATCGATCATGGACAACATCAACGCCATCGCAGATCGTGCCGCACGGATCGGCTGGTTTCGAATCCCGCGGGCCGAAGAGGGTCCGCTGACGGGTAACGGATACCGCTATCGGTCCGGGGCCTGGGCTATCGACGTGTTCTTCGGTCCTGGCAGTATTCCGGTTTCCGCCGAGATTGTCGACTGGCCCGACAATGCGACCCGCGCCAAAGCGCGGCGCAAAGTGAAGCTGATACTAGAGCGTATCCTCGAGGACACAGAGTATTGATCCGCCCGACGAGGTCGGGGAGCGGCCCCCGGCCGAAACGCCCCCTTTCGGGGGGGCATCGCGGGAAGCCGCAAGAGAGGAGGAAGAGACATGGAGTTTTACGATGCAATCGCGCGCGCCCGGCAAGCCGGAGCCTGTCGGGAGGCGCTTGAGGTTCTGGAATCTATGACCGGCTGGGACGAATTCGCCCGGCACCCACAGGCTCCCAAGTGGGCGTGCTGGTACGCCGTAAGTGTTGCGGGGGCCCGTGTCCCCGAACTGGAGCCGATCATCGCGCGGGATCCGGAATACGCATACCGCTATGCCAGCGAAGTGATCCGCGGTCCGTGGCCTCAGGCGGAGCCGACTATCGCCAAGCACCCGCAGTGGGCGTACTGCTACGCCGCTGGCGTGATCCGCGGTCCGTGGCCTCAGGCGGAGCCGACTATCGCCAAGCACCCGCAGTGGGCGTACCGCTACGCCGATAGCGTGATTCTGGGACGCTGGCCTCAAGGGGAGGCAGCTATCGCCAAGCACCCGGAGTGGGCGTACCGCTACGCCGCTGACGTGATCCGCGGACGCTGGCCTCAAGGGGAGACAGCTATCGCCAAGCATCCTCAGTGGGCATACTGCTACGCCTTTGACGTGATCGGCGGCCGCTGGCCGGAGGCGGAGCCAGCAATCTCACAACATCCGGAGTGGGCGTACTGCTACGCTCGCCACGTGATCGGCGGACCGTGGCCTGAGGCGGAACCGGTCATCCTGCTGTCGGATGATGAGACCGCATTGTTTTACCGGCTGGAGGTTTTAGGGAGAACTGAATCTTGACGCGCAGCGGAAGCCGCAGAGAGAGGGGGAAAGATGAGTATGGAATTTCATGACTTCGTCGAGGGCATGAGGCGGATTGGCGCAACCCATGAGGAGCTTAAAATGCTTATCCACACGAGTGGATGGGATGAGCTTGTCGAGTTTCCAGACGCGCCGTGGTATGTGCTTTGGTATGTCATACATGCGCGCTGTGGGCGCATACCACGGCTAGAGAGCATCATTGCTCGGCGTGCCGAGACTGCATACGAGTATGCCAACAGGGTTCTACGGGCGAGATTCACGGAAGGAGAGCCGGCAATCTGCCAAAATCCTTGGTTCGCCTACGAATACGCCCGCTGTGTGGTGCGCGGCCGCTGGCCGGAGGGAGAACCAGTAATCTCCCAACATCCTGAGTGGGCTTGTCTCTATGCCCACTACATTCTCCGGCACAGGTGGCCGGAGGCGGAGCCGGTCATCGCACAGAGCCCGGAGTGGGCTTACTGCTACGCTCGGGACGTGATCGGCGGCCGTTGGCCGGAAGCGGAGCCGAGGATCGCCGAAAACCCGTGGTCAGCGTTCTTTTATGCCCGCGATGTCATCCGCGGGAGGTGGCCGGAGGGAGAGGCGGCTATTGCGAGAGATCCGTTCGCGGCGCACTACTATGATCACGCTGTTTGCCGTTCGACGAATTTGCAAAGAGCCTGACGCTGAGAGCCGGAGGTCAAGCATGTTGAACTTTCACGACGCAATCGAGCGTGCCAGACAGGCTGGCGCGTGCCAACACGCGCTGGAACGACTGGCAGCAATGAAGGGATGGGAAGATTTCGCCCGATCCAGCCATGCTCCAGACTGGGCGCTGTGGTACGTGACAGAGGTAGCAGGACGAACGCCCGAACTGGAGCCAATCATCGCGCGCACACCACGCACGGCGTACACCTACGCCAGGTTCGTCCTTGAGGACCGCTGGCCAATGGGTGAGCCAGCTATTCTGAGGGACGCGGAAACGGCGTCCTTGTACGCCTGTCACGTCCTCCGCGACCGGTGGCCGGAGGCCGAGCCGGTCATCGCTACTTCCGCGCGCGAAGCAAGCAATTATGCTTGTTACGTGCTGAAACGGCGATGGCCGGAGGCAGAACCGGTCATTGCCAGAAATGCCTACGCTGCGATTGAGTACTTTGAACACTTTAGAAACTTTTTCACCGGTCAGCGTTGGCTTGAAGCAGAGCCCGCAATCGCAAGTTACCCGGAAGTCGCGGAAGAATACGCGCAATACGTGGTCTTTGGGCCCGGATCGGGTCCAATCGACGATCTGGTGGGAACCGAGAAGTTTCAGGAATACGAAACATTGGTGGATTTTCTGTGGGACACGAAAGGAATTAACGCATGAGAATTACCCTGCGAAAGATAGCTAAAGCTGGAGATTCGATCGGCCTCTCCGGAAGCGAGATGGACGCGATCTCCCGGATGTCGGGATGGGACGAGTTTTTCGCCCACCCGAAAGCCGCAGAGTGGTCGTACCTCTACGCCCATCACGGGCTACATGCCCGGTGGCCGGAGGCTGAGCCGGTCATTGCAAAGAGCCCCAAGTGGGCGTACTACTACGCAAGGGATGTAATCCGCGGAAGATGGACCGAAGCGGAGCCGACCATCGCCAAAGAACCGTGGTGGGCATGTTATTATGCCTGCGACGTGATTGGCGGGCGTTGGCCCGAAGCGGAGCCAACCATCGCCAAAGATCCCTGGTACGCGTGCGACTACGCTCTCGACGTGATTCGTGGCAGGTGGCCGGAGGCCGAGCCGGTCATCGCTTCCGACGCGCACAGCGCCTGCCGGTACGCCTCGGCGATTGGCCGGAAGCGAGTGCCGTTTTCGCCGGTGATGCGGATAAGGAGGCGCCGCATTGGAAAGCGCGCAAAGTGATGGGCGACCGATACCTGACCGTCAAGCAGGCCCCGGCGACACATAGAAACGGCATCTTGAGGAACGACTATGGACAAACTCTGGATTGTGATTAACGGTATTACGGACGAAGCCCTTGCTGGCCCGTATCCGGAAGAAGATGAAGCCATTTGGGCGCGCAACAAGTTCGACCTCTACAGGTACCCCATTGTCGTCCGGTTCGCACAACCGGAAAATGATGCCCGCCGGGAGCTGCGGGAACTGGAAGATCGCCTGTGCGAGCGAGCCAAACAACAGCTTTTGGAGCGGGCCTACGTCCCTTTGATGGCGACCATCGAGTGGGCGCGCAAGGCATTGCACGCAGCCTACACTGAGCCCATCGATCCGGCGCTAGTGGCTGCCCTGCGAGTGACGGCCAAGGAACCAAGTACTTACAATCAGAACGATTGGGCCACCCTGTACACTTTCCGCATAAGGCATGAGATCATGGAGGCGTTCAAGACGCGCCCTCTATCGGATGAGTACGCTTTCGTGACGCTACACCAACGATTCGAGAACTGGCAACGCCTGTGCCGCTCTGTTCCGCCCTATGGCAGCGTAGCCGAAGGCTTGGTGGTGGACGCTTCCGCGACGGGATGCATGGTGCGCCTGCCATCTGGGGCGCTGATCAACACCACTTACGACGACCACAGGTCGATTGCAAAGAAAGGAGAAACCGTCAAAGTTGAGATAGGTCGATACTTGCCACAACCGAAATATCACGGCAGAGGGATTCTGCTGGCTGAGCAGACAGGACAACGCAGAAAGGAGGAGAAGATATGAACCTTGAACGCGAACTGGAAGACCTGCTCGCGGAGTATCATGAGCCGCTGAGCGACAAAGAAATGCTCCGTGTCGCCCAGATCTGGCGCGACTTGGCGGATGAGGCGGGCTGTCTGGAGGACTATCGGGCCGTCGGCGGCTTCGACTGGTGGGAAGTCACGGGCAGTCTGCCTACTCCGTGGAGTCGATACCCTGAGGCATGGGCGAGGTTGCTCCTTGAGGACGACGTGCGGGCGATTGCGGCCGCCCGCGCAATGTGGGGACTGCCGCTGATCCGATAGGAGCGGGAAACATGTACAAAGTCTATTACTTGGACAGCGCTGGCGATCCCGGAGACTTTGTGGCGGAGCGCCAAAGCTATGCAGAGGCCCTGGGGATCGCGCGGAATCATGCATGGGACAGAGAATTCGGAACTGGAATCCTGCACCCCTGCGGATGCTGGGAGTGGGGGTCGGAACCGGACATGATTCAGCGTTGCCGCCAGCATGACCTCCAGCCATTGCTCAATCGGCTCCGCGAGCAAGTGGCTCTGGCCAAACAAAACTGGCAGGAGCCGTGGGAAGAGTGGTTCCCAGAGTATGGCGTGATCCACGTGCTTGGACACACCTACCCTGGGGGCTTCAATGCCGCGGAGCTCACCGGACGAGAAGATCCGCAGCGGATGGTCGAGAAGGAGTTGGAACGGCTGGAGCGCGAGCATTACCTTTCGGATGCCTGCCGTGAGGATCTCCGGGAGATCTTGGGAAATGCCGCCGTGCAGGCGCTGGCATGGGCGGACTCCAACCGGCTGGACGCCAAGCGTGCTGCGGCGCTGGCGCAGAAGGGGCTGGATCTCATCGGCAAGGGCGAGTACGAAGCGGCCCTGATCTATTTGCGGGAGGCCGCCCGGCTGGAAGAGAAGTACGACGCATCGCTGGATTACCGCGATGCGCTCGAACTGGCCGAAGAACTGGCCAGAAAAGCTGAACCATCAGACAAGGAGGAAAATGCGTGATGCAGAGAATACCCGTTGACAGTTCCAATATCGCCAGCATTGGCTATGACGCGCAAGCCCAAGTGCTGGAGATCGAATTCCGCAGGAAAGGCCAAGAGCAGGGTCCGGTCTACCAGTATCTCCAGGTTCCGCTGGAGGTGTGGGAGGGGCTGCTGGCCAGTCCGTCCAAGGGCAAGTACTTCAGCGATCAGATCAAGGGGCGCTACCCTTACCGGAAGGTGTCTGATTGAAGCGCTCCGCCAAGTCGCCGACGCGCCGCGCCAGATCATGTTTTTCCAGTCGGCGCACCTGCATGGCGATGCGCTCCGGGTTGACGCTGAATTCCCGCAGGATGGCCAGCGTCTCCAGACACATGGCATGGATCTCGCGGATCAACCTGGGGATCTCCCTGTTGCTGTGGGCGCGGTTCCACAGCTGCCGGGCGCGATTCTCGGTGATGCGGAGTTCTTTGGAGATTTCCCGGAAAGTCCAACCGGCGTCTCGCATGGCCAGGACGCTGGCGGACAGGGATTGGATTTTCGCAGAGTCCATGGAAAACTTATTGTAGCAAAAGGAGGTAAACGTAATGCTAGACCCAGAAGCATTCAAGAAGTTGGTCGGGTTGGTCACTCAAGTGGTGAGTGCTGACCCAGAGGTCGCCCAGCAGGTTTCGCAGCAGGTTGCAGCCGATGCGAAGAAAGCCGTGCAGGAGGCATGGGCGAACAAGGCATTCATCAGGAAGCGCAGGCCGGTCGATTGCCTGATCGAGCAGGCCATGGCGCCGGACCTGCCGAGGGTTACAGAGCGGCAATGGAACGGGTTGCTGGAGGTCCGGGAAGTGCTTGAGGAAGGGTTGACTACGGACGACCCTAAGAAGCTCAAGGCCATCTTGAAGCGGGCGGACGACTTGGTGAGCCGCTTGGTCGGAAGCTCTGTGATCGAGCAGCACGCCCCGCCCGGGCGCGAGTTTCGCGTCGAGCCTCTCCGGGACCATGGGTTGGAGGCGAACCTGACGCGTCTGTTCGAGTGGATTGGCCTCTCGCATGAAGAGGCGCGGGAGAACGCGTGGGACCTGGCCGACGCCATCCGGGAGGCCGAACTGGAAAAGATGGAAGAATTTGACGACAAGGACGTAAACTGATATGGAGATTGACCGGAAGTTTCTCTACGAGCTGATCGGGAGATCGGAGCACGCCGAAGACGTGCTTCGCATGTGCGGAGAAATCCGCTTCTTGGCCGCCTTGCAAGCGGCCTTTGACCTAGCAACCGAGCAGGAGCAGAAGGAGGAAATCAATGACTGACAACAACATGGAAACCGGGCTGGAGATGAGCCGCTCGGCGGACATCATTGAGCGGATGTGGGACTTCTCCGAGAAAATCTGCAAGGCGAAGTTTATCCCGCCTGCCGCGCAGGGAGATCCGGCGAGCGTCTTTTTCCTGATCTCCACCGCTCAGGAACTGGGCTTGCGCTGGACTCACGGACTTCGCAGCCTCTACATGACGCCCGATGGCAAGGTCGGCTTGCAGGGCGACATCATCATGGCTCTGCTGCTCAAGCAGGGATTCCAGGTGGAGTTCCCGGAGATGAGCCCGCAGCGGGCAACGTGCCGCATCACCCGGCCCAATGGCGGCGGTTCTCTGGAGTGGAGCTTCAGCATCCAGGACGCGGAGAAGATCAAGCGCTGGGACAAGCAGGCCGGCCGGTGGGTGAGCTTGGCCGAGAAGCACAACTACAAGTCCTACCCGCAGAACATGCTGATGTGGAGGGCTCTGGCCAATTGCGCCCGGTTCATTGCCGCCGACGTGATGGGAGGAGTCTACCTGCCTGAGGAACTCGAAGAGGTCGCCGAGGTCCAGGCGGCGGACAGCGTGCCTGAGACGGAAGCCTTGCCGCAGCCTGGCGAGACGGCCAGCCCGGTTGGCGTAAAGAAGCTGCCGCAGGCGAAGGAGCCGCAGGCTGACCCGCAGGCGCCGCCCAAGCCGGTGCTCCAACCTGAACCGCCAGCGGAACAACCCGCCGCCCAGGCGCAACCGGAGCCGGAGCCGGATGAGGCGCCGAGCGAAACGGAGGACGAAGAGGAGCGATTCCGGGCGGAGTTCAACGAGATCGCAGCCAAGCTCGGAGGCGGAAATCCGGAGATCGGATCCAAGATCATCGGGCGGTTTTTCCGCGGCTACCTCAACATCGCCAGGGGCGCGATGCCCAGGGGCTATCAAAACTACGTCGGGGCGATGAACGCTCTGAAGGCTGTCTTGGACACCGAGACCAAGGACCTTCTGGCGGATCCGTTGGCCTTCGGCAACAAACTGCGAAACCGCAAAGACGAGCCGGACGCCAACCCGGCTGAGAAGCGCATGGCTGAGCTCGGATGGCCCGAGCCGGTGAAGGAGCTCGGCCGGACCATCATGGCCAAACTCCAGCAGAAACCGGCGCAGTTCGTGCGATGGATCGACACGCCGATCCTGCCGGATCGGCCGCTGTCCAGCTTCTCTAGCCAGGATCTCCAGGCGTTCTTCCGGCTGTACCTGATCGCACTGGGAGATGCATGGGACCTGGCGGAAATCGCCATGCAGAAGGGCATCCCGCTTGCCGAACTGGTGGCTACGCTGGAGCGCATCACCAAAAAGCAGCTGGCGGAATGGGACCTGGACTTCTATCACTCCGTTGTCGAGCAGATCAAAAAGGAGAGCGAAGACAAAAGCAGCGATGGCCAGCAGCCGACGCAGGAGCAGCAGGGGGATGACTTCCTGCTGATGCCGTAGAGGACGCAATGAAGATCAGCCGAGCCCGGCTGTTGCCGCAGTTCAGTTGCGATCGCTGCGGCCGCGAAGCCAAGTGGGATGTCTGGCTCAAAGCCGAAGATGGAGCCGAGGGGCACAGGAAAACCCTGTGCCCATCCTGCTTCGAGCTTTTGAAGAGGACGGTCGAATGGGAACCAACCGAATTCTCGCCCTCATCCGTTGGGCGCTGAAAGGCTTCTGGCTGTGGCTGCTCTACGCCGAAGACGATGAGCCGCCAAGCCAGTTCTGGCCGCCGCTAAAATCACATGAAGATCGAGTTTGACGCTGACAGCCATGCCTATTGGCTGGATGGAGAGAGAGTGCCTTCGGTCACCGAAGTCTTGGCGGCCGAGGGCTTGACCGATTACACCTTCTGCAACCGCCAGGACCGGCAGCGCGGCAGCTATGTGCACCAGATCTGCGCCATGCTCGGCCGGGCTTGCGACGGGCTGAAGCATAGCCCAGAGGAGCTCATTTCGCTGAGCCAATGGGACCCGGAAGCTACCCGCGAAGACCTGGTGCCATACGGCCTGGCTTGCGCCAGATTCCTCTCTGAGACCGGATTCTGGCCCAACCATCTGGAACTGCCGGTCGGCAGCCGGAAGTGGAAGATTTGCGGGACGCTGGACGCCGTCGGGATCTGCGGCCGGGAACGCTGGCTGGTTGACTACAAGACTGGCCGGCCGCTGGAGGCGGCTTTCCTGCAAGCCTCACTGTACGCTGAGTGCCTGAAGGAAACCGCTGAGATCGAGCCGGACAAACTGGTCGTCGTCTGGCTTCAGCCCGATGGCAGGTATCAAGTGCTGCCGCCGAGACCGCACCCCGGACCGGAGCGCCACGTCGCCCTCTGCGCCGTGAATCTCTACCGGTGGCGCAAACAGAATGGTTTACTCTAACAAAGGAGGTATATCATATGGCGATGGTGAAAGTAGTGCCTCAGCAACCTGAAGAGATCAAGTCCCTTGCCGTCCGCTGCCAAGGCATTGTCGAGCAGGGCGGGATCGAGCGCTTGGAAGTCGCCGTCAAGACGGTGGTCGAGCGCGGCATTGAAACCGACGAGCAGCGCCACAATGTGAGCGACCTGCTCAAGATGGTCAAGGCCACCGCACAGGCCCTGGAGAAGGAAACCCGGCCGGTCATCTCCTACTTCCACGGCCTGCACAAGATGGCCGTGGAGGCGGTCAAGCCGTTCAAGGATCGGCTGGAGCGCATGGAATCCGCGCTCAACCGATTGGCCAGCCGCTACGATCTGGAGAAGCGCGAGAAGGCGCGGCGAGAGCAGGAGATGCTGGCCCGGGCGGCCGAGGAAGAACGGCGCCGGCTGGAACAGGAGGCGATCAAAGCTCTGCGCAACGGGCAGGTGGAACAGAGCGACAAGATCCTGGAGCAGGCCGAGAGCATCATCGCGCCGGTGGTTGTGCAGGAGAAAACCACCGGAGAAGGCGAAGCCCTGGTGCAGACATGGGAAGCCGAGGTGGTCGATCCCATGGCGGTGGTGCGCGCCATTGCCGAAGGGGTGGTTCCGCTCGATGTCATCAAGGAGTGGAACCTTGGCTTCATCAAGCGCGAGGCCGCCAAGCTCGGCGGCTTGAACTGGCCTGGCATCAAGGTGACTCGCGGCGCCAGGCTGCGAGTGAGGGTGTGACCATGCAGTTGACAGCCAGAGAAATCGAACGGATGATCGCCGGAACCCCAGTGAAGGAGATCGCCAGGGAGCGCGGCGTCAGCCGGCAGGCGGTGCATTTGGCTCTGCGCGAGCGGGGCATTCAGTTGCGCAAGGTTCGGCCAAAGGCCGAGCCTTGCCCCCGCCGACAGCCGCACAAGGACCAGAAGACCATTCTGCTGGAGAAACTTCTGGCTGACCGCGGCCTGCCCTTCGAGACCATCCGCGTCCGGACAAGCAAGCGCTCGCAGTTCTCCTTCTACGTCACCGTGGTCAACGGCAAGCGCTGCCGATTGCACATCCTGAAATCTCGCAATCACGGCGTGGGCTCCACCCTCTATGCCGCCACCAACATCAGCCGGGCGGCCGACATCCAGATCTTTTACGTGGAGACCAGCCAGCCTCCGGCCATCTACATCGTCCCAACCAAGCTGCTGAACCCGCGCCGCAAGCGGGTGATCAAGGTATACATCCCCGTCGAGGGATTCTCCAAGCGAACACAGAAGAACCGCTGGTGGGAGAAGTGGCGAGACGCCTGGCGCCTGCTGAACCCAGAGACCACACAGGAGGCCGCATAGCCCATGTCGCTGCGTCCCTATCAGCAGGAGTGTGTCTCGGCCATCTGCAACTACGCCAAGGGCGGCATCCGCGAGCAACTGGTTGTGCTCCCAACCGGATGCGGCAAAACCCGCATCATCGCAGAGCTGCCCAAGGCCATCCCGGTGCCGCCAGACAAGGCCACCCTGTTCATCGTGCAAACCGATGAGCAGGCCAACCAGACCTTCCGAGCCTTCCGGCAGGCCAATCCCGAGCTGTCCGTCCAGATCGAAATGGGCGACCGGCGGGCGGACACTTGGGCCGACGTGGTCATCGCCAGCATCCAGACGCTGAGCGTGCCCGGGCGGCGGGAGAAGTTCGAACCGGACCGCTTTGGGCTGATTGTGCCAGACGAAGCCCATCACTCGGTCAGCCGCACCACCTTGGACGCCCTGCGCTACTTCCGCGCGCTCAAGGGCGAAGAGAATCGCAATCCCAACGTGCTTCTGGTCGGAGCCACCGCCACCCCCTCCCGGAGCGATTGCCGCGGCCTGGAGAAGGTCTTCTCCAAGATCGTCTACCACCGCAGCATCCGGCAGATGATCGAGCAGGGATACCTCGCCGATGTGGTGGTCTACCGCATTGTCACCACCGCCGACATCTCCCAGGTGAGCGTTCACAGCGGGGACTTCGCCAAGAAGCAGTTGGAGATTGCCGTCAATACCCCGCAGCGCAACCAGATCATCGCGGAGAAGTACCTCGAACTGGGACGCGGGCTGCCTTTCCTGGCCTTCACCGTGGACGTGCAGCACGCGCACGACCTCTCCGATGTCTTCCAGAGGTACGGCGTCCACTGCGTGCCGCTGAGCGGCAAAACCCCGCTCAGCGAACGGCGCCGCATCATCGAGGAGTATCAGGCCGGGAAAATCCAAGGATTGGCCAGCTGCGCCGTGCTCCGCGAGGGGTTCGACGCGCCCATAGCCACCGTCGGATTGATGGCCGCCCCTACCCAGTCCAGCCTGGTCTACACCCAGGAGGTGGGACGCCTGCTCCGGCCCTATCCGCCGCCGGAGCTCCGCAACAACACCGGCCACAGCTACGTCAAGGAATCCGCCATCATCCTGGACTTCTGTGACTTCCGGGGAGACCGACGGGTCTTCAATGCCGCCACCCTGTTCGGGCTCAATGCGGACTTCGACCTCAAGGGCCAGCGCGCCCGCAGAGTTGTCGAGGAAATTGAGAAGCTCGAACTGCGCTACCCAAGCCTGGACCTGCGTTCGGCCGCCAGCCTGGAAGACGCCGAGGTGCTGGTGGAGCGCAAAGATCCGTTCTCGACCAGCGGAGTCACCAAGGTGTCCACGCGGCTTAGCCGCTTCGCCTGGCTCATGCAAACCGAAGATACCTACCGGCTGGCCGCTGGCAGTGGGCTGGTCCTGTGGATAGAGGTGGATCAGCTGGGACAGGCCAAGGTCTACCGCCGAGAGGCGCCCGCCTACGGCCGCGCCCTCGTGGGCGAGTTCGAGGAGATCGAAGAAGCCTTCGCCTACGCCGACAGCCTCGTGCCCGTGGACCGCATCGGAATCACTCTGCGCACGGCCTACTGGCGCCGCCAGCCGCCTACCGAAAATCAGTGCCAGCTGCTCTGGAAACTCGATCCGGGAATCCGGCAGAACTACCGGACCGCAACCGAGTTCTACCAGTTCTGCCTGAAGAAGTATCATTGGAGCCGCAAGCGTGAGTGCAACCGAGGAGCGCTCAGCGAGCGCATTGACGCCATCAGAAGCAAGAGGGAGGCATATTGACATGAGAACAACGCGTGATATCCGAGTCTCGGACGCGGTCTCGAAAACCGATCTGATGCACTACACCCGGAGCTTGGTGCGAGCCTACCAGTTCCTGGATAAGGCATTGAATCAAACGGACATCGGCCACAGACTCTACACCATGTTGTACGACTGCGCCGACGTCATCCGGACCGAATGCGCCAAGATCGCCTCCCGCAATCGCTGCGGGGATTGGGCGACCGAGCACATCGGGCCGGTGCTGGCCGCCGGCATGACCGCCACCACGGACATGCGTCACTACCTGAGCGAGCGCTCTATGCTGCGTTGTTTCGGCATCGACACCACCCCTTCGCTGAGCCCCATTGAGGCGTGGGAGTTGGTCAAGCCCTACCGCTACGAACCCGTGTTGGCCGAGGACGTGATTGCGCAAATCTTTCAGACCGCCTGCCTGATCCCGCGCAATCTGGCAGAAAACCCATCGCCAGCCGATGTGCTTTCGGAATTGACCAGGCCGCGCAGCGCTGAGTTCCTCAGCCAGATGGCCCGCTGGATCATCCGCTGGTTCATCCGCGAAAGCTGGACCGAAGGCCACTACTACAAGCTGTACCAGGAATCGCTGGAGCGCCAGCGCAAACTGAACCTGCCCGGGCAGATCGAGAAGAACATCGTCGCAGCCATCAAATCGGCTAAGTCCTTCAGTACCGAGGACTGGAAATGCCTTCTGGAGGGACGCCTTCCAGAAAGCACTCTGGAATTTCGAGCGGCACTCAGTACTACCAGGCAGTTCCTCCTGGACTATTACCAACTGGCGCGAAAAAACCCTTGACACGGCGGTAAAGCCGGTGTAGAACTGTAAACAGCGCGTCAAGCTGCCCGGTCGGTTTGGCGGCTTTCGCCGTCGTCTCCGAGCGGCCAAAGCAGACCAACCCCCTCCCAGATGGCCGGGCAGCTTTGATATTTCGGAGAGAACAGGATTCGGAGATGACGTTGAGCGCAGGAGATCGGAGGGCCCCGGGCACTCGGGGAACAAACCAGCCGATCCCATACCTCTCCGAATCATCGAGCAGTTCCTCCCCCAAGAACGGCCTCCGGACGAGTGCCCGCCACAGGAGGCCGACTTGCAACTAAACTCTCGTTCCAGAAGGAGACGTAAGCCGTGCCAAAAGTAGGACAAGTGTTCAATCCGTACCGAACATTCACTGGTATATTCATCCCTGATGGACTATGCCGGAGCAGGGATGTTCCCAATGGATCAAAGATCGTCTACGGGCGGTTAGCCCGGTACGCCGGAGAGTCCGGAGAGGCGTTCCCGTCGGTGCGCACCATGGCCGAGGAAATCGGCATGAGCGAGCGCCAGTGCTGGAGGTACCTGGCGAAGCTGGTCCAAGCCGGATTCCTCAAGGTCGAGCAGAGGCCCGGAGACACCAGCGTCTACCAGTTCCTCTGGCACTCCTGCTTCGAGGACACCTCGGCGCCCGGCGTCCGGCTCTCAGCCTCAGGCGGAGGCAACCTCAGATCTTCGGCCGGAAGTGGTGCCACATCTGACACTGGGGGTAGTGCCACATGTGTCACTGGTGGGGGTGCAGGGGGTAGTGCCACATCTGACACTGGTGGTAGTGCCACATCTGGCACCACCCCAAACCATAATATTTATATAGATATATATAGTAGTTTAAGAGAATCAGAGGAAGAGAGTCATGTCCCCCCAATAGCCCCCCCACAAAAAAATTCGCACCTCGAAAAAACCCAAGACCAACCCGAGCACAGTAGTCAAGCAGTAGCGGATGTGGATTTGGAAACCCCGGTGGTTCAGTTCTTGGTGCATGCCTGGAAACGCGAGCGCCGGGTGCGGCTCAAGCTGCACCGTGCCTGCGACACCCGAACGGTTGAGAGAATC
>Ga0308420_1000836_pt1 | contig 15834 bp, 16 predicted proteins | sample HotsprSampleMS55_FD_203802 | JGI IMG/M metagenome (GOLD analysis project Ga0308420, IMG submission 203802) | Hot spring phototrophic mat microbial communities from Mushroom Spring, Yellowstone National Park, Wyoming, United States - 20090730_MS55 ... | reverse complement strand
TGCTGAGAGGCTACTCTCCATGTATAAGATAGAGTATATAGAAGATATAGCAAGGCTAGATGTGAATAGAGAGTTAAGGCGTGGAGTACCAGAGGTTATATACGCTGAGGGTAAAGAATACGATGAACTAGTAAGGATAGCAAAGAGAGGATTTGATGCTAGAGGCAAGGTTATAGTTAGTAGAGTAAGGAGTGAGTATATAGAGCAACTAGCTGAGGAACTGAGAGACACCGATGCTAAGGTAACTATGAGTAAGAGAGGTAGGATAGTTGTAGCGTATAGGAATCATGTTAATGATGGTAATGGAGGTGTGGTTGGGATAATAACAGCAGGAACCTCAGATATTGGAGTAGCAGAAGAGGCTAGACTGGTAGCTGAGGCGATGGGCTGCACTACCATCACAGCATACGATGTTGGAATCGCTGGAATACATAGGATATTCCCTATACTAAAGGATATGATATCTATGGATGTAGATGTTCTTATCGTAGTAGCAGGTATGGAAGGTGCGTTACCATCTATCGTTACATCACTAGTAGATGTGCCTGTGATAGGGGTACCTACCTCGATAGGCTATGGAGTAGGTGCAGAAGGTATAGGAGCATTGATCTCAATGTTACAGAGTTGTACATTAGGCCTAGCAGTAGTCAATATAGATAATGGTGTTGGTGCAGGTGCTCTAGCTGCAATGATAGCTAATAGGATAGCCATGTATAGAGTTAAAGCCAAAGAATTGAAGAGTGTCTGAATTATAATTAATTATAAACAAATAAATAAGCAGATAAATAAATAAATTAATTAGTTAGTACATTGATCCCTACACCTTTAGTAGTCTTGCTTCAATCATCTGTTGTACAAGTGTAACTATCTCTCGCTCTATATCTATCCGAGGGACCTTGAGCCTTGAACTGAACTCATCTATCATCTCATTTATACTCCTACTGCCATCACACATATTCCAGAACTCTACTAAGGCATCATTGACCATGAATCCCTGCCCTTGCTCATTCATGAGTATCAATGAGCCATCCTCCTGTCTACTGAGTGTGCCTTGCTTCAGGGGCCTAGACTTCTCAAAGTCTATAGTGAACCTTAGACTCTCCCTCCTTCCAGCTCCGTATATCATAGCCTTAGCCTCTGGGCTCATACGCTCTGGCGTCCATGGGGGATCCCATACTATCTCAACGTTGATATCGCCTATATCTTCCACCTTGCTAAGAGCATTCTTCACATCTCTAACCAATGTATTATGCAATGGACATCCTGGGGTTGTCATGGTCATCCTTATATTCACGTTATTGTTATCATCTATATCTATCCCATATATCAGGCCTAGATCAACTACACTCAATGGTATCTCTGGATCCATACACTGCTTTAACGCACTAAGAACCCTCTGCTCACTTACCTTTGGCATCTAATCATACTATGCATTGATATTATTTATATTTAATTAAACCACTTTGATACCGATTTACTTGATTACATCTCCAGACCAACTGTATATGCAGAAGGTTACTATATTGAATGTATACTATGTTAGTATTATAACCTGATCCTATGAGGAAATATAGTTATTATTATCATCATCGTATCTTTGTGTTTATTGATATTGTTATTGGTATTGATATTGGTAGCCCGGCCCAGATTCGAACTGGGGTCTGGGGCTCCAAAGGCCCCCATGCTTGACCACTACACTCGGCAGGCATCTAATACTTTATATACATAAACGCCTCCACCGGGCTGCCAACAGGCTACCAAATAACTTTAACCCATTCCCTTAAATAATCTTTAACCTAACAACTAAATTTATTAGCTTAAACCTTATGGTATTGGGTAATGAAGGTAGTGGTGTATGGACTGAGTAATGAAGGGTATAGTATAGCAAAGCTACTAGCATTGAAGGGTATAGATACAGCTATAGTAGATGAGGGTAAAGGCATGGCTATATCTATAAGGCAAGAGATAGCCATGTCTTATGCTACAGTAAATGTATTGATAGATGATGAGCCTCTTCTGAAGGTAGAGCCTGAGAGTACTGCCATAGCAAGCGCTGATTACATATTCTTCACACCGATAATCAAGAGAGTAGGACAGGATGCTCACAGCGATATCTCAAGTAAACTGAAGAGTATCTCAAGGAACCTAAAGAGGGATGTATCTCTAGTATACTGTCTACCCACTATTATAGGTGGTAGTAAAGAGATCATAGATGTGATCAAGTACTCTACCAACAGCAAGATAAAGTATGTATACATGCCAATAAAGCCAGATGGAAGCGTATACCTAGTAGGCTCAGACTCTGCTAAGGATGATATGATCTACTATGTAGGAAGGGAGCTTAATAATGGCATGGATATAGAGTACATAGATGTAAGATCAGCGGAGTTGCTCTACGCCAGGAGTATACTATCCAACTATACACCACTGATAATAACATTCGATCTCTGCAGAGCAGTAGATGATTCAATGCTCAATACACTAGTAGATAAGAAGGGTATAAGTGATATATTCATAGATGACCTGGCATCTGCTCTATTCGATATGCATATTCTAGCGTATATAGATAATCATAATACAGTACATATAATAAATAACTGTATAAAGATCATAGAAGGTTATACAAAGCATCTAGTTGATAGAATAAAGCATCTCCTAAAGAAGAGGGAGTTAAGGGCAAGTAAGACCAGAGTGCTCTTAGCATGGGATATAAACACCAATAGTATGAGGAACGATAGGAGTATAGTGTTATCTGATCTGAGTAATAGATTGAAGGATCACATAGAGGAGGTAGGCATATACTATCATACAAGTGGTATATACCGTGATGATAAGGTAGTTATAATACTTACATGTTCAAGGCGTGATAACGAGAGGGTTCTGGAGAGGTACAACGGTAAAGAGGATATCATAATAATCAAGGCTAATCCTTTATGTGAAGTGGTTAGGTGATATGCATGTACATAATAAGCATAGCATAGGTTTAGGTTTATAGGTATGCCCAATCAACTATTATGCATGAGTGAGGACGAGAAGACCAGACTTGCTCAGGAGTTGGAGGACGCAAAGAGTATGGCGAAGGAGTACGAGAGTAGATACAAGTATCTACTGGCAGAGTACGATAACTATAGGAAGAGACTCGAGAAGGAGATGGATATCAAGGTTAAGCGTAGCATAGAGGGTATCATACTGAGACTACTTGACCTACGGGATGATTACATAAGGGCAATAGATACAGCCAAGAGAGAGTCTAGTAAATCCCTGATCGCTGGTCTAGAGGGTATACTGAAGAGATTGGATGGTATACTCAAAGAGTACGGTGTAGTAGAGATAGATGCACTAGGCAAGTCATTCGATCCTAACCTTCATGAGGCAGTCTCATTCGTATACGATAGAGAGTTGCCTGATCTTACAGTAACGAATGAGATAAGGAAAGGTTATATTTGGAATGATAGAGTAATAAGACCCAGTCTAGTAGAGGTATCCAAGAGACCTGAAGGGGGTGATTCTAAGGATGGGTAAGATAATAGGTATAGATCTAGGTACAAGTAACTCTGCAGCTGCAGTGATAATAGGAGGCAAGCCTGTAGTAATACCATCAGCAGAGGGTACCACAATGTATGGAAAGTCATTCCCGTCTATAGTAGGATTCACTAAGGATGGACAGTTACTAGTAGGAGAGCCTGCTAGGAGACAGATGGTAACCAACCCAGAGGGTACAATAATAGCGGCTAAGCGTAAGATGGGTACAGATTATAGATTCAAGGTATACGGCAAGGAGTACACTCCTCAGCAGATATCAGCGTTCATACTACAGAAGATCAAGAAGGATGCAGAGGCATTCCTTGGTGAGAAGATAGAGAAGGCGGTAATAAGCGTACCAGCGTACTTCAACGATAATCAGAGGCAGGCCACAAAGGATGCTGGAGAGATAGCAGGGCTGGAGGTTGTAAGGCTTGTACCTGAGCCTACGGCTGCTGCATTGGCATTTGGACTAGATAAGGGAGAGAAGGACTACAAGATAATGGTATTCGATCTAGGAGGCGGTACATTGGATGTTACTATAATGGAGATGGGAGGAGGTGTGTTCGAGGTCAAGGCTACCTCAGGAGATACGCAGTTGGGAGGTACAGATATGGATAATGCATTGGTAGATTATATATTAAGCAAGTTCAAGGAAGAGACAGGTATAGATCTAAGGAACGATAGAACTGCCATGACTAGGGTAAGAGAGGCAGCAGAGAAGGCCAAGATAGAACTCTCCTCGGTGCTCACAACGGAGATAAACCTTCCATTCATAGCCTATGACCCTATCAATAAAGAGCCTAAGAACCTTGTTATGACACTCACTAGAGCGAAACTGGAGGAGATAGTAAGACCTATACTCGAACGCTGTAGAGGACCTATGCTACAGGCATTGAGTGATGCAAAGATGAGACCAGAGGATATAGATAAGATAATACTCGTAGGAGGACCTACAAGGATGCCTATAGTGAAGGAGCTTGTTAAGAGTATAATGGGGAAAGAACCAGAGAGGGGCGTTGATCCCATGGAGGCAGTTGCTATAGGTGCTGCTATACAAGGTGCCATAATAGCCGGTGATATAGCAAGGGATATAGTCTTGCTAGATGTTACACCCTTGAGTCTAGGAGTAGAGGTGCAGGGAGGACTGGTAGCCAAGCTCATAGAGCGTAATACAACCATACCATGCAAGAAGAGTCAGGTATTCACTACTGCGGCAGATTATCAGACCGCAGTGACTATACATGTAGTGCAAGGTGAGAGACCCATGGCAGCAGATAATGTGTCCTTGGGCATGTTTACACTTACTGGTATACCTCCAGCGCCTCGAGGAGTACCCCAGATAGAGGTTACATTCGATATAGATACCAACGGTATACTGCATGTAAATGCTAAGGATCTAGCAACTGGTAAGGAGCAGAGTATAACTATAACAGCAGCAACTAAGCTAAGCAAGGAAGAGATAGAGAGGCTCAAGAGAGATGCTGAACAGTTTGCAGAGCAGGATAGAAGGAAGAAGGAGGAGGCTGAACTGAGAAACGAGGCAGATAACATGATATATACAGCAGATAAGTTGGTTAAGCAGGATCTTAAGGATAAGTTGAGTGGTGAGCAGGTTGAGAGGATAAACAAGGCTATACAAGCATTGAAGGATGCATTATCAGGTAAGGATATCAATGCTATAAAGAGTAGATTGGAGGAGTTGAAGAGCGTACTTGGAGAGGTGAGTGCACAGGTATACAGAGCAGCAGGTACTACTGCTACAGGCTCTTCCGACAAGGCATAGATACAAGTTAAGTTAAGTTAATTAATGATCATATTTTTATTAGATCTGGAGTAAGTATGAGTAAGCAAGATTATTATGAGATACTTGGTGTACCAAGGAATGCTAGTAAAGAGGAGATAAAACAGGCATATAGAAGGCTTGCATTGAAGTACCACCCTGATAGAAATAAGAGCCCAGATGCTGAGGAGAAGTTCAAGCTTATATCTGAGGCTTATGCTGTTCTGAGTGATGACGAGAAGCGTAAGATATACGATATGTATGGCCATGGTGGCCTAGAGGGCAGGTACAGCAGAGAGGATATATTCAGGGGTGCAAGGATGGATATAGATGAGATACTCCGTGATATAGGGTTCGGTTTTGATATAGATAGGATATTCGAGCGGTTCTTCGGAAGAGACCCGTTCGGGTTCTTCAGAGGCACTGGTAAGGATGTTAGAGAGTACTCTGTCAATGTAGATATAACACTAGAAGATGTGCTCAATGGCAAGGATGTAGAGATAGAGGTCCCTACAGTAGTCACGTGCAGCAAGTGTAGAGGTTCTGGGGCTGCCCCTAATACTAGTATAAGGAGATGTAATGTATGCAATGGAGCAGGACAGATAAGGAGAGTTGTGGAGCAGTCTAGGTTCAGTACATTCGTGAGTATAGAGCCTTGTAGTGCATGTAGAGGTAAGGGTAGCATAGTAGAGAGACCTTGCGATACATGTAATGGGAGTGGTAATGTTAATGTATACAAGAAGGTTAACATACACATACCAGCAGGTATAGAGGACTCTGTACTTAGATTGGATAATCATGATGATACCTTGATATATGTTAATCTCAGGGTTAAGGAGCATCCATACTTCAAGCGTTTAGATAGTAATATATTATATGAGGCTAAGGTACCGTTCACTACCCTGATACTTGGGGGAGAGATAACAGTACCGTTACTGGATGGGGGTAGATACAGATTGAGTATACCCAGAGGTACCCAGCCAGATACTATATTCACTATAAAAGGTAAGGGTCTACCTAGGGGTTATGAGAAGAAGGAGAGAGGGGATCAGTTGGTCAAGGTACAGGTGGTTATACCAAAGCATATAAGTGAGAGACAGAGGCGGTTGCTTGAAGAGTTCGAGGAGGAGATGGAGTGAAATACCATATGCTAGGATAATGCCCCAACGATGAGACTTGCTCTGTCTCTATCAGAGCACTAATCTACAGATGTACATAAGGCTCTTCATCATCCATCTTATCATGTTAACCTCCTTATCATCATTAAGTCATAGCTTAGCATTCTGCTTAGCCATCTCTATATTTATTTTATTTTTATTTTATTTTGCTTTAATCTCTCCCTGTAGGAATGGCTTGATAAAATTATGATATATTGGATAGGATATGAGAGGATAGTAATGTTTATAATCTTACAAGGATAACTAATGGTATGAGTTGGGAAGAGTGGTTCAGGAAGAGGAGACCTTTCGTATCATGGTTCCAGGAGATAGAGGAGATGATGCGTGAGATGGAGAGGGATATAGAGAGGATATTCGAGAAGAGTATGAAGGATCTGGAGGAGATGGTACCCAAGGAACTTGTAAGGGAGTACAAGTTACCTGATGGTAGAGTAAGGAAGGAGTGGGGACCTTTCGTGTACGGCTACAGTATAACCATAGGTCCAGACGGTAAACCTATAATAAGGGAGTTCGGTAACGTAAGACCTTCCATAACAGGCGCAAGGCTATCATTGAAGGATGAGAGGGAGCCACTGGTGGATGTGATAGATGCAGATAACGAGGTTAAAGTTATAGTGGAACTGCCTGGTGTAAACAAGGAAGATATAAGATTAACTGCAACGGAGAGGAATCTAACCATAAATGCACAGAGTGCTGATAGAAAGTACAGGAAGGTTATAGACTTACCTGTAGAGGTGGACCCTGCTACAGCCAAGTCCACATACAGAAACGGTATGCTAGAGGTAACACTCAAGAAAAAGTCTCCCAAGGAGGAAGGGTTCACTATAAAGATAGAGTAGAGAGTAAATAATATATCCTACATGAATGAATCATATTTATGCAGATAGTGCAGTATAACGATGTATCCATACCATCGCCTATTGTTTTTATAGGTATACCTGATGTAGGCTTGGTGGGCAGTATAGCTGTATCGTACATAATAGATAAGATGCAGATGCAAGAGATAGGCTATATAGAGTCAGATAGACTACCTCCGATCTTACTGGTTAGAGAAGGCAGAGTCAAGAATCCGATAAGGATATACTCAACTAACTACTCCATAGCGGTTATAGCAGATATCCCACTACCACCAAATCTACTCACTGACTTCTCCAGCAGTGTATCAAGATGGCTGAAGGGTATAAACACAAGACTTGTAGTCAATATGACAGGTCTGCCTGTACAGAATCGAATGAGTATAGATAGACCTCAGGTATTGTACGTATTAACAGATAGAAGTGCAGTGGATATGAAGGATACTAATGCCATAGCGCTGAGCGATGGTATAATAATGGGTGTTTATGCTTCTATAATCAAATCCTGTATGAATGAGAGTATACCTGTGCTAACACTACTTACGCAATCACATTCAAGCTTTCCAGACCCATTTGCATCTATAGAGGCTCTAAGTGTAATAAATAAAGCATTATCCATGAACATAGATCTAAGTGAACTGAGACACGAGGCAGAGCTGATAAGGATAAGAACAAGAGAGTTGATGAAGCAGACCGAGAACATACTAACAGAATCAAGGTTAAAAGGTCCTACATTCTATGGATGAGGTGATACTATGGGCGATATATTCGATATGATGGATGAGATGGATAGAAGGATGAGAAGATTGATGGATAGGATATTCACTGATGCATACACTGATCTCTACGATATGGAGAGGAGGGAGTTGAAGCCATTGACTTACATAACAGAGACAGATGATGAGGTTATAGTATCCATCGATCTACCATGTGCAAGCAAGGATCGCATAGAGTTGAAGGCTACAAGCGATACGCTATTCATAAGGGCCAAGATGGATAGATGTGTAAGGATAAGCAATGTAGACTTTGAGCATTATAGTAAGAGTATAAGGCTACCTAGCACGGTGGATGCTAGAAATGCTAGAGCATCATTCAAGGATGGTGTATTGCAAGTAAGGTTACCCAAGAAGATTGAGGGTAGTGGTATAAACATAGAATGAATGGAGCAAGTGAGTGATATGGACTCTAGGAGGATGGTAAGGGTAGCAGTGGATGTAGATGGAGTACTGGCAGATATAATAAGTGTATGGCTAGAGAACTATAATAGGAGGGTAGGTAACGATAAGATATTAACGAAGGAGTCTGTATATAGATGGGACTACTGGAAGGAACTAGGATATAAAGAGTATGAGTTCTACGAGGAGCTTGCTGGATGCTGGAAGGAGTGGCGTAGAGTACCCCTAATGGAGCATGATATGCCATTGCATCTGAGGAGGCTTAAGAGTATGGTGTATAGAGTGGATATAGTGAGTGCCCAGATGGCAAAGGAGCAGGTGCGACTATGGTTGGAGCATAATGGTATAGTCTATGATGAGTATGTTAGTGTGCCTAGAGGTAGAGACAAAGCGTATCTAGACTATGATGTATTCATAGATGACTCTCCTATAAATGCTCTAAGTATATCTAGTATGGGCAAGTATGTTATACTGTACGATCAACCATGGAATAAGCATGTAAACGGTAGTAAGAATATAAGAAGAGCATATAACATAGGAGATGTAGTGGAGTGTATAATTAATAAAGAAGAGGATTATATAAGATAAAGTATTATCATCATTGATCTCTACTGCTACTGCTACTGCTATTTATCATCATAATAACCATCTGAGATTACGCTCTCTCATAGATAGTTCCTGTAATCTATCCCTGACCTCTGACCTTAACTCTTCTACGCTCTTGAACTCCCTGACTATCTTGCCATCTATTATTAGATCTCTCAGTAATGCTCTATACCCTTTATCCTCGAGCATCCTTGCATAGTCACTTCCTGCTAGAGTAACCACATCGTCAAAGTCCTTTCTATACACAGCCTTTCTACCGGATGGGTCACCTCTCTTAGCAGATGGCTTACCATCAACCTCTACTATCTTGAATGAAAAGTCTACAGGCTCAGCAGCACTTACGCTAGTACCAACACCAAAGCCATCGACTACATCCTTCAACTCTATTATATCCTCCTCATCTATCCCTCCAGAGACGAATATCTTGATATCTCTACCGCCCCTTATACTTAACTCCCATCTAACCTCCTCAACTATCCTCCTCATATTCCCTCTCCTGCTTGATGGTGTATCCAGTCTAACTCCGTATAGCCTTGAACCTAATGTATCTAAAGCCATTATAGCCTCTATCTTCTCATCGTACAGAGTATCTATGAGTGCTATCCTCTTAACGTGTGGAGGCATGAGTGCATCATATGCATGCCATGCAGCCCTCTGATCACCTATGGAGAGTATCAATGCATGGGGCATGGTACCCATTGCATCTATATGCATCAGATCTGCAGCAAGTGTATTGGATATCCCATCGAATCCTGCTATGTATGCAGCCCTCTCTATCATTGGTGCCAGTACAGGGTGAGCCCTTCTGGTCCCAAATGATACCAGCATCTTATCATCTGCTATCAGTCTTAGCCTTGCTGCCTTACTTGCTATCCCAGATGATGAACAGAGTAGCCCAAGTATAGGGTTCTCTAACGTTGCTATATCTGCATAATCAGCCTCTATCTGCATCACAGGTTCATATACAGCTGAGGAGGTTAGGAATACCTCCCCTTCTTCCATAGCCTTAACGTTGACCTTCTTACCTTCCAGTAATCTAGCAGCTTCATATATACCTAGCACTATACCCCAGTTATCCTTGACATGCCTTGCGAATACCTCTATGGTAACCCTAGGATTCCTACCTATACTCCTAAGTACCTGTTCTGTATATAGGAAGTACACATCTGTAACCCTGCCCTCAAGTATCTCATCCTCTCTAGCTACCCAGAATGATCTATCCTTCAGTTCATGCACCATAGATAACATCCAAGGGAGAGGGATAAAAATCATCACTAACTATCTAGCTCATCCCTCTTTGTTTAAATTTAAACTCGGTGCTTTCATAAAGTATATTAATGCTTCAGAGTAAAAGATGCACCAATGAAGGCAGCTGTATTCAGAGAGTATAGCAAGGATCCATTGAAAGTAGTTAAGATAGAGGATGTGGATGTGCCTAAGATAAAGAGTAATGAAGTGCTTATAAAGGTTGAAGCAGCAGCATACAACTACAACGACCTATGGGCTATATGGGGTGAGCCTATAAAGATACCCTTGCCACATATCTCAGGGAGTGATGCTGCTGGAGTAGTTGTAGAGGTTGGCAGCGATGTTACCATGTTCAAGAAGGGCGATAGGGTAGTCACCCACTCCAATCTAGCATGCAGGAAGTGCGATCTATGTATAAGTGGTAGAGAGTACGATTGTAAAGATAGACTGGTATGGGGATTCCAGACAGGTCCATTGGATGGTGCATATGCAGAGTATGTGAAGCTCCCAGAGGTTAACTTTGTGAAGTTACCTGATAATGTATCCTTCATAGATGCAGCGGCTGCTTCCATGGTAGGTATGACTGCATGGCATATGCTTGTAACTAGGGCAAAGATACAGCCTGGGCAGACAGTACTCATAATGGGAGGTACTAGTGGTGTAGGTAGTCTAGGTATACAGATAGCAAAGGTGTTCAACTGTACAGTAATAGCAACAGCAGGTAATGCAGAGAAGATGGAGGTATGCAAACAACTGGGTGCAGATTATGTAGTCAACCATAGAGAACCAGACTGGGCGAAGAAGGTTAAAGCCTATACTAACAAGGAGGGTGTAGATGTCATATTTGAGCATATAGGTAAATCGACATTCATGGATGAGATCAAGCTACTCAAGATGGGAGGTACGCTGGTAAGTACAGGTGCTACTACAGGATACGATGCTCAGTTCGACTTGAGGTATCTATTCTTCTGGGGTATAAACGTGTTAGGTGCTACACAAGGTACTAGGACAGGATTAAGTGAGGTTATTAAGTGGATATCCAGAGGCAAGATAAAACCATATGTACATGACGTACTTCCATTCAGTAGGATGGCAGAGGGGCATGTGATGATGATGGAGAATAAGATAATAGGCAAGTTAGTGACTACACCATCAAAACTATAGGTAAGGATTTGTATAGATGTAACAAATGAATAAATGAATAAATAGATAACCACTAACTTTTATTTATGGCCATAGTAAGGACACTCCTATTTGTGCCTGGTAATAACCAGAGGTTCATAGATAAAGCAAGAGCATTGAATGCAGATATTGTATGCCTTGACCTAGAGGATTCCGTTCCATCGAATGAGAAGGTCAATGCCAGAGTACTTGTAAAGAACGCATTAAATGATGAGTTCGAATCGTATGTGTACGTTAGAGTGAACTCATTCGACTCCAACCTTATATACGATGATATAAAGGCTGTGATCTCAGATAGGCTTAGTGGTATAGTGATACCTAAGGTCAATACAGCAGATGAGGTAAAGCAGATATCAGCATGGCTCGATGGGCTTGAGGATACGAGAAGGATAGAACTGATACCTTCCATAGAGAGTGCCAAGGGTGTAGTTAATGCATACAGTATAGCATCTGCAAGTGATAGAGTTATAGCACTGGTATTCGGTGTATTCGACTTCCTCCACGATCTTGGTCTGGAGTATAGACCAGAGAGTATAGCATACAGCTACGCTAGGGCAAAGATACCTGTGGATGCTAGAGCAGCTGGTGTAGATGCGATAGATGCTATATGGCAGAGTGTGGACGATATAGATGGATTGGTGAGGGATGCTATGGTTGCTAAAGAACTGGGTTACAAGGGTAAGAGTATAATACATCCGAAGCAGATAGACCCTGTGCATAGCGTATTTCTGCCTAGCAAGGAGGAGGTTGAGTGGGCTAGGAAGGTCATAGATGCTTTAGATGAGGCTATGAGAGTAGGCAGGGGTGCCGTTAGAGTAGATGGTAGAATGGTGGATGCTGTACACTACAAGAGAGCCAAAGCCATACTCGGAGCAGTGAAAGGATAAGATGGATATCAACGATAGTACATGATGGTAGCAGACAGTATGATATAATGCTGAAACAATACTGCTAATACTATATAGAGTAGTAGTATTATCAGGCTGATTATTACTAGCATATATTATTATATAATCAGCTATTCATATGAGTTAAGTATTTTATTCAGTCATTGCTCATCTCTATATATAATGTTCACTGGTATAATAAGGCATATGGGCATAGTAGAGGATGTAAGGACGAGTAGTACAGAGGGCAGGAGTGCATTGACCATCATGGTAGATATAAAGGATCTAGATGCAAAGGTAGGGGATAGTATAGCAGTCAATGGCGTATGCCTCACTGTAGTAGAGAGGCATGGCAGTAGGTTCAAGTTCAACCTTATAGGGGAGACCATAAGGAGGAGTAATCTTGGTTCGTTAAGGGTGGGGGATAGGGTTAACATAGAACCTAGTCTGAGGGTAGGGGATAGTATAGATGGACACTTTGTACTAGGGCATGTAGACTGCACGGGCATAATAGTAGACAAGGTAGAGGAGAGGGATCAGGTTAGGATGAGCATAAAAGTAGAGGATAGAGAGCTGATGCGTTACATAGTAGAGAAGGGTTCCATAGCTGTGGATGGTGTAAGCCTAACTGTTGTATCTACATATAACGATGTATTCACAGTGGCGCTCATACCACATACACTCAATATGACTACACTAGGATCGAAGGATAAGAACGATAAGGTTAATATAGAGATAGATGTACTTGCTAGATACGTTAATAGATCTACCAATATATTAGTAACATAACATACAGTAGTAAGATTTATAATCCTATACCTGAGAGTAAGAGTATGAACCATCTTAGCAGGGCTGTAGATGAATTAAAGCATGGTAGGTTCATACTATTACACGATAGCAAGGATAGGGAGGATGAGGTAGATATGATCATACCTGCCCAATATGTTAGACCAGAGCATGTAGCAGTGATGCGTAGGGATGCAGGTGGCCTCATCTGTTTAGCATTAAGTAACATGATAGCATCTAGACTAGGCTTGCTCTACATGCATGATATACTACGCATGATCAATCACAACAGTGTACTAGCAAGTATAGTATACAGCAATACACCATACGGGGATAGACCATCATTCTCTATAACTATAAACCATAGAGATACATACACAGGAGTTACAGATAAAGATAGAGCGCTAACCATATCTGCGATGGCAACTATAGCAGAGAAGATTATGAACGGTAACCCTGAGAATGGAATATCTGAGTTCGTATCCTCATTCAAGAGTCCTGGGCATGTACCATTACTCATAGCTGCTAAGAGTCTATCAGAGAGGAGGGGGCATACAGAGATGGCTGTAAGACTAGCAGAGATGGCTGGGCTTATACCAGCAGTTGCGGTATGTGAGATGTTGGACTCTACTACATTTACTGCATTATCTGTAGAGAAGGCATATGAATATGCTAAGGAGAATAACCTATGTATAATAGAGGGCTCTATGCTAGAATGAATACTATGAAGGATAGCATAAGGGTTAACCTTGCTATAGTAGTATCAGAGTTCAATAATGAGATAACGGAGAGGATGCTGGAGAGGGCATGCTCATATGCTAAGGAGATGAATACTGATGTAAGGTATGTATGCTATGCACCAGGTTCATTCGATATACCCTTGCTAGTAGATACGCTCTTGAGCAAGGATGATGTAGATGCTGTAGTAGCACTTGGTGCAGTTATCAAGGGTTCTACTATGCATGACGAGGTGGTAGCATACAATGCATCCAGACTCATAGCGGATCTAGCATTGAAGCATGGCAAACCTGTAACTCTAGGCATCTCCGGCCCTGGTATGAGTTATGAGCAGGCAGTTGATAGGATAAACCTTGTATCTACCAGGGCTGTAAAGGCAGCAGTAGATATGGTAAGGAGGCTAAGGCTACTAAAGTATAATAGTAATGATAATAGAGATGGAGCGGTAGTGATAAGATAATGGTACAGATAACTATAATAAGATTGGAGGGTTATGGACCATGGACTACTACGCTAGGGGATGATAGAGAGCATAGGCTACAGATACTCCAAGCAAGGTTGTACAGTGATCTACAGGAGTTATTCTCCGAGAAGAAGGGCTTGGTATTCTTCAATAGATTCGATGAGATGTTTGCAGTTAGCAATGGAATAAGTAAGGAGGAGCATGAATCAATATTAGATAGGATAAGCAGGGTATACAGTAACATAACAATAAGTATGAATGTAGGTAATGGTATGACCCCCTACGAGGCGCACAAGAACGCAAGGATGGCTATGAACTATAATAGTAGTATGAGTAGTAGGGTTAATATCAATAATGGCTCTAAGGGTAGCGATGAGGTACAGATTATGCACATAGATATAGATGGTTCCACATCAAGTGTAGGCTCTGTACTCATGCCATACGATATCTCAGTACTTATAACAAGGCTTAATCTAGAGTTGAGTGAGAGATTCATTGCTCATGGTGCACTCACATTCTTCCTCGGAGGAGATAACTTCATGGTAGTCTCCAGTAGATTGAACAGGGATGATGTTAGAAGATTACTCCATGAAGTGATGGATACTGTTGGGGTAAGGCTCAAATGCGGAATAGGTGTAGCGTACACTGCTAGAGATGCTGCCATGCTTGCTACACGTGCATTAGATGATATAAGAAATAGTAGGAACACACCATCATACGATAATATAGTTGAGTTACTCCACTCTAAAAGGGTATGAGCCTACTCCTCAAGAATATAAGCATCCTCTATGGCAGAGAGTTAGATTATATAGATAGAGCTGGTATACTTATCAAGGATGGTTCATTCTATAGGATAGTCAAGGATGAGGATTATGCAGATATCTATACAGATAAGTTAACAGTGGTAGACTGTGAAGGAATGCTACTCATGCCCTCGTTCATAAATGCACACACCCATATAGCAGATTCAATAGCAAAGGATATAACTGAGGGGTACTCCTTCAATGCTAGTATACATCCAGTATTCGGTGTTAAGAGGAGGGTATTGGAGGATACGCCCAACGAGTATATAAGGCACTTCATCAAGGCTAGTATGCTATCCATGATAAGGAATGGTATAACTACGTTCATAGACTTCAGGGAGCAGGGTGTAAAGGGTGTACATATGTTAAGATCTGTATCCAAAGACATGAGTATCAGGTGTATAATACTAGGGAGTGTAGAACATTACAACTCTGACCTTGATGACGATGCTAAGAGAGAGGCAGAGCAGGTAATAGATAGTGCAGATGGGTTCGGTCTCAGTGGGCCCAATGAATATACGGATGAAGCATTAAAGTATCTAGCGTATATAGCAAAGTCTAGGAATAAGTTATTTGGTATCCATGCAGCAGAGGCTGTAGAGTCATGCA
>Ga0308420_1000833_pt1 | contig 15865 bp, 29 predicted proteins | sample HotsprSampleMS55_FD_203802 | JGI IMG/M metagenome (GOLD analysis project Ga0308420, IMG submission 203802) | Hot spring phototrophic mat microbial communities from Mushroom Spring, Yellowstone National Park, Wyoming, United States - 20090730_MS55 ... | reverse complement strand
AATCTGGATTTATAAAAATTTGAAAAATATTCCAACCCCCAATTATGACTCCAACAAGAGAAGTTACACGAAAAGTTACGAGATTTATTTCAGGATGATAAAGAATGAGTATACTCAGATAAACTGGTGTCATCAAACAAAAGGCAAGACCTGCTAAATTATTAAATAAATAAATTATTTTAAAGTCAGGTTGGAAAGAATTAGGATTAACTGGAAACCAAAAAGATAAAAAAGCAAACGGAAGAATCACAAACTTAGTTAAGTTTAGTTTTACTGAGGTAAAATTATTTTTTTTAACTACTAAATCTAAAAACCAACAAAGAGAAACAAACATTATAAGAATAAAATTACTTACTAAAAGTCCAAAACCATATTTTTCAGTTATAGATATACTTTGAAGAATAGCAAAAAGTAAATAATTTAATCCAACATAAAAATTAATTACTTGTTTAACTTTGTTACCTAGAAAGATTAGTAAAAAAATAAAAACTATTGGGAGAATTTTAAAAATAGCTAGAATAAACCACCTCTTTTTAGTTTGAATTTCAAGAATTTGTTGAATTTTATAAAATTTTTCTTTTTTCACAAAGTATTCCTTAAAATTCTAATTTACTCTAAGTCTTTATATAACACTTGATAATTTACAGAGGGAATTTTCATAAAAGATTTAAAAGTTTCTGTAGAGGCAAGATTTTCTCTTGGAAATTTTTCTATTTTTAAAATAGGTAAGACTTGTCTAAAGTTATCACTGGAATCAGGTAAATAGTCATACCCTACTTTAGAAGTAGTAGTAAACTCATCTAGTGTAGAATAATTTCCTAAATCATCACAAAGATACAGACGATATGTTTTATTTTGAAATGCAGGTAAAATAATTTCTGTACGATCTGTCCATTTCATAAAATAAGATATATGATCTATCCCAATTACAACTACTTGGAAATTTCTACCTGCAATTTTCTTGGGATCTTCCCATTCTACCTTTAAGGAAGTTGTTTCTAGATGAGGTATTCCAAAAGCATACCAAGTTAAATATTCTACAGTCCCTTTTCTTGTCCCTGTATATTTGTGATTGGCATCGGAAGTTTTCTGTGGTTTAAAAATTTCATATGTCCCAAATTCATTTTTTAAAGTCCAATTTCCTGTATCATCTAACATAAAGTAATGTATTTTTTTTTCCGGTGCTAAGTCTGGAAATTCTACTTGAATTTTTTTTTCGTTTGCAAGTCTTAAACGATTATTATCTTGAAATACTTCTATTCGAAACATTCCTGCTAGTTCTAAATAATTGATTCTATTTTGTTTGTCATAATAGATGTGATTTACTCCAGCAATCATATATTCAAAAGGTTCTGTAACTTCATATACATATAACGTCCCTACTCCACTAGCATAGGCAAAATTACTATATAAAAAAGCTCCGGGTGGAATAGTAACACGTAGACCTTTTTTGGTAACTATAGTAGATGTTTCATTAATTTGAAACTTATATCCGTTACGTGGTAGTTTAAAGTGAGAAAAACAAGGAGCTAAAGTTTTGTTGTCCATTCTTTCCTTTTTAATTTCTATATTGGGTTTTAGTTGATTTCTCTCAGCAAAATTAAATACTCCAAACTCTGTAATTTTAAAATTTGTAGCACTTTGTGAAATTATATGAAAATTTATTATAAAAAAAAATAATATAATTTTTTTCATATTTTATCCTGAACTTTAATATTTTTCTTTATAACCTTTCTGACTGCTTCTGTTTTTTTGTTTTTTGGAAATAATTGATCAACCATTTCTAAATCTGCTAAAGAATTTGAATAGTCTCCTTTTTTATAGTATAATAAAGCTCTATGATAGTATAAATCATAATAATCAGGATTTATTTCAATTGCTCTATTAAAATGAATGAGTGCAGTATTATATTCTTCTTTCATATAGTGAATAATTCCTAAATACAATTCAGCATAATAAAGAGACTTATTTTCTGAAAGCACAGAATTTAAAACTGTTTGAGCTCTTGAGTATTTTTTTGTTTTTACTAAAAATACTCCATAATTAATTCTTGGAATAATACCCATAGGTGCCATCTCTAAAGCTTTAAGATGAGTTTTTTCTGCTTTTTCAATTTCTCCATTCATAAAATATACTTGAGCTAGACTAGAATACGTAGAAGCATTTGGCTCTAGTTCAATAGCTTTTTGAAAACTCTGGATAGCGTCTGGATACTTTTCTAAAGAAGCTTGAGTAATGGCTAACTCATTATAACAATCATGACTAGAAAGAGATGGACAAAGCTTGGTATAAATTTTTAATGCTTCTTCTAGCATCTCGTTTTCTAAATAAATCCGAGCTAATAACCTTTCCCCTTCTGCTCCAAATTTTCCTGTATTTAAAGTCTGTATAGCTTCTTCAATTTTACCTAGTTCTTTGAGTTGGCGGACTTGTTTAATATCTTGTGAAATTATACTTGGTGAAAGTAATAGAAATAAAATAAAAATACATTTCACTTCTTCCTCCCCTTTCCTATTTAGACTCTTTCAAAAAGCTTTCTTATTTAAATATCGATAGAAGGTTTTAAATTTCAAGAAATGTATTTTTAGAAATAAAAAAAGCCTGCTTCTCAACAGGCCTTTGTTGAGAGGAGTTTAGAAATACTAAGCTGATTTTTTAGATGTTTTTTTCTCTGTTCTTTTTTGTCGGAGTTGTTGTTTGCGCTCTTTTTTGAGTTTTTCTTTTTGTTTTGAGGCTTCTAACTTTTCAGCCCTCAATACCTCTCTAGTCTTAAGATTTGTTAGCTCTAAAATACCCATTTCTGAGTTATCAGAAGCACGGTTTACTAATCGATAAATACGTGTATAACCACCATTTACTTCTTGAAAACGGGGAGCTATATCGTCAAAAAGCTTTCTGACAATATTTAAATTTTTAACTTTTTTCATTACTTCCCGACGATTGTGCAAGGCTTTTGCACTTTGTTCTTTGTCGGTTAGGTCTAAACCTATATTTTTCTTTGCCCTAGTTATAAGTTTTTCTGCTTGAGAACGAACTACTTTAATTTTAGCTAAAGTAGATGTAATTCTCTCATGCTCGAAAAGACTTGTCACCATATTGTTAATTAGAGCTTTTCTATGTTGGTAGTCTCTGTTGAGTTGTTTTACTTTGTTTCTCTTGTTCATTTAAAAATCCCTCATTCCAAAAGAGAGCCCCAAGGTTGCAAGCTTAGACTTTAACTCATTTAAGCATTGCTCGCTATAATGTCTAGACTTGGTAAGCTCATCTTCATTTCTTTTTACTAAATCTCCAATAAAATCAATTTCTAAACTTCTAAGTACATTTAAAGAACGAACAGAAAGTTCTAGCTCTTCTACATGTTTAGAAAGTGCTTGTTTTAGTTTTACATCTGCCTCATCTACTTCATCTTCTTCTTCAACTTCTTCCTCAAAGTTTATAAAGATTGTAAGATGTTCCTTTAAAATTTTTGCAGCTTGACCTAAAGCATCTTCTGGGGAAATAGAACCATCGGTCCATATTTCTAAAGTAAGTTTTTCATAGTCAGAGCGTTGAACGACACGGGTTTCACTTACCTCAAATAATACTTTTTTGACTGGAGAAAAAACTGAATCAATAGGAATAGTCCCTAAGACTTCTATTTCTTTCTTCTCTTCAGCGGGAACATAACCCTTTCCTCTTTGAATTTCTAAATCCATGACTAAGTTTGCATCTTCATTTAAAGTAGCAATGACTAAATCAGGATTCATAATTTCAATAGACGAATCTACAGCTAAATCTCCTGCTCGAAAAGTACCAGGTCCTTTAAGTTCTAAATGGATTACTTTACTTTGATCCTTGTCATCTGGTTCATATTTAACTCTCACTTGCTTTAAGTTGAGAATAATTCTAGGTACATCTTCTGCAATTCCATTGATATAAGAAAACTCATGAGCAATACCTTCTATACGGATAGCTGAAATTGCTGAACCCTCAATATAAGACATAAGAGTTCTTCGCAAAGAGTTCCCTATTGTTGTAGCAAAACCTCTTTCAAAAGGTTCAGCAATAAATTTCCCATAGTTTGGAGTACTAGCTTCTGTATAGTATTCAACTTTTTTAGGACGTTTAAAGCCTTTCAATAAATTCTTAACTGACAACTCTGTTTCCCTTTTAGTTTTATTTAGAGTATAACTCTACTATTACTTGTTCTTTGATTGGCATATCTATATGCTCTCTCAAAGGAAGAGACAAGACTTCTCCTTTCATATTCACATAGTCAGGAGAAACCCAACTTGGATGACGATTGATTGACTTTGCAAAACTGATATTTTGCTCAATTACAGGAGATTTTACAAATTTTTCACTAATAGAAATTACATCTCCCGGCTTGATTTGATAAGAAGGAATATTGACTCTTGCACCATTTACTTTTATGTGTCCATGTGAAATAAAAGTTCTAGATTGATTTCTAGAACTAGCAAATCCCATTCTATAAACTACATTATCTAGCCTTCTTTCTAGAAGCTGAAGTAAATTTTCTCCTGTAATTCCTTCTATATGGTTTGCCTTTTCAAAGTAATCTCGAAACTGTTTTTCTAAGATACCGTAAATTCTCTTTACTTTTTGTTTTTCACGTAACTGTATAGAGTAGTCAGTGATTTTACCCTTTCTCTTAGGTGGTAAACCCGGAGGATTTTTTCTATCCTCAAAACTACACTTTTCTTTATTAAAACACCTAGTCCCTTTTAAAAAAAGTTTTAAACCTTCTCTTCTACAAAGTTTACAAACTGGTCCTGTATATCTTGCCATCCTATACCCCTATTAAACTCTCCTACGTTTTCTTGGTCGACAACCATTGTGAGGAAGTGGTGTAATGTCTTTAATCATTTTAATTGCTAGTCCTTTCCCAGCTAGAGAACGAATTGCTGACTCTCTTCCAATTCCTGGACCAGAAACCAGCACATCTACTTCTTTAAGTCCAGCTATTTCCATCGCTTTTTCTGCAGCATTGGATGCAGCTACTTGAGCAGCATAAGGAGTAGATTTTTTAGAACCTCTAAAATTCATAAGTCCCGCAGAAGACCAAGCTATTACATTTCCAGCCATATCTGTAACTGTAATAATTGTATTGTTAAAAGAAGCCTGGATATAGACTTTTCCTTTAGGGACATTCTTCTTTTCTCTTTTTTTTGTTTTTTTGCTAGTTTTTTCTTTATTATCTGCCATACTCTACCTCTTATTTAGCTGGTGCTTTCTTTTTATTTGCTACAGTTTTTTTACCACCTTTACGAGTACGAGCATTAGTTCTAGTTCTCTGCCCACGCACAGGAAGACCTTTTCTATGCCGTAGCCCCCGATAACAACCAATATCCATAAGGCGTTTTATGTTTAACTGAACTTCTGAACGAAGATCTCCTTCAACTACATAATCTTCTTCTATTACTTTTCGGATAGCATTTTCCTGAGCTTCTGTAAGATCCTTCACTCGAACTTGCTCACTTACCCCAGCTTTTTTTAGGATTTTTTCAGAAGAAGACCTACCTATACCATAGATATAGGTCAGACCAACTACAATTCTTTTCTCTTTTGGTATATCTACACCAGCAAACCTTGCCATTTATTTTTGCCTCTGTTTGTGTTTTGGATTTGAGCAAATGACTCGGATTACGTTTTTTCGACGAATTACCTTGCAATTGCTACAGATTTTTTTAACGGACGCTCTAACCTTCATACTCTTTTTCCTACTTTTTACGATATGTAATTCTACCCTTAGTTAAATCATAAGGGGATAACTCCACTGTTACTTTGTCTCCGGGTAAAATACGAATGTAGTGCATTCTCATTTTACCAGAGATATGAGCTAAAATACGATGACCATTTTCTAACTCTACCCTAAACATTGCGTTAGGAAGAGGTTCCATTACAGTCCCGTCTACAGTAATTGCTTCTTCTTTTGCCATATTATTTTAAGCCCTCTTTTATTAAAGCAGTAATTTGTTCCACTGAACCAACCCCGTTAATTTCCTTTAAAATTCCAGCTTTCCTATAATATTCGATTAAAGGAAAAGTCTTTTGGTTGTAATTATTTAGACGATTTTTTATAGTTTCTTCGTTGTCGTCTGATCTACCTTCTATTTTTGCTCTTTCTAACAATCGGTTTAAAAGTTCTTCATCTGGAACAGAAATATTGATCACTGCATCTAACTGTAAGTTCATAGATTTTAAAAGAACATCTAAAGCTTTTGCTTGCTCAATAGTACGAGGAAAACCATCCAATAAAAACCCACCTTTACAATCAGCCTCAGCTAGTCTTTCTTTTATAATTCCAATTACTACTTCATCTGGAACTAGATCCCCAGCATCCATAAATTTTTTTGCCTGTAGTCCCATTTCAGTTCCTTTTTGTATGGATGCACGTAAAATTTCCCCTGTAGATATTTGAGGAATTTTGTAATTCTCACAAATAATCTTGGCTTGTGTGCCTTTTCCTGCACCTGGAGGACCCATAAAAATCAATCTCTTCACGATCTACCTCTTAATCTCTGTTTTTTCATAAAAGGATCATAGTTTCGCATGACCAACTGGGCTTCTACTTGCTTTAAAGTATCCATTGCTACCCCTACCATAATGAGAAGAGAGGTCCCCCCAAAGGTATAAACTAAAGCACCTCCACCTGTGTTACTACCTAAATTTAATAGTCGAATAATTAGGTAAGGAGCTAAAGCCAAACCTGCTAAAAAGATAGCTCCTGGAAGTGTAATTCGATTTAAAATTTTTTCTATATAAACTTTTGTGTCATTTCCTGGACGAATACTAGGTATAAAGCCACCGTACTTTTTTAAGTTCTCTGCAAGTTCCTGAGGATTGTAGAGAATAGCAGTATAAAAGTAAGCAAAGAAAATAATTAAGGAAGTATAAACTATATAATAAAATAAAGCCCTATACCATATAACTGAAAAAGGATTAAAGAAATCTAAAATAATTGCCCATCCTGCCCAAGGTGCACTGTTAGAAGAAAGAGCTTGAACTATGGTTTGAGGAAATAAAATTAAACTTGAAGCAAAGATAATCGGCATTACACTTGCTCCATTAACTTTAAATGGCAAGCTTTGGCTTTTTGCTTGAACCATTCTTCGACCTACCATTTGTTTGCCATACTGTAAAGTAATTTTCCTTACCCCTTGAGTTAGAATTACTGTAAAAGCAATGAGCAACACAAAGATTAAAATTAAAATTAAAATAGCTAGAGGATCTGATTTATCTGTAGTAAAGAGCTGAACAATAGCTTCTGGCATACGTCCAATAATACCAGCAAAGATAATCAAAGAAGAGCCATTGCCAATACCACGTTCTGTAATTTGCTCTCCCATCCACATAAGCAGCATAGTACCAGTAGTTATAGTCAAGATCCCTATAGGAATAAACCAGGGTCTCATAGCTGAATCAATAAGTCCAGGGTAGCGAGCAGGATTTGCCGCAGTTCCTGTAGAGAGATTGATTGCCATGTAGAGGACAGCTAGACTTTGAATTCCACAGAGAACTAAAGTACCATATTTTGTGTACTGCATGATTTTTTTTCTTCCCTCCTCCCCTTCTTTTTGTAGCTTTTGGAGCTGAGGAATCATTACCATGACTAGCTGCATGACAATAGAGGAAGATATATAAGGCATAATCCCTAAAGCAAAGATAGAAAACTTTAGTAAAGCCCCACCTGCAAAAAGGTCTACCATATTTAAAAAACCTTGTGAGGAATCAGATGTAATTCCTGAAGCAACTAAGCTATTTATCCCCGGAATAGAAATATGTGTTCCCATCCTAAAAAGGAGTAACATGACAACAGTAAATAAAATTTTATTGCGTAACTCTGGGATTCCAAATATAACTGAAATTGTATTCCACATATTACTTAGCTTCTACCTGCTTTTTAAAATCACGTAAAAAAATAGTTCCACCTGCCCCCTTGATTTTTTCTTCTGCTGATTTAGAAAAAGCATCTGCAGTTATATTGAGAACTGAAGAAATTTCCCCTGAACCTAAAATTTTTACTTTTTTACTTGCATCTTTTATAATTCCTTTTTGTGCAAGTAATTCTGGAGTAACTTCCCCACTGAAGCCCAATTTAGCTAGAACAGACAAATTTACAGGTTGATAAACTTCTTTAAAGACATTTGTAAAGCCTCTCTTAGGAAGACGTAAAACCAAACGCATTTGTCCACCTTCAAAACCCGGCTTCATATTTGCTGCGCGGGCTCTTTGACCTTTTTGACCTCTTGTAGAAGTTTTCCCCATTCCTGAACCTGGTCCTCTTCCTATTCGCTTCTTATTGGAACGAGCTCCTTTAGGAACAGGAATATGGTTAGAATGATTAGGTTCTTTTGTATTTTTCTTTCTTTTACCACCTATCGTATCTGATCTATTTATACGATTTGTTTTTTTGTTTGTCATTTCTCTACCTTCTCTACTTTTACAAGATAACCTACTTTACGTAGCATTCCCTCTAAGACGGGACCCCTCTTATGAATTTTAGTTTTACCAATTCGACCTAACCCTAAAGCCCGAATTGTCTTTTTATGTTTTGGAATTACACCTATGCAACTCTTAATTTGAGTTATTCTTACTTCTTCCATTTCTTGCTCCTAGTTTTCTTCTGTCCCAAAAAGCCTTTTTAAACTAATCCCACGCTTTTTAGCTGCAATAACTGGGGTTTCTAATTGTTTTAAAGCTTCGTATGTGGCTTTCACAATGTTTAAAGGATTGCCAGAACCATAGGACTTAGAAAGGACATCTTGAATACCTGCTTTTTCTACTACTGCTCGCACAGAATCCCCAGCAATAATCCCAGTTCCCGGAGCTGCTGGCTTTAAAAGAACTCTAGCACTCTTAAACTTACCTATAACTTCGTGAGGTATGGTATGGCCAATTACGTTGATGGAAACCATATTTTTTTTTGCTGATTCAATAGCCTTGCGAATAGCATCGGGAACTTCATTTGCTTTTCCAAATCCAATTCCAATTCTCTTTTTAGAATCTCCAACTACAGTAAGAGCATTGAAAGAAAACCTTCTTCCACCTTTTACAACTTTAGCTACTCGATCAATCTTTACGACTTTTTCAGTAAATTCTCTTGTTTCTTCTTCACCAAACATCATATTAAAACTCTAATCCTCCCTCTCTTGCAGAATCTGCAAAAGCAGCTATTCTACCATGATAGATCATACCGGATCTATCTAGCATAACCTTAGTCACACCTTTAGTCTTTGCTCTCTGTGCAATTCTTTTTCCGAGTTCGATAGCACATTCTTTGTTTTTTCTTGAAAAAGATTGAATTGGGAAATCTTTTTCACTGGTATGAGCATAAGCTAAAGTGACACCTTTGCTATCATCAATCACTTGTGCAATAAGATAGCGATTTGTCTTATTAAATACTAGTCTAGGTCTTGACCCATTTGAGATGAGTTTATAACGTACTCTTCTCTTTCTTCTTTCATTTTTTTCTTTAACTTTAAATTTCTCTATCATGGCTTATTTCTTACCTGTCTTTCCTGCTTTACGGCGAATATATTCATTTGCATACTTGATGCCTTTTCCTTTATATGGCTCGGGCTTTTTGAGTGCACGAATATTTGCAGCTACCTGCCCTACCAATTGACGGTCTATCCCACTTACTTTAATTTTTAACTGATCGGTAACTTCAATTTTTATTCCTGGTGGCTCAGGAAAAACTACCTCGTGAGAAAAGCCCAAGTTTAAAACTAAATTTGTTCCTTTCTTTTGAGCTCGATAGCCTACCCCAAAAATTTCTAGGTTTTTTTCCCAACCTTGAGTTACACCCTTGATACAGTTCTGAAAAAGTGCTCTAACTAATCCATGTAAAGCAACTATTTTTTGTTCTTCACTATTTCTTTTGAAAACTACTACTCCCTCATTGGTTTCCATTGTTATTCCAGAGTAAAGAGGAGTAGTTAAAGATCCTAGTGGACCCTTCACCTCAATTTTATCTCCAATTTGTTTGACTTCTACCTTTGGTGGTAATTTAACAGGATTTTTTCCAACTCTTGACATAGCTCACCTTATAATCTGCTAAGAAACTGCACAGATTACTTCTCCTCCAATTTTTAACTTCATTGCTTTTTTATTTGTCATGATTCCTTTCGAAGTGGAAAGAATTACAACGCCAAGATTGCTTTTATAAGGTTTTACATCAGCAGCTTGGATGTAAATCCTCTTACCGGGAGAAGAAACCCTACGTAATTCTCTTATAACAGGCTTCTTCTTTTGGTCATATTTTAGTTGAATTTGATAGATAGGATACTTTGCTTCTGTAAGCTCTGAATAATCAGTAATAAAACCCTCGTATTTTAGAATATCTAAAATAGATTTCTTGATTTTACTACCTGCTACCTTACAACTAGGATGTTTGGCTCTTCCAGCATTCCGAATTCTTGTTAACATATCTGCAATTGGATCGGATAAACTCATTTGATTCCCTTTTTTACCAAGATGCTTTAATTACACCGGGGATTTGCCCCGCACTAGCTAACTTTCTAAAACAAAGCCTGCACATTCCGAACTTACGAATGTATCCTCTAGGTCTTCCGCACAGAGGACATCTATTGTATTCTCTTACACGAAATTTCTTTTTCTTTGCGTGTCTTGCAATCATTGAGATTTTAGCCATAAAACACTCCTACTTTCTATAAGGCATCCCTAAGCCTTTCAATAAATCATAAGCTTCTGCATCAGTCTGACTAGTTGTAACAATGGTAATATTCATCCCATGTACACTATGTACTTTATCAAATTGTATTTCAGGAAAAATTAACTGTTCCTTTACACCCATGTTATAATTTCCTCTGCCATCGAAGGCTTTGGGATTTAATCCTTTAAAGTCTCGAACCCTAGGTAATGCCACAGTTATAAAACGGTCTAAAAATTCAAACATTTTATCGCCTCGAAGAGTGACCATACAACCAATATTCATATTTTCTCGAAGCTTAAAACCAGCTATGGATTTCTTAGCTTTAGTTTTAACTGCCCTTTGACCTGTAATAAGCCCTAAAGTTTCTAAAGCAGAGTCTAATGCCTTTGGATTTGAATGTCCTTCCCCCATCCCAACATTTAAAACAATTTTTTCTAGACGAGGAATTTGCATTACTGATTTGTATTTATACTTTTCCATGAGAAAAGGCTTAACTTCTTTTTTATATTTAACTTTTAACCTTGGTTCACTCATTTATTTTTCCCTCTAAATACACGTTCTTTTCTACCTCTCTCGTCGACTTTAAAGCCCACTCTGACTCCTGCTTTTCTTTTTGGATCGTAAAGCATCACATTGGAAATATGAATAGGTGCTTCTATTTCTATCACCCCACCTTGTGGATTTTCTTGAGTAGGACGCACAAATTTTTTTCGCTTGTTGATTCCACTCACGTATACTCGATCTCGTTTGCGATCTATACTCAGGATTTTGCCTCTTTTACCCTTGTCTTCTTTTTTTCCTGTAATGACTATAACTTCATCGTCTTTCTTAAGTTTGACTTTCTTAAACTTGGTAGGTTTAGAACCTTTATAAGGTAATTTTTTTAACATTAGAGCACCTCCGGAGCCAATGAAATAATTTTCATATATTTTTTATCCCGTAGTTCTCTAGCTACAGGTCCGAAGATCCTTGTTCCTTTAGGATTTCCTTTGTCGTCTATGAGAGCCACAGCATTGTCATCAAAACGGATATAAGTTCCATCAGGGCGACGAATTTCTTTTTTCGTGCGAACTACTACTGCTCTCTGGACAGCTTTGTTGTGTAATTTTTTCCCTGAACCATCACGCAGTCCATAAGCAGGCTGAGCATCTTTGACAGCAACAATGATTTCATCCCCGATAGTGGCATATCTTTTCTTAGAGCCACCGAGAACCTTAATACACATGACTTTTTTAACTCCCGAGTTGTCTGCTACTTGCAACATAGTCTGCATTTGTATCATAGTTATTTCGCCCTCTCAACAATCTTTAGTAAAGTGTGTCTCTTTTCTTTAGAAAGAGGACGGGTTTCTACTGCTAGAATAATGTCTCCTTCATTGCACTCTTCTTTTTCATCATGAACTTTTAAACGAGTAGTCTTTCTTGTAATTTTTTCAAATTTAGGATGTGACTTTCTCGTTTCAAACTCTATAACTACAGTTTTATCCATTTTAGTACTGACAACTTTCCCTTGAACAGTCTTTTTGTTTTTTGGCTTAACTGTTTGCTTATTTTCCATAGCTATGACCTCTGAAGCTCTCGTTCTCTTTTTAAAGTTAAAAGACGAGCTATTTTTTTTCGTAAATTTCTAATTTCTCTAGGATTCTGCAAGGAACGAGTAACAGCATAGTCAAATCTCAACTGACGAAGATTTTTCCTTGCTTCTTCTAGCTGAGTTTTTATTTCAGTATCACTCATGTCTTTCCAACCTTTCTTCATACCAAACTCCTCTTAATAAAAGCAGTTTGAATAGGAAGCTTAAAAGCAGCCATTTCTAAGGCTTTTCTTGCTACCCCTTCCTCTACTCCTGCCATTTCAAATAAGACCCGACCCGGCCTAACTTCAGCTACCCAAAACTCGGGATTTCCTTTACCTTTCCCCATCCTAGTTTCTGCAGGTTTTTTTGTTACAGGTTGATGTGGGAAGATTCTAATCCAAAGCTTACCACCTCTTTTTACTCGACGGTTAATCGAAACCCTTGCTGCTTCAATTTGTCTTGCAGTCAACCTTCCAGAAGAAGTAGCTACTAATCCATATTCTCCAAATGAAACCTTGTTTCCTACTTCATCGTTGCCCTTTAGTCTTCCTCTCTGGCGTTTTCTAAATTTTACTCTCTTAGGTGCTAACATTTGTATCTCTCTCTATTTCAGTTAGTTCTGCGTTTTACAGCGTACTTATCTTCTTCTTCCTGTTTCCCAGTAGGAAGATGATCGCCTGAATAAGTCCAAACTTTCACTCCAATTTGACCATAGGTAGTCCGAGCTTCTTTAAAGCCAAAATCTATCTTAGCTCTCAAGGTATGTAGTGGAACTCGCCCATCTTTATAGCTTTCTACTCTTGCCATATCAGCCCCGTTTAAACGTCCAGAAATAGCAATTTTTATTCCTTCTACCCCGCCTCTCATAGCTCTTCGTAACTCTGCTTTCATTACACGTCTAAAAGGTAAACGTTGTTCGATTTGGGTAGCTATAGTTTCTGCGATAGCTTGGGCTACTACTTCTGGTTTTTTTACTTCCACAATGTTGACATTGATAGGTTTGTCAGAAAATTTTTTCAGCTCAGCTTTTACTGCCTCAATATTAGCCCCTTTAGCTCCAATGACTACACCCGGCTTAGCAGTGTGTAAATTGACATTAATTTTTTCTGGAAATCTTTCAATTACTACTCTCACTAAAGCTGAGTTATGAAACTTCTTTTCCAAGAATCTTCGAATCTTAATATCTTCATGTAAATTCTTTCGGTAATCTTCTTTCGCAAACCAAATAGAATCCCAAGTTCTAGTAATGCCTAATCTTAAACCAATTGGATTAACTTTTTGTCCCATCTTTCTTTCCTACTAATCTGATAACACAACTGTAATATGACTAAGTCGCTTACGAATTCTAGCTGCTCGCCCACGTGCCCTAGCTCGAAACCTCTTCATCATAGGACCGTCATCTACATAAATTTTTTTAATGTAAAGACTCGTCTCATCAACATTTGGATCTGCATTCAAAGCATTAGCTGCAGCAGAGTCTAAAACATTTAAAATAATATTAGAAGCTCTCTTATTCGTGAACTTCAAAATATCCTTAGCTTCTAAATAATCATAGCCTCGAATTTCGTTAGCTACTAAGCGAGCTTTTCTAGCAGAAATACGAACATATTTTGCAACTGCTTTAGCTTCCATTTTACTTCTTCACCTTTTTATCACTATTTGCATGACCTCTAAAAGTTCTAGTAGGGGCAAATTCTCCTAACTTATGCCCTACCATATTGTCGCTTATATAAACTGGAATAAATTTATTTCCATTGTGAATCATGACTGTATGCCCAATCATATCTGGAAATATGGTACTTCTACGAGACCAAGTCTTAAATGGTTTTTTATTGTTTTCTGCATTCATCTTAGTAATTTTTTTCATAAGATGATCATCAATGAATGGTCCTTTCTTTAAACTTCTAGCCATATCTAGTTCCCTCTCTTTCTATTTTTCCTACGACCTTGAACAATAAACTTATCGGAAGGCTTAGCCTTTCTACGAGTTTTATAGCCCTTAGTAGGTTGCCCCCAAGGAGATACGGGATGGCGACCTCCCGAAGTTTTACCTTCCCCACCACCATGAGGGTGATCTACTGGGTTCATAGCTACCCCTCTGACTTTAGGTCTGCGTCCTAGCCATCTACTTCTACCTGCTTTACCTATAGATACTAAGTTATGGTCCTTGTTACTTAAAATACCTACAGTAGCATAACAATTTTTGTGAACTTTTCTTACTTCTCCAGATGGAAGCTTTAAACTAACATAGTCTCCATCTTTAGCAGCAATAGTAGCAAAAGCTCCAGCACTACGAGCTAACTGACCACCTCTTCCTATATAAAGTTCGACGTTGTGAACATCTGTTCCAGGAGGAATACGATCCAGTGGAAGAGCATTTCCTATTTTAATCTCTGCATTTTTAGAAGCTAAAACCTTGTCTCCTACTTTTAGGCCATCAGGTGCTAAAATATATCTATATTCACCATCAGGATAAGAAATTAGAGCAATGAAAGTTGAACGATTGGGGTCGTATTCTATAGTCTTAACTGTGCCTGAAATTTCTCTCTTGTTTCTCTTAAAATCAATGATTCTATATTTTCTTTTTACTCTTCCACCCCTTTGACGTACAGTAATACGTCCACTAAAACCCCGAGCAGCCTTATAAGTTAAAGTTGTAGTGAGAGGCTTAAATGGTTCTTCTACAGTAATTTCTGCAAAATCCAATACAGATTTGTAGCGAGTAGAAGAAGTAACTGGCTTGAATTTACGAATACCCATGTTTATACACCTTTACTCAATTCTAAATTGGCTCCATCCCGAAATGTAACCACAGCTTTTTTCCAGTGTGGTCTTCTAGAAGGAAGATTTCTAAATCTTTTTACCTTTCCCCTGTATACCATGACATTTACTGAAGAAGGCTTGACATTAAAAATTTTCTCTATTGCCTTTGCAATAAGTGGTTTTGTAGCATCGGGATGAACTTTAAACGTATACTTTGTAATTCTTTTCCCAAGTCTCTCCCCAATCTTATTTTCATAGTCTGACTTTTCTGTGACTACAGGAGCTATAATTACTGATTCTAAGTTCATTTTTTCACTACTCCTTTATATTGCTCTACAATCTCACTTAAAGCATTTTCAGTAATTACTAAGTTGTTATTGTAAAGTAAGTCTCTACATACAATTCGTTTTGCATTGATATATTTTACAAAAGGAATATTTCTCATGGAAATTTTTAGTTTTTCATCTTCCCCAGTCACAACTATAGAAAGATTTCCAGACTTTACCATTCCCATGTTTTTAAATACACTAAACACAGACTTTGTGCTATAGTCATTTACTTGTAAGTCTTCTAAGATAGATAGCTTTGACTCTTCTGCTTTCTTATTTAAAATAGATACTACAGCTTTTCTTTTAACATTTCTAGATAAACTAGAAGAGTAATCACGCTTTTTAGGTCCTTGAACAGTTCCTCCACCTCTCCAATGAGGAGCTCGAATGGAACCTTGTCGGGCTCGACCCGTTCCTTTTTGGGACCATGGTTTTTTTCCACCCCCCCTCACTTCACCTCGATCTTTGGTAGAATGGTTTCCTAATCTCAAATTAGCATTCTCTGCTTTGATAGCATCAT
>Ga0308420_1000832_pt1 | contig 15876 bp, 13 predicted proteins | sample HotsprSampleMS55_FD_203802 | JGI IMG/M metagenome (GOLD analysis project Ga0308420, IMG submission 203802) | Hot spring phototrophic mat microbial communities from Mushroom Spring, Yellowstone National Park, Wyoming, United States - 20090730_MS55 ... | reverse complement strand
AAATCCCCCTCCCTTCTATACAGGGGGCAGGCGCCTGACATTTCTATTCTATCGTTTTCCTCGTTTTCACCCTCCTCGGCGTTCACATATCGCCCCTCTTCGGTACGAATACTTTGACGCCTTGCTTTTCCCGCTTCTTGCCCCACCATCTGCAGGGATTGCCGCTCTTCAATACGAATGTCCGGCCGCCACTGGATTCGCTCCCCTTCCCGCCCCTCGATCAATAATTGCGCGGCAATGTAGAGGGCTTCGATCTCCCACACATCGGGGACAAAGTGTTCACAGCACCTGCCGCAACCGGATGGGCATCGAAAGGGGGATACCGCAATCCAGGCCCGCTGTTCTTCCTCCAGTTCCCCATAGACGGTTTCCAGTTCGCGAAGCGCCGATACCAACCGATCGTTTGGTATTAATTGTGCGAGGAGAGTTATGATACTCATAAGCGGATTTTGGGTACAAACGTACCAGGAATAACCTACCAAAAGATATCCGCGGCAGTCAATCCTTTAATAGGCCCGTTGGTCTGCGTTCTCTTGTCTCCATCGAATTAAACGCCTATACTGTACCTTGTGACGACAACAGATCGAGACATACAAATTCTTCGCTCTTTTATCCAGCTTAAACGAAAGGAGCAGGATAGAAAATTAAAGGAGTTGCGTGAACAAGCCGAGAAAGATTTTTCTAAAATCCTCTCTTTGATCATTAACGAATTCAAACCTACTCGAGTATACCAGTGGGGGTCCTTGCTGGAAGGCAATCGGTTTCAAGAGATTTCTGATATCGACATTGCCGTAGAGGGAATTACGGATCCTAAGACATTCTTTTCTTTATATCGAAAAGCCCAGGCGCTTACCTCTTTCCCCCTTCACCTTGTCCAAATGGAAACCATTCATCCTGAATATGCGAACAATATTAGACAAAAAGGCAAACTACTGTATGAGCGACCTTTTTGACGAACTCCCTGCTCACATCACACAGACACAACGCATCCTCTCTCAATTTCTATCCCAACTGGACGAATTCGAAAAAGAGATCGTTCCTAAAATCGGCAGAACTCATCAGAGCGTGCTCATCCCAGCCCAGATTTTAGATAGCGCTTACACGGCAATTGAAACCCTTTTTCTCCGAATCTCCCAGGCATTTGGGAATCAACTGAATTCTAAGCGATGGCATGCGGACTTATTGGAAAAAATGTTTCTGGAACTACCTCGCATTCGGCCCCGCGTGATTTCTCAAGAAACCTACATAAGGCTCGAGGAGCTAATGCGGTTTAGACATTTCAAGAGGTATTACCTTGAGTTGAACTACGATTGGCGAAAAATAGATTATCTAATAAACATCTTTCGTGAGGCCGTTCCTCTACTGGATGAGGATTTAACTTCTTTTTTAAAAAAATTAGAACAGAGCCTTGGGAAGCCGGGGAACCAAGATACACCTTTGGGTAATTAAAGTACTCCCATCACCCCTCGTTCTGCCTTTCCCTATGCTCTCACCGCAGGAATTCTTTCACCGAAGCACCGAAATCCCCGCTATCGAGGAGGAAAGGGGCATGGTGTCGATGCTCCGAGCGCCCAGGATTGCCAGTTCATACCGAACACGGGCCAGGGGGAATCGAGGGTTCTCCGTATCCACCTGGATGCTGTACACGGTAAAATCCTTCCCCACCGTTCGGGTTGGTTCGTCCGCGTAGAGAGAGTTCACCCGCAGGAATTCCTCCACCTTCTCCGTCAACGGATTGGGCACATTGAACACCACAAGCACCTTCCCTTCCGCGTTGAGGGTACCGTACAAGTTCAGAAGGAACATGTCGAGCAGGGCAGATTTTCCCTTGTCCTCTCGAACCTTGGGGTTGATCCAGATGCCGGACTCGGACTCGAGGACAGTGGTGAGAATTTTCAACCCATAGTTCCTTATGGCGCTTCCCGACTGGGTAATTTCCAGCCCTAAATCCGCTCCACCGTTCTTGACCTTCGACTCCGTCTTTCCCCAGGTCTCGTAAATGAGGATGCCTCTTTCGATTCGGGGAGGGGTTTTGTATTTCTGCACAGCCCAGGAATCTGCCAGATCCTGCCTGCCTAGGGAAACGAGTTCCCTCCGCATCCAATCGAGGGCGAGGTAAGGCATTTCCGCCACTACAGTGATGAGGCTTTTTTGCCTCAACAGGTGACGCAGGTAATCGGCCGTGTTTTCGCTTGCCTCTTCCGCTTTCACAATTCCCACGATCCGCACTCCCCCGCGTTTCAGGGAAAGAACTTTTTTTAGGGTAACCTTCACTCCGTATTCGATTTCCAGTTCCAGAAGGCGTTCCTTGATCCAGTCGTCCCCGCCGATGGCGACATCGATTTCACCGATACCGAGCTGGGACCCGAACTCCTGGGGTCGGCCATCCCAGCCATAGAGGAACGTGATTCCTGGAAAAGAGGTAGGCCCCCCCGCATCGTACCCTTTCGTACGAAACCCGGAAGCTTCCAGAAGCTGCATCAGGTTTCCTCCCCGATTGGGGTCTGCCAGCGAACCGGCCGGCATACCAATGATCAGTGTTTCGCTCATCGTAAAACTACCTCCAGACAGTCATCGGGTCGAATTTTTCGATAGTAACAGGATTCATAGGGTGAACCATCGGGTTTCTTCGCGTGGCAGGCCCCCCGGCCTAAAGGGGTAACCAGATAGAGAAGGGTATTCTGTTCGCAGTTGATCCGTATTTCTTCCACCCGCAGCATGTCTCCCGAAGTGAGCCCTTTTTTCCAGAGCTCGTTTCGACTACGACTCCAAAAGGTGGCGAACCCGCTCCGCCGTGTTTCATCGAAGGCTTCCCGGTTCACGAAAGCAATGAACAACACATCCTTTGTCCGTATGTCCTGGGTTACCACAGGGATAAGGGTATTGCCATTGGGCCCGAAATCGAGCTGTAGCTCCGTCGTGTATTCCTTACTCATGGAGTGCTATCCTACGGAATGGATGGATTAAGGTCAAGCGGAACAGGTGAAAAGGAGCGAGTTGAAATGGTTCTTTCTCGAGGAGACCCATCCCCATGCAGAACGTATCCTGGATGCAATTCTTGTCAATCTCGGTATCCTATGACTGAGTCGTTGGCAGAAAAAGCTATATCCCTGTCAAAAAAAAGAGGCCTGTCCGGATACGATGCTACCTACGCAGCGTTGGCAGAGGAAATTTAGGGGATATGGCTCACGTACGATCAAAAAGCTCACCAACTCCTGAAAGACACTAACCTATCGTTGAATCTGTGGGAAAAATCTATCTAAATCCAAGAGCTTGTCCCCCCCTGCGTGGCTTTTTTGGCCGTGCGAGATGGAGGAAGATCCTATCTAACACCAAAGGCCTTCACCACCACACCCGCAATTTCCAGTCGCGCGCGGATTGCTTTGATCATTTCCAGCGCTCCCGGGGTATCCCCATGCACGCAGATGGTGTCGGGTTTCAAAGACACCTCCGTGCCATCGATGGCCGTCACCTTTCCCTCCGTTACCATCCGGAGCACCCGTTGGGCCACCTCCTCCACATCGTGGAGTACGGAACCGGCAACCTTTCGGGAAACCAGTTTCCCCTCCGCCGTATAGGCTCGGTCCGCAAAGGCCTCTTCCACGTAGGGGATACCCACCTGTTTTGCGGCCTCTACCATGGGGGAGTTGGCCAGACACACCAGGTACAACTCCGGATCCACCTGTTTCACCGCGGTAGCGATGGCCAGGGCCGTGGCGAGATCTTTTTCAGCCCGATTGTATAGAGCGCCATGAACTTTCACATGCTGGAGCCGAACCCCGGAAGCCCGGCAGAAAGCATCCAGGGCTCCGATCTGATAGATTACATCCGCCTGGATTTCCTCTAAGGAAGCCGCAAGCTCTCTTCGACCGAATCCTACCAAATCCGGATACCCCGGATGAGCCCCTATCGCTACCCCGTACTTCTTGGCCAGTCCCACGATTCTCTGCATCGTCAGGGGATCCGAAGCGTGAAACCCACAGGCGGCGTTGATCGAGGTAACGAAGGGTAAAGCTTCCTCGTCGTACCCCAGGGTATACACTCCGAAACTTTCTCCCATATCACAGTTCAGATCGATCCTAACCATACCCACCCCCTGTTTTAATTAGATGTGCATTGAAGTTTAGATGCCTATCAGGTGATTTTGCCCAAGTATCGCGAAATGAGGGAAACCCGTGCTTTCCGTTCCCGCAACGCCGTTATGGCTTCTTCCTCGGTACAGGGGAAAAACCGCACCTCATCCCCTGGCTTCCCCTGAGCCAACAGGTACTGATCGGCCAGAATCACCGCGCCGAGCTTCGGATACCCGCCGGTGGTTTGCCGATCCGCCATCATCACAATGGGCATCCCGTGTCCCGGCACCTGTATCGTTCCCCGGGCAAGGGCATCGGAGACGATATCCGCTTTCCCCCGGTGCTTGATTTTCGGCCCCTCCAACCGGTAGCCCATGCGATCCGCCTCATGGCTGATGCTATACGTGGAATTGAAGAAAGTTTCCAACCCTTCCGATTCGAAAAGCTCGTCCTGGGGACCGAGGAGTACCCGGAGAGGGATCGGAGAACCGTACCTTGGAATAAAGGCCGGGGGAAGGGTTCGAACGGTGGGTTCCTGGGCCAGAGGCACGGGAAAGTTCGTACCCGCTGCCGCTTCGTACCCCGGGGCATCGAGTTTTTTCCCTGGCAGCCCTACCAGTACATCCCCTTCCCGCAGGGGCCGTCCTGAAAGTCCCCCCATCTGTGCCCGCAGGTAGGTGCTTCTGCTTCCCATGAGGAGGGGCACGTCGAAGCCCTCCTCACAGGCAAGGTAGGCCCGACACCCTTCCCGCACGAACCCCATCGACAGGATAGATCCCGCCTCCCCATAGAAGGCCGACCAGTTGGGAATCGGCTTTCCGTCGAGGGTTGCTCCGCAATCGGCCCCGCCGATGGCGACCCACCCCCCTTTCTCGAACTTAACAGTAGGTCCCTTCAGGGTCATTTCCAGTACGGCCGCGTTTTTATGGTTTCCCACAAGGAGGTTCGTGAGCTCTGCCGCATACTCATCCATTACCCCCGCCGGGCTTACCCCATACGCCTGGTAACCCCGCCTTCCCAGATCCTGTACTGTAGTGAGCAATCCCGGATCGAGAACCCGGAGTTGCACGCCAGATGACTGATGTTTGCGCCTCTCGACTTGAGGCTGTCGGGCTGATGTAGAGTCACGACCTTCGCTGACAGAACTAGATGTCTGTCCTGATGTGGAATTCCACCTCGAAACCGACTTCTCCCCAGGGCCAACCTCCCCTGAAGTGTTCGGGGGCCGGCATGAATCTGTTGTACCGTGCCCTGAGGATAGGGGCGACCCCCCCTGCTCTTCGATCCTTCCCCCTTCTTCCAGAAGCCTTCGGTACTCCGCTTCTCCAATGGATCTGAACCGCACGAAATCCCCCGGGGCAAGCAGGAAGGGGGTATCCGAAAAAGGATCGAAGGCCTTGATGGGGGTCCTTCCGATGATTCTCCATCCTCCCGGGCTTTCCAGGGGGTAGAACCCTGTTTGGGATCCGGCAATACCGACGGAACCAGCGGGGATTCGGGTGCGTGGCGTTTCAAGTCTAGGTGTAGAAAGCCGTTCGTCCAATCCCCCTAAGTACGGGAATCCGGGGAGAAAGCCCAGCATGTATACCCGATAGGCCCGGGAGGTATGGATCCTCACTACTTCCTCTTCCGAAAGTCCTGTATGCTTCGCCACGAAGGGTAGATCCGGGCCGAACTCGCCCCCATAGCAGACAGGGATGATCACAGTGCGGCTTTTCCTCTCTTCCCGTAGGTACTGGTTTGCGGGTAAGCATGGGCCTTCGCAAAGGTTCCACGCCTGCTGCGGCTTTATACCTGTTTCCTGCCTTTCGAACTCTTTCAGGAGTTTCTCTATCTCCTCCTCCAGTGCCTTTCGATTTCCCTTCAGGGGATCGAAATACACTGCCAGAGACCGGTAAGTGGGAACCAGCTCAAGAATGGTTTCGAACACAGTGCCTTTCGAAGACTTGGGGCTTATTCGGAGTTCCTCGAGGTAGTGGGCCAGTCGATGGACCCGTTCGTTCAACTCTGGATCGATGGTGTTGCCGAACTCGACGACGATGCAGGCTTCCCCCATCTGTAAAAAGCGCACATTAAGGGGTTGAAGGCGCCGGGTAACTTCTTCGCTCATGCTTACCCTCTTCTACCTTTATTTGATCATCAGATTCGGCAGGAAGAGTACGATCTCCGGGTACACGGTGATGAAAGCCGTCATCCCCAGCATGATCACGAAGGAAGGCAGGGCTGCCCAGGCGATGGAACCGAGGCTATCCCCTACGAGCCCGTTGATCACGAAGAGGTTGAACCCCACCGGCGGGGTAATCTGAGCCACCTCGATCATGATCACCAGGTAGATCCCAAACCATAGGGGATCGAAACCAGCGGCTTTCACGAGGGGTAATGCGATGGGGAGGCTCATCACGATCATGGAAAATCCATCCAGCAAGCACCCGAGAATCAGGTACATGATGGAAAAAATCACGATCAGCATGTATTTGGAAAGGCCCAGCGTGGCAATGTACTTGGTAAGTTCCATCGGAATCCGGAGGTATCCCACCGTTACGGAAAGGAAGGAGGCCCCGCTCACGATCAGCATGATCATGCAGCTCGTTTTCACCGAACCGAGGATGGCATCCCAGAAAATGTTCCACGTGATGCTACGGGAAAGAGAGGCAAAGAGGATCGATCCCAGCACCCCAACTGCCGCCGCCTCCGTGGGGGTAGCCCAGCCCAGGTAGATGCTCCCCAGCACCATCATGATGAGAAACACCACGGGCAGTAACAGGGGAAGCGCGCGGATCTTGTCCCTCCAGCTTACCTCTTCCGTATCCCTGGGAGCCAGCTCTGGGGTGATTACACAGCGGATCAGTACGTATCCGCTAAATAGGGAAGCGAGGATAATGCCGGGTATGACTCCCGCGATGAACAGTTTCCCGATACTTACATCCGCGAGGATCCCATACACCAGCATCATCATGCTGGGAGGAATGAGGAATCCGAGCGAACCGGCTCCGGCAAGGGAACCGATGGCCAGGGATCTATTGTAGCCCCGTTTCAAGAGCTCCGGCAGGGTGATCTTCCCCACCGCGGCGGTGGTGGCCGCAGAGGAACCGCTTACCGCCGCAAACAGGGCGCTGGCGGCGATATTCACATGAACCAGGCGGCCTGGCAGTTTGTGCATCCAGGGACTCAAACCCTTGAAGAGGTTTTCGGATATTTTACTGCGAAACAGGATTTCCCCCATTAAAATGAAAAGGGGAAGAGCGATCATGGTGGAACCGCTGGTGCTGTTCCACACGATATTGGAGAGGATAGCCCATGGGTTGGCGGGAGTAAAGAGCGTGAGTCCCACGATTCCGACAATGAAGAGGGAAATCCCAATCCAGATCGTTGTTCCCAGAAAAAAGGCCAAACTCAGAAGCATCACCGTAGAAATTACCAATAGTTCCACATCCGAACTCCCTTACGCTAGAATTGTCAGCGCCCTACAGAAGCCGCTTTAATCCTTCCTACTAATCTCTATCACCTTCTAAATGATCAGCGCCCCAAAGAAGCCGCTTCGATCCGTTCTTCCTCGGCCTTCCCTTCCTGGGAAGAAGCTGAGGGAGTAGCGGGGCGCTCGAGGCTTCGTACAACCTCCGCACAGAACTGAAGGAACAATAGTCCCGCGCCCAACGGTAACACAGCCTGCGGGATGGCGAGGTAGGTCTCGGAGATCTGCATGGAACGGCTCTGGTTCACCACCGAATCCCAGAAAAAGATGAAGGTCGTCAACGTAAGAATCGCGCTAAAGACAGCTCCCACGAGGTAGGCATACACTTCGAGAATCCTCCTTGCCTTCCCTTTCAGGACCGAAAACAGGAACACCATACGGATGTGGGCCTTTTCCCTCAGGGTGAAGGCGAGGGCAAAGGACGTGAGAGCCGCCATCAGGTACCCGCTGTACTCTTCCGTGACATAGAGGGTCCCATGAAACAACGTTCGCACAAGAATTTCTACTAGGATCAGCCCCAGGGAACCTATGATGAGGATCCCGGACAGGATGCCTCCTGCCCGGGAAAGGTTATCGCAAACCCGAAGGAACCGATCCATCGTTATTCCCGCCCCACTTTCTTGTTGAACTCCTGCACGATCTTGCGGGCATCCTCTGGAGCCGATTTCAACCAGTCTTCCCGGATCTGCTTCGTAACCTTGGATAGATCGTTCAAGAACTCTTTACTGGGCGGTACTGTCACGATTCCATTCTTGTTGCTGGTCGCTTCCATCTCCTTGTCCAGTTGGGCGACCTTGGCCCACATCAGTTCCTCCATCTCCTTCCCGACCTTTACCAGAGTATCCTGGGTCGCCTTGTCCAGCTTCGAGAACTCTTTCAGGTTTACCGTTACTAGATTGGTAGCCATAGTGACGTTTGCCGGCACATAGTATTTCAGCACTTCCCAGAACTTCGCGTCCACCGCCGTTGGGGTAGAGGTCAGTACCGAATCGATCACTCCCGTGGCCAGGGCGCTGTACACTTCGCTGAAGGGAAGAGGATACGGGGTTCCCCCTACCGCCTGCACCACCAGGGCACCGTTCTTGTCGTAGGTCCGCATCTTGATACCCTTCATGTCGGCCACCGATTTGATCTCCTTCTTGGTCCAGAACCCAGCGGCCGGCCAGGGAGCGATGTAAAGGATCTTCTGGTTCCACTTTTCCGCTGCCTTGTCGAAGTAGGGCCGAGCGATATCATTCAGTACTTTGCCTTCCTGGAAACTCTGAATAAGGAAGGGAAGGGTCACTACCCCGAAGAGGGGTTCGTCTCCCGCTACTCCGCTGGTGAGCATATCGGAAATGGGAACCAGGCCATCCCGGACCACCTTGAGAAGTTCAGGTCCCTTGTAGCCCAGAGCTCCGCCACTCTGCACGAGAATCTCCACTTTGCCCTGGGTGGCTTCTTTCACTTTTTTGGCAAACTCTTCCAACCCTACCGTGTGGTGGTTGGCGGGGGGCCACACCGAGTTGGCTGTCCATTTCACCGGTTGTACGGTCTTTGTTGCAGAACCCGTTTCCTTCGAACCACCCGCGTGCAGGGGGGTCCAGAAAAGAGCCAAAACTATACTGGCAATAATCCATCGCAGCCCCATTCTTTTACCCATTTCCTCCTCCTTGAAGGTTTAATTGTATAAATATGCAGAAAATATGCCATATTCTTGCAATGATTTCAAGAGGAACAGGAGAAAAAGGGAAGAACTTCACTGTCAATAGTTGTAATATATCATACGCTTAGCCGCGTGGTAGATTCTCTGGTAGTTGGGGGAATGGTCGAACGGGTACCCCAGCCTGAAGATCGACGTTCGGTGGTCCTATCCCTAACAACGACCGGAAAGGAAAATCTTTCTCGAATCGAAGGTGAAATGGATCGGCTATTTGGTATCGTGCTCGCCTCTATTCCTGTAGAAAAGCAGGCGCAAGTACTGGAAACACTTACGCTTTTGCTGGAAAACCTTCCTTCCTTAACCTGTTGCAAAGGAGACATCTGATGAATACACAATCCAGTTTCCCTACCATATCGGCTCTATCCGATACCTGGACCCTGAAGGATTACTGGGGAGTCTTCAAAGTTCGCTGGGGTGTGGGGCGATTTTCCTATCGCGTGGCCCCTGGACTCTACGCGCTGGGAACCCCGGGAGAGGAGACCCCCGTATTCGTGACAGCCAACTACAAGCTAAGCGTGGATCATCTTCGAAGGGCCCTCCGGGGAAGAGATGCCTGGATTTTGGTTCTAGATACCAAGGGGATCAACGTATGGTGCGCCGCGGGGAAAGGCACTTTCGGCACAGAAGAGTTGATTCACCGCTTACAAACTACCGGTCTTCGGGACAAAAAGGGAAAAAAACTCCTTATCCTCCCTCAACTAGGGGCCCCCGGGGTCTCCGCCCCTGCAGTGGAAAAGGCCACGGGGTTTCGTGTGATCTACGGAACCATTCGCGCAAAGGATATACCAGAGTTTTTGGATTCCGGGCTACAGGCAACGGAACAAATGCGAACGGTCACATTTTCCCTCCTTGAACGACTCATCCTGATCCCCGTGGAACTTAAAGGTCTTATTGTACCCATTATGCTACTGCTCTCCATACTTTCTCTAGCGGGAGCTTTTCTTGCATGGGGAATCTCGTTTCTTGGATCCTCTCCTATTTCCCTAAAAGAGTCCCTGTCGCTTTCGGTTGAGACTTTCTTCCCCCTCATTCCGGCAGGTTTCCTCGGGGTAATTCTTTTCCCCATCCTTCTCCCCCTCCTTCCAGGGAAAGCCTTTTCCGTCAAAGGAGCTGTGCTTGCGTCATTGGGTCTAATTGCCTACCTGACAGTGTCCCATACGTTCCTCCTGGTGCCGATCCATTCGCTACTCTTCAAAGTTGTTCCCTATATCTTCCTCCTGGTTTCGATGGTTTCCTTTCTGGCACTGAATTTCACCGGTTCCACTCCCTTTACCTCCCTTTCCGGTGTTCTCCAGGAAATGCGTATCGCTCTTCCCGTGCAACTGGTAGGTTTCCTGGTGGGGACTGTCTGGCTATGGATCGATCTTGTTACAAAAAGGGGTATCCTATGAGCACGAATAGAACCTTTCAATACCTGAAGGGAGTAACCACCCTCCGATTTTCCCGGGAACTGTGCATATCCTGCAGACGCTGCATCGAAGTATGCCCCCATGCCGTGTTCGGTATACGGAATGGGATAGTAATCTTACAGGATCGGGATGCCTGCATGGAATGCGGTGCCTGCGCGAAAAACTGTCCTACTTCCGCCATTCAGGTACGAGCTGGGGTTGGGTGTGCGTACGCGGTACTCGCATCGAAATGGTTTAGGACACCCGGCTGGTTCAAGAAACGATCCCAGACGGATAGCTGCTGCGTGTCGGCGGACGAACTATCGAATAAATCCCCCTGCTGCGGGGGAGGAGGATGCTGCGGTTCTTGAAACTTTTTTTGGGGTACCTCGAAGCTTGTGGGAAGTACCTATTTCCATCCTAAAAAGAGTGCACGCCCCATCATGTCTAACTAAGTGATATGCCTCGTGTCTTTCCCTTACTGATCTAAGGACCTTCCCTGGGCCGATAGGGGAAAACCTGGAACGGGTCTGCTACTTCGAGCTCTTCGATTCCTGATAGAGTATCCGCTATGCAGCCTACCTTTCCTTTAGAATCTGTTGCACCAAAGCATCGCCTTCCCTCTTAAGCCTATAAAACTCCGCGACACGATCCGTTCTGGGAGTTGGATCTTCCGGCCGGGCTTCGATCATGCCATAATGAATCTTCACGGATAGAATTCTCATTACCGCCTGATCAAGCCGTTGGGGATAGAGCCTCCCTTCCCGCACAGCCTGCACCAAAGCCGCGTGAGCCTTGGGGTATTCTCCTCCCAGATACATGACCATATCGGCACCCGCTTGTATGGAACGAACCACACCCTCTATGGGATCCATCCCCTGGGTGATGCTTTTCATCCGCATATCGTCCGTCAGTATTAGCCCCTCGAAGTGCCACTGCTCCCGCAGAATGTTCTGAAGAACCAGGGGAGAAAGTGTGGCCGGCCCCTGCACTCCTTCCTGCGGTAGCCGGACATGGGAAACCATCACCGCATCCAGCACCCCTTTTTGTTGAAGCGCACGAAAGGGAAGGGAGTACGGATCCGCCGGGTCGGAAGGCTTTGCGGAACTCTTGGGAAGCCGTTCATGGGGATCCCCGTCCCCGCTTCCCGGAAAATGTTTGGCCACCCCCACTACTCCCGCTTCCCGCATAGCCCGAAGGAACTGCTCGCTCAACTCCGTGATCCGGGCTGGATCGGAAGAGAAGGTTCGTCGTGCAAGAAAAGGCCGGATTTCCTCGGTTAAAGGCTCCACCACAGGCGCCAGATTCATGGAAAATCCCAGGGACGCCAGTTGCCGGGCCACCACGCGGTACAACTGTAGCACTGTTTCAGGTGAAGCCTTCGATTTGCCGATCTCCCGCGCATCGGGTAGCTCTGTGGCGATACCTTTCAATCGGAGTACCATACCGCCCTCGTGATCCACCGCGATGAAGGGGACCCTGCCGCTTTGGTTCCCCACCCTTCGTATCCCATCGGTAAGATCCATGAGTTCGGTAGCGGTCTGGGGGATATTGTAGGCAAAGAGGATCACTCCCCCCACGGGAATCCTCTGGTATCTAGACGCAAACTCTGGGACAAGCTGTTTCGCTCCCCCGTAGGCGACCAACAGTACCGAGGCGCATTTTTCTTCGAGGGACAGGGTGGATGCGAGGGATTGAGCCGCGCGGCGAACCTCTTCCGTAATGGAGCCCATTCCTGGAAAGGAAGTGCCAGGGAGACCTGACCCGTACAAGCCAACCCACAATAGTCCACCGGCAAGAAGAATCGCTATCCTTCCTCCTCTAAACCACATACTTTTTTGCATTCTTCCATTATAGAAAATATGTACTCACCTGTGAAAGATCCCCTGATTGAACGGCACTGTCCATACTCGCTATAGTAACGTTATGAGCATCTTTGAAGGAATCATGCTTCTCTGTTTCGGAACAGCCTGGCCCGTTTCCATCTATCGCTCGTTAACGGCCCCTAAACTTACGGGGAAAAGTTTTCCCTTCATGATAGTTGTATTCCTAGGATACCTTTCGGGGATCACACATAAACTACTGTACTCTAGGGATGGAGTACTGTACCTATATATCCTCAATGCCCTGATGGTGTTGGCAGATATGGTAATTTATCTCGTTAGAAAGAGCAGGGGGGATGTGGAACACCATGCTTAGAACCCACCTTGTCATGCGGCAAATAGAACCATTACGATGTAACAAGATGGAAAAGATCGACAGTATAGCAGGCCAACTTCGATCAAAGGGTATCGTTCCTACTGCCTTCCCCTATGGACACTTCAAATGCCAGAGGTGCTGCGGAATATTGACTAAAAAGGAACCATTGCTTATTTTTTTATTACAGTATTGTAATTATTTTAAGCAAGGAGTGTATTATGGCAAACCGGATTCAAGAACTGGTGGATATGCTGAACAAGGCATTGGAAATGGAACAGGCGGCGAATGTTCAATATCTAAGCATGGCCGAACTTGTGGACGGGCTGAACGCTGAGCCCATTATGGAGAGGCTTCAGGAAATTGCCGATGACGAGAGGGAACACGCGGCCAAACTCCGCACCCTGATCAACGACTACCTCGACGGGGTACCTTCCATGGCCCTGGCGCCCACGAAGAAAGCCTCCACCATCGAGGAAATCCTCAAGGCAAACCTGAAAGATGAAAAAGAGGCAGTGGACTACTACGACCAGGTGCACGCGAAGATCGTGGAACTCAAGGGGGAACTGGCGTACGCTTACCATACCCTGGAACACGATGTACGACACATACTCACGGAAGAGCAGGAACACATCGCGGAACTGCGGCGCCTTTTGGGATGGAGCCGGGAACAGATGTTAAAATGGTAGCCCCCCATCTTCCGGTGTGAAAGGCCGCAGAGTTACTCGAAATGATATCAGTTCCGAAGAACCCCTACCCTCGGGAAGGGGTTCTATGGTTTGTACTACTTCCCAGCGCAGGTGGGTTTCCTGCCGGGTAACCACAGGTACCTGTAAGTTATCATTCAAATAGGAGTGTGCGTTTACACCCTTACTTCCTGGTCGCCCACTATTCTTCAGCTTCTCCTTACGCTGGGCCATGAATTGTCTGTGTGCGTATAGTCGATCCTCTAGCATCTGTACCCCCAGGGGTTTACAGCTCAGGATATTCTTCCGGGCCTCCTTCACAAGTCCTTCTTCCACCTCATACCCTACCCCATTCCGTCCCGTGATCGCCGCCGCCACCAGGGTAGTCCCCGTACCGAGGAACGGATCCAGCACCCAATCATCCCGAAGGGAATACATCAGAATCAGCCGGTAGGCCAATTCCAGGGGGAACGCACCACTCCGTGATCGAGGGCTTTGAGAGGATGCAGATTGTGAAACTTCTTCTATAAGCCGTTCACCTCCTGTGGTTTCAGCGGCCTGGAGCTCACCGTTTGGGGAACCCAGACCTTGACGGACCCCCGATAGATCCCAGAGATCCACGAACCACCGATTCCGCTCCTCCCAGAAGAAAGCGCTCTCCCATCTTCTAGTTTTTTCCTGGGGAGTGCGAAACTCTCGTTTTCCCCCCTTGCGGAAGATCAGTATGTACTCGTGCTCGAGGGTTACGTACGCGCCGGCAGGGAACATCCCGGAGCCCATAAACTTGTTGGGAGCGTTGGTTGTCTTCCGCCAGAGGATCAAGGGTAGCACGGTGAACCCTAAGGCCCGGCAAGCTTCTGTAATTTTGGAATGGTTACTGTACAGCTGGAACTCCCCCGCAATGGTTCGAGTGGCGTCTCCGATATTGATGCAGAGGAACCCTCCAGGACACAGGACACGGTAGCACTCTTTCCACACCTGATCCAGCAGGAAATGCATTCGCTCAAAGGCGTCGTTTCCCCTCCCCTCTTCCAGCGCTTCCCCAATGGCAGGGTCCTGCAGGCTGAACTGAGGGTCCCACATGGCAATCATGGGGTAAGGAGGGGAAGTTACAATCAACTGGATGGATCCATCCGCAAGTTCCCCCATGGAGCGGGAAGAATGGGGGAAGATCCTCAAGAGGCGTGGGGGGCTAGTAGTGGATTTCACGCGTACTCAGGACGCATGGGAGTGAAGCACTCGATCAATTCAGAATCTTCCAGCACCTCGGAACCATGCATCTCGTTTGAATCAAACACATACCCATCCCCCGGGCCTGCTAGGAAGGAACTGCCGTCTTCTTTCAGAAACCGTACCTTTCCCTTGATCACATATCCATTCTGTACCGCAACATGCCGATGGAGTTCCAGTTTGGATCCTTTCTTAAGGAAGAAATAGCAGAGCATGAGATCCTTGTTATAGGCAAGGGTCACCCGATCAATACCCGGACGGACAGGCACCTTTCTCGAGGGGTCTAAGTGAGCGATGGGAGTTTTTTCTAACATAAAGATTACCTCTTGTTCCTTTCCAATTTAACAAGCTATAAAAGATATTTCCAGCCCTTCTAGAAACACCCTCTATGATTGATACCCTCTCTACCTGGATCGATTTTGGAAATCCCTACACAAGCCCTCGCTTGGCTGCTAGGTACAAGGCTCCCCGCACGGCCAACAGGGATATTTCCATCGGGTCGGAGAGGGAGTGGATTGTGGCAGGGATTCGAAGTTTCTCCTTCAGGTAGTACTGGAAGATTTCGCACCGGGCCTGGGGGCCTACCAGAAAGATTCGTTCGCCGTAAGAAAAACCGAACTTGGGAAAAAGCCCCAAAGCGAGAAGATCATCTACTGCCAGGGCAGATTCGACGAACTTCCGGCGTTGCTGCCAGGTGGTGCGGAGAAGCACATCCATGAAGCGAGGCATGACAAACCCCCTCAAAAGTCCCGCCTCCCGCACGATATCGTACGCCAAATCGGCCATTGCCGGGTCGAAGGGAGGGGATTCTTCCTGGGCGGCGGCCTGTGGGGCTACGGATTTTCCGATGAAGGTTTCCTTCATCAGTGCCTCGAACACCTGACCCGATAGGGTGGTGACACTTCCCAGGATTCGATCCCGTCGGTCGATGGGAATGCATTTGGTATGGGAAGAGAGGTTGATCACTGTCGTAGGGATCCCTGATCCGTACAATTGCAGGAGCCCTGCCACCTGAGTCTCCTCTCCCCTCATGAAATCGAGACGGGCAAGCTCGGCTAGATCGTTCCGTTCGGGATGGTAGGGGTTCTTCACTCCCCGGATAAGGTAGAGGGGCAGTTCGGGATCGAAG
>Ga0308420_1000824_pt1 | contig 15969 bp, 17 predicted proteins | sample HotsprSampleMS55_FD_203802 | JGI IMG/M metagenome (GOLD analysis project Ga0308420, IMG submission 203802) | Hot spring phototrophic mat microbial communities from Mushroom Spring, Yellowstone National Park, Wyoming, United States - 20090730_MS55 ... | reverse complement strand
TTGACACTGCCGAGTCCCCCGAGCACCACGATCGCGAGCATGGTGACCAGCGGCCCGAGCCACATGAAGGGGTCCACGACGAACACCGGCGCTACCACCACGCCGGCGATCGCCGCGAGCGCGACCGAGACGCCGACGGTGACCAGCGCGACGCGGTGTACGTTCATGCCCATGAGGCTCGCGACCTCGAGGTCGTTCGCGGCGCAGCGCAGCGCGAGGCCCACCTTCGTGCGGTAGATGAGGAACGCCATCGCGGCGAGCACCACCGCCGCCACTACCAGGATGACGAAGCGCTGGTAGGCGATGCTCACCCCAGCGATGCGGACCGCGCCCTCGAGTGTCGAGGGAATGCCGAGGTAGTGCGCGCCGTAGGCGAAGAGCAGGCTCTCCTGGATGAGCAGCGCGAGCGCGATCGTCGCGATCAACACCGCGGACTCGTGCTCGCGCAGCGGCTGGATCACGACCCGATAGCCGGCGAGCGAGGCGGCGGTGACCATCGAGACCGCGAGCAGCGCGGCGAGCGCGAAGTTCATCTTCAGGCTCACGAGCAGCGTGTAGAAGACGTAGGCCGCGAGCATGTAGAACGCGGTGTGCGCGATGTTGACGATGCGCGCGACGCCGAAGATGAGCGAGAAGCCGAGCGCGAGCAGCGCGTAGACGCTACCGTTGACCAGCCCGGTGACGACGATGTCCTGGAGCATGCGAAAAGAAGCCGCGCGGCGCCGCACCGCGCGGCCGGGAGGTCGCGCCGCCCGACGCGCCTAGCGCGGCGGTAGCCGGAACGGCTGCATGCCCTTGATGTTCGGCGGCCAGAACGCGACCAGTTTTCCGTCCTGCCACTGCACGCCGATGCCGAGCGACTTGCCCGGTCCCCACACCGGGTCGTGGCGCTTGTCGAACTCGAGCACCGCGCCGTTGCCGACGTAGGTCGTTTTCTCCAGGACCGGAACGAGATCGTCCGAGCGCAGCGAGTTCGCTTTCTCGATCGCTTCCTTCAGGAGCATGATCGCGTCGTAGGTGGCCGCGGTGTAGGCGGGCGACTTCTTGTAGCGCTCCCGGAACGCCCGCACCCAGGGCACCGTCTTCGGCGTGATCTCGACCTCGGCGTAAGTGTTGAGCGTCGAGACGTAATTCGCCTTTCCGGCGGCGGCGCCCCAGAACTCGTCTTTCTGCGCTTCCACGTTGATGCCGAAAGCGACTGCCTTCATGTTGCGCTCGCCCATCTGGCGGCCGACGACGATGCCCACCGGCCCGGAGAGGATGGTGAACACGATGTCGGCCCCGGCGCGCTCGATCGCGGACAGTTCCGCGGTGACGTCGGTCGCGGTGGCCGAGGGCTGCCAGAGGCCGACCATCTCCATCTTCATCGCTGGCAGGTTCTTCTGCGCGGCGGCGATCAGCCCTTCGGTCCACACCGCCTTCTCGGCGAGCACCGCGACCTTCGGCGTCGGTGTCTTGAACTGGGTGCGGATCTGGTCGGCCACCGCGCCCAGCACCGCGAACACCGTGCGCCCGAGGTCGCTCGATTTGGTCGGCGAAACCCGGAACCAGTACTTGTAGCGGTTGTAGTCGCGCTCGACGCGCAGGCCGAGCTCGTCGTGCGCAGCGCCCACGCCGAGGAAGATTTTGCGGTGATCCATCGCGACCTCCTGCATCGCGAACACCGCCTCGGAGCGGAAGCCGCCGACGAGAAAGTCGACCTTGTCGCGCGTGATCACCCGCTCGGCCGCGCTCTGGGCGTCGGGCACCGAGGTCATCTCGTTGGTATCGGCGCGCACCAGCTCGACCATCAGCTTGCGTCCGCCGACCGAGATTCCGCCCGCCTTGTTGATTTCGTCCCGCGCCATCTCGGCCCCTGCCCAGTGGTGCTCGCCCTGCACGAACGCCATCGGACCGAGCACCGCGATCTTGACGCTTGCCTGCGCGAGCGCGCTGGAAGCGCCGAACAGCGCGAACGGCGCCGCGAGCACCGCCGCCGATGGGAAGTTGCGCAACATGGGTTCCCTCCTCTCTTGCCTTCGTGCCTGCCCGGCTATCGGTGGACAGTCGGGCGTTGCAAAGTCGGTCGGATTGTCGGACGATAAATTCCGGCAGTCAACATGTCGCAGCAGGCGGGCAAGTTCGGGCGATTGAAACGGGTGCCGGCGTACCGGCTGGTGGCCGAAGCGATCGAGAGCAGCATTCTCTCTGGTGCGATCCGTCCCGGCGAGCCGATCGGCACCGAGGCCGAGCTCGTGCGCCAGTTCGGGGTGAACCGCTCGACGGTGCGCGAGGGGTTGCGGCTGCTCGAGCACGAGGGTCTGGTCGGACGCCGCGCGCAACGCAGACTGTGTGCGGCGCTGCCGCACTACGAGCGGCTTGCGACGCGCTGGAGCCAGGCGCTCATCCTGCACCAGGTCACCTTCCGCGAGCTGTACGAGGCCTCGATGGTCCTGCACACCGGAACGGTGGAGGCGGCGGTCGATCGGGCGACGCCCGCGCTACTGGACCGGCTGGACGAAAACCTGCGGCGCACCGAGCACTGCGCGGGCGATCCGGGCGCGGTCGCGGCGCTCGACGCCGAATTCCATGCGCTGATCGGCGAAGCTTCGGGCAACCGCGTGCTGCAGCTCGCGCGCGAGCCGACGCACATGCTGATCCATCCGACCACCGAAGCCATCCTGCGCCACGTTCCCGAGGGCACCGCACGGCTGATCGCCGCGCACCGCAGGATCGTGCGGGCGCTGCGGGCGCGAGACCGCGAGGCGGCGCGCACCTGGGTGCGCCGGCACCTGGACGACTGGCGCAAGGGCTTCGAGCGAACCGGCCGTTCGCTCGACGAGCCGATCGACCGTCTGCTTGCCGCCGTCGAGGGCGGTGGGGCCGGGGTCTCGAACGGCGGCGCGTAGCGCACCGGCGCTGCGCGCTGCGGCCGCGCACCTCGTGCGCGCTGTCCGCACTCGGCACTGGTATCGGCTTCGCGCCGCTGCGCTGCCGGTGGCGCTATTTCGCGAGCACCTTCATCGCCTGCTCGATGCCGGCGACCGTCGTGGGATACATGCGATCCTTCATCAGCTCGCGGATGATGCCGATCGACTGCCGATAACCCCAGACCTGCTCCGGCTCGGGGTTTAGCCAGACGCATTTCGGGTAGGTGTCGGTCATCCGCTTGAGCCAGACCGCACCGGGTTCCTCGTTGAAGTATTCGACCGAGCCGCCGGGCTGGAGGATCTCGTAGGGGCTCATCGTCGCATCCCCGACGAAGATCACGCGGTAGTCCTGGGGGTAGCGGTGCAGGATGTCCCAGGTGCGCGTACGTTCCGAGTGGCGCCGGCGGTTGTCGCGCCAGACGAAATCGTACAGACAGTTGTGGAAGTAGAAGAACTCTAGGCGCTTGAACTCGCTCTTCGCGGCGGAGAAAAGCTCCTCGGCCACGCGCACGTGTTCGTCCATCGTGCCGCCGATGTCCATGAACATCAGCACCTTGATCGTGTTGCGCCGCTCCGGCCGCATTTGGACGTCGAGCCAGGTCCGCTTCGCGGTGCTCTGGATCGTGCCCTCGAGGTCGAATTCCTCGGCCGCACCCTCGCGCGCGAACTTGCGCAACCGGCGCAACGCCACCTTGAGGTTGCGCGTGCCGAGCTCGACCGAATCGTCGAGGTTGCGGTATTCGCGCGCCTCCCACACCTTCACCGCGCCGCGGTTGCGGCCGCGCTCCTGACCGATGCGGATGCCTTCCGGGTTGTAGCCCCAGGCGCCGAAGGGCGAGGTGCCGGCGGTGCCGATCCACTTCGATCCACCCTGGTGGCGTCGGCTCTGCTCGGCGAGGCGTTTTTTCAGCGTCTCCATGAGCGCTTCCCAGCCGCCCCGCGCGGCGATGCGCCGCTTCGCTTCTTCGGTGAGTACGAGCTCGGCCTGCTTGCGCAGCCACTCGAGCGGTACCTCGGCCTCGATGCCCGGGATCGTCTCTACGCCCTGCCAGAACTCGGAGAAGGCGCGGTCGAACTTGTCGTAGTTGGATTCGTCCTTGACCAGCGTCGCGCGCGCGAGGTAGTAGAACTGCTCGACCGAAGGGCCGATGACGCCGCGCTCCAGCGCCTCGAGCAACGTCAGGTACTCCTTGATCGAGACCGGGAGCCGGTGGCTCTTGAGCGTGAGGAAGAAATCGATCAGCACGGCGTGCGCGGCTTGGCCCGGGATTCGCGTCGAGACCCGCGTCCGCCCCGGCGCTCAGGCGCCCTTGGCGCGGTTCATGAACACCAGGCGCTCGAAGAGGTGCACGTCCTGCTCGTTCTTCAGCAGCGCGCCATGAAGCGGCGGGATGAGCGTTTTGCGGTCCTTCGCACGCAGCGCCTCGGGCGGGATGTCCTCGGCGACGAGCAGCTTCAGCCAGTCGAGAAGCTCCGAGGTGGACGGCTTTTTCTTCAGCCCCGGCACCTCGCGCAGCTCGAAGAACACCTCCAGCGCCTCGCGCAGGAGCGCCTTCTTCAGGCCCGGAAAGTGCACCCCGACGATGCGCTCCATCGTCTCCCGGTCCGGGAAGCGGATGTAATGAAAGAAACAACGACGCAAGAACGCATCCGGGAGGTCCTTTTCGTTGTTCGAGGTGATGAACACGATCGGCCGGTGCTTCGCGCGCACGAGCTCGCGCGTCTCGTACACGTAGAACTCCATGCGGTCGAGCTCGCGCAGGAGGTCGTTCGGAAACTCGATGTCCGCCTTGTCCACCTCGTCGATCAGCAGCACCACCGGTGTCTCGGAGGTGAATGCTTGCCAGAGCATTCCGCGCACGATGTAGTTGTGGATGTCGTGCACCCGCGGGTCGCCGAGCTGCGAGTCGCGCAGACGGCTCACCGCGTCGTACTCGTACAGCCCCTGCTGCGCCTTGGTGGTGGACTTGATGTGCCACTCGAGGAGCGGCAGGCCGAGCGCGCGCGCGACTTCCACCGCGAGCATCGTCTTGCCGGTTCCGGGCTCGCCCTTGACGAGCAGCGGGCGCTGCAAGGTGATCGCCGCGTTCACCGCGAGCATCAGATCCTCGGTCGCGACGTAGTGGGGCGATCCGGTGAAGCGCATCGGAGATCCTCCGGCAAAACCGCATTATAATCGCGCGGTTCCTGCGGTTTTTCGCCCACCACCGAAAGAAAACAGTGATGCGCTACTCCCGCTATTTCCTGCTCGCGGCGCTCGGAGCGGCCGCGACGAGCGCGTTCGCGCAGCAGGGCGCAGCCGACGCCGACGCGAAGCAGATCCGCAGCCGCATCGCGATGTGCGAAGGTTGCCACGGCATCCCCGGATACCGTACCGCCTACCCGGAGGTCTATCACGTGCCGAAGCTGGGCGGTCAGACGGCGACCTATCTCGTGAACGCACTCAACGCCTACAAATCGGGCCAGCGCCGCCATCCGTCGATGCGCGGCATCGCGCTCGGGCTCACCGACCGCGAGATCGCCGGGATCGCGGCGTGGTACGCCGGAGAAAAGAAATGACGCGCGCGCTGCTCGTCGTTCTCGCGTTCACGTTCGCTGGCGCGGCGCAGGCGCGCGGCGACGCCGAAGCCGGACGCAGGAAGGCGGCCGAAGCGTGTGCCGCATGCCACGGCGCCGACGGCGCGAAGCCGAGCGCGCCGGAAAACCCGATTCTCGCCGGCCAGCACTACGACTACCTCGTCAAGTCGCTGAAGGATTACCGCAGCGGCAAGCGCGACAACCCGGTGATGAAGGGCTTCGCTGCCGCGCTCAGCGACCGCGACATCGAGAACCTCGCGGCCTGGTTCGCGAGCCAGCGCTCCGGCCTTTACGTCAGGCGCTGAACGCCTTCCGGCGCGAGGGCGGGCGTTTTTCCAGGCACTGCAGGTACACCGCCGCGTCGGGTGGCGCGCCGTCGCGCTGCGCGCGCCAGATCGTCTCGGCAAGACAGTCCATCGCCGCGTGCAGCGCGTCGTGGCGGGAGCCTTCGCGCGCGACGAGCGCCGCAAAACGGGCGGCGATGCCCGGCGGCTGGTCGATCGAGAGCTGTTCCTCCAGCGCGAGGTGCAGCGCGAGATGCAGGAACGGGTTGGTCGCCCCGAGTTCGGGCGGAAAGTCCCGCTCGAGGTATTTCTCGCGGTCTTCGAGGTAGCGGTGGTATTCCGGATGCGCGAGGATCACCTCCAGCGCGACGGTTTCGAGTCCCGCGAGCGGGACCGCCTGGCGATACTTGCGCCAGGTCTCGAACAGGAACTCGCGTGCCTGGCTGCGGCTAGGGGCGAACATCGGCGGTCTTCCTCCCGAAGGCGCACAGATCCCGGATCGGGCAGCGTGGGCAGCGCGGTTTGCGCGCGGTACAGACGTAGCGCCCGTGCAGCACGAGCCAGTGGTGGGCCTGACGCAGGAATTCGGCCGGCACGCGGGCAAGCAGCTTCTTTTCGACCTGTAGAGGGGTTGTTCCGCGCGCAAGGCCGGTGCGGTTGGCGACCCGGAAGATGTGCGTATCCACCGCCACGGTCGGTGCGCCGAAGGCCGCGTTCAGCACGACGTTCGCGGTCTTGCGTCCGACGCCAGGGAGCGCCTGCAGTTCCTCGCGCGTTCGCGGTACCTCGCCGCCGTGGCGCTCCAGGAGCTGGCGCGAGAGCGCGAGGATGTGGCGCGCCTTGGTCCGGTAGAGGCCGATCGAGCGGATGTAACCCGCGAGCTTCTCCTCGCCGAGAGCGAGGATCGCCCGCGGGCTGTTCGCCACCGCGAAGAGCCGCGCGGTGGCGCGGTTCACCGCCCGATCGGTCGCCTGGGCCGAGAGCACGACGGCGAGCAGTAGTTCGTACGGCGTGCGCCAGGCGAGTTCCGAGCGCGGGTCCGGGTTCGCCGCGCGGAGCCGTTCGAAAAGCGCACGTACGCGGGTGCGGGTCATCGGCGCTTCGCCTTTGCGCGCTCGAGCGCGGCGACGAGCACCGCGCGCCGAAGCGCCGCGTCCTGCGGCGGGGTATGGAGCCTCGCGCGCGCCTCGGCCAGGCGGCGCCGGCGCCGCGCGTGACGCAGCTTCGCCGCGCGCGCGTCCGCCTCGCTCCAGGAGTAGCCGGCGGGCGCCGGCACCATCGCGATGCAGTCCACCGGGCAGGGCGCGATGCAGAGCTCGCAGCCGACGCAGTAGTCGGCGATCACCGCGTGCAGCCAACCCTCGGCGCCGGCGATCGCGTCCACCGGACAGACCGGGAGGCAGCGCGCGCAGCCGATGCAGCGCGCCTCGTCGATGCGCGCGACCCGAGGGCGTTTCACCGCCGGCTCACCGCTGATGCCAGCGCCGGCCGGTCGCGCGCGCGAGCGCCTCGTGGACCACATGGCCGGCGCGCACCTGGATTCCGCTCGCGAGCGCGGGCGAGAGGTGGCCGGAGGTCCACTCGAGCACGAAAGGCAGCAGCGCGCGCGCGAGCGCGCGGCTCGCGCTCGCGGGACACGCGGCCGGCATGTTCGGCACGCAGTAGTGCACGACGCCCTCCTCGACGTAGGTCGGCGCGCGGTGGCTCGTCGGCCGCGAGGTCTCGGCGATGCCGCCTTGGTCGATGCCGATGTCCACCAGCACCGAGCCCGGGCGCATCGCGCGTAGCATCGCGCGGCTGATCAGCCGCGGCGAGCGCTGTGCAGGCGCCCGCACCGCGCCGATCACGAGGTCGGCGCCCCGCAGCGCTTCTTCGAGCCGCTCGGTGCCGGCGTGGAACTCCATCGCGGGGTAGCGCGCACGCAGCGGCGCGAGCCGCCGCTCGCTGCGCGCGAACACGCTCGCGCGCGCGCCGATCGCATGCGCGAGCGCGAGCGCGCTCGCGCCGGCGTGCCCGGCGCCGACGATCGCTACCCGCCCGGGCGCGACGCCCTCCAGCGCGCAGAGCAGCACGCCCGAGCCGCCGTTCGGCTTCTGCAGCCACCAGGCACCCGCCTGGATCGCGAGGCGGCCGGCGATCGCCGACATCGGGGCGAGGAGGGGCAGGCTTCCGTCGGCCTCGCCGACCGTCTCGTAGGCGACGAAGGTCGCCCCGGAAGCGAGGGCGGCTTCGAGGAGTTCGGGCTCGGGCGCGAAATGCTGGAAGGCGAACACCGTGGCGCCGGCGCGCGGGCGGCTGTATTCGGCGCGCTGCAGCTCCTTCACTTTCACCACCAGATCGCATTGCCAGGGGTCGCCGTCCGCGGCTCCGGCCTCGCGGTACGCGTCGTCCGCGAAACCAGCGCCGGCGCCCGCACCGGGCTCGAAGATGACCGCGTGCCCGGCGGCTGCGAGCGCGCGCACTTCTTCCGGGGTCAGGGCGACGCGATGCTCGCCGTCCTTCAGTTCGCGGGGTAGGCCGATACGCATTCGCGCACGAGCTGCGGTCCGCGGTAGACGAGACCGGTGTAGAGCTGGATCAGCGCCGCACCCGCCCCGAAACGCTCGGCGGCGTCCTGCCGGCTCATGATGCCGCCCACTCCGATGACCGGAATCTCGCCGCCGAGTGCGGCGACCAGTTCGCGCAGCACCCCGAGCGCGCGCGAGCGCAGCGGCGCGCCGGAAAGTCCGCCGGGCTCGTGCGCGTGCGCGAGCCCCTCGACCCCTTCGCGCGAAAGCGTGGTGTTGGTCGCGATGATCGCGTCCATGCGCGTGCGGCGCACCACCCCGGCGACCGCCCGCACCGCGGCGGCGTCGAGGTCCGGGCTGATCTTCGGCACCAGCTTCACCTCGCGGCCATGTCGCTCCCGGAGCCGGTCGCGGTGCGCGCGCAGCCGCGCGAGCAGCGCCTCGAGCGGTCCTGCCGCCTCGAGTTCGCGCAGACCGGGCGTGTTGGGCGAGGATACGTTGATCGAGACGTAATGTACGTGCGGGTAAAGCACCTCCAGGCAGCGCTCGTAGTCCTCGGCCGCGCGCTCGTTCGGCGTGTCGTGGTTGCGGCCGATGTTCACCCCGATTACGGTCGCCCGGCGCGCGCGCCGCAGGTTTTCGACGAGCGCCTCGACCCCCGCGCTGTTGAGCCCCATGCGGTTGATGAGCGCCCCGGCGGCCGGGATGCGAAACAGGCGCGGTCGCGGATTGCCGGGCTGCGGGCGCGGCGTGACCCCACCGAGCTCGAGAAAACCGAAACCGAGCGCGGCGAGCGCGTCCACGTGCTCGGCATTCTTGTCGAAACCTGCGGCGAGACCCACCGGGTTGCGGAACTCGAGTCCCATCGCGCGCACCGGCCGCGCCGGGACGGGCCCGAAACGCAGCAGTCCCAGGCGCAGCGGCGCATCCGCCAGCCCGAGCGCAAGCGCGTGCGCGCGCTCCGGCTCCAGAGCGAAGAGCAATGGCCGCGCCAGCGCATAGAGCATGGCGCCCGCGCGTTCAGTCGAGCTCGCGCTCGTCCAACCTGCGCCAGAGCCCGCCGACGAAGCCCTCGATCGGTCGAAAGCGCGACTTGTAGGCCATCTTCGGGCTTTCGCGGATCCAGTAGCCGAGGTAGAGGTAGGGCAGGCCGAGGGCGCGGCAGGCCTCGATCTGCCACAGCACGTTGTAGGTACCGAAGCTCGCGCCGCGCCGGTCGGGCTCGAAGAAGGTATACACGGACGAAAGGCCGTCGGGGAGGTAATCCACGATCGACACCATCGCGAGCTGGCCGTGGTCGCGGAACTCGACGAGCCGCGTGTCCACGCGGCTCTGCAGCAGGAAGTGCGAGTACTGGTCGCGGCTGTCGTTGTCCATGCCGCCGCCGCTGTGCCGTCGCGCCTGGTAACGCAGGTAGAGCGCGTAGTGTTCGAGCCGGAACTTGAGCGGCTGCGCCTGCGCCGAGAGACCCGCGTGGCGCTTCCAGGCGCGCCGCTGCGCGCGGTTCGGCCGAAAGTCGGCGACCGGGACGCGTACCGGGACGCAGGCGCGGCAGCTGTCGCAATGCGGACGGTAGGTGAAAATGCCACTGCGCCGGAACCCGGATTGGACCAGCTCGCCGTAGAGGGCGGTGTCGATGAGGTGGCTCGGCGTGGCGACCTGGGAGCGCGCCATGCGCTCGGGAAGGTAGCTGCACGGATAGGGCGCCGTCACGTAGAACTGCAATACCGCGTGCGGCAGGTCGTCAAGCCGGGACATCGTTCCACTTCGCCGGTGCTTCGGGGTAGTTTACCAACGGCTCCAGGCGGCGCAAAAACTCCCGGCGCGGGATCTCGCGCGCGCCGAGCGCGGCGAGCAGCGGTGTGGCCTGCTGGCAGTCGATCATCGGAAAGCCGCGCGCGGCGAGCGTCCGCACGAGCGCGACCAGCGCGACCTTGGAAGCGTCGGTGGCGCGCGAAAACATCGACTCGCCGTAGAACATCCGCCCGAGCGCGACGCCGTAAAGACCACCCACGAGTTCGCCCGCGTGCCAGGTTTCGAAGGAGTGCGCGTAGCCCGCGCGGTGCAGCCGCTTGTAGGCGCGGCGCATGTCGCGGGTGAGCCAAGTGCCGCGGGTGTCGCGGCGCGGCGCGGCGCAGGCCTCGATCACCGCGTCGAACGCGCGGTCCACGCTCACTTCGTAGCCACGGTTTCGGATGCTCTTGGCGAGCGAACGCGAGACCTTCAGCTCGTCGGTGAACAGCACCATGCGCGGGTCGGGCGACCACCACAGGATTGGCTCGCCCTCCGAGTACCAGGGAAAGATTCCCCGGCGGTAGGCATCGAGGAGCCGCGCGACGGAAAGATCGCCCCCGGCGCAGAGCAGTCCGTTCGGAACCTCGAGCGCGCGCTCGACCGGGGGAAACGCTTCCCCGGCCGCGAGGAACCTCAGCACTTCACCTGTTGGCGACAGTACTCTTCGAGCGGGATCACCGCCGCAGTGCCGGAGACGGGACGCGGGGTGCCGTCGCCCGTCTCCAGCGCCAGCCGCACCGCGTACTTGGCGAAGAAATGGTCGAACAGCTCGCCTCCGAGCGTGCCGACCGCGTAGAGCGCATCCGAGGAGGCGTCGTGCTCGAGCACGATCGCGGCGAGCGGCTGCGGCGCGGGCCCGGCGACGACGCGCGCGCCTGCGGCGGGGTCGTACTGGCTGTGCTCGGCGCAGCAATGGATCACGTTCGCGTGCCGATTGCGCGCGCTCGGCTCGGCCCGAAAGCTGATGAAGCTGATCTCGCGCGTCGGATAAGCGAGTTGGTGCGCGCAGATCGCCGAATAGGCGACGATCGAGCGGCGCGGCCCGACGCCGCCCGGCCACTCGTATTCGGCGCCGCTTTCGGTGCGCAGCCGTACGCGCGCGTTCACCGGGCGGCCCAGGTCGAGCAGGAAGCACGGGGTCGCGCGGTACGGATAGTGAAAGACGAGGTTGCGGCGCACCGGGATCGTGCCCGCGCGCAGCGCCGCGCCGCGCTCGTCCACGAGCTGCACGCGCGCATGGCGCTGCACGGCGAGCGACGAGGAGGCGAAGCGGGGGCTGCCGGCCGCGGCCACAGCGGCGGAAGCGGTGCAGATCCGGATGAAGTCGCGGCGCCGCATCGACACGAAATTCTAGACCATTCGCTCGGGCCGGCGGCGATGTCCGCACCCGCACGGCCGGCACCGCGCATCCCCGCGCGCGGGCGCGCGCTAGCGCAGGTCTTCCGCGAAGAAGGCGAATTCGCCGCGGGCCCGGTCGGCGCACCAGCGCCGCAGCGTGCGGCCGACGCTGCGAAAGGCGATCTCCTTCCACGCGATGTCCTTTTCCGCCCACAGCGCGACTTCCAGGGTTTCGGCGCCGGGGCGGAAGTCGAGATCGAGCAGTCGCGCGCGGTAAAAGAGGTGCACCTGGTTCGCCGCCGGCACCGAGAACATGCCGTAGGGTGCGATCAGCTCGGCACGCGCGCCCGCCTCCTCCAGCGTCTCGCGCAGCGCCGCCTCCCCCGCACTCTCGCCGTTCTCCATGAAGCCGGCCGGAAGCGTCCAGTAGCCGTAGCGCGGCTCGATCGCGCGCCGGCACAGCAACACGCGGCCTTCCCATTCCGGCACCGTGCCGACGACGAGCTTCGGGTTCTGGTAGTGGATGTCGCCGCACTCGTCGCACACGTGACGCGGTAGCGTGTCGCCCGGGGGTACGCGCCTTCGCAGCGGGGCACCGCAGGTAGGGCAGAAGTTCACGGCCCGACGAGACTGCGCACGGTGCGTTCGGCCGCCTACGAGCGATCGGGCCGAGATGCCCGCAGAGGTCGCGCCGCACCCCTGCCGGGCCGCAAAGAGGCGCCGCCGGAGCAGGGCGGGTGCGCGTCGAGGGTCGCCGAGGCGTGTGGGACGAACGCAGGGACCATAGGGCGGGTGCCGGTGGCGGCTCGTCGCACCGGCGGCGCCAATGGTAATCCGCTGGCGCCGCACCTTGGAAGCCAATATGCTTCGCGCTGCGATGACCGCGGCGGACCGCTACCCGGAACTCTACCGGAGCTGGCGCTGGGAAGTGCCGGCGCGCTTCAACATCGCGAACGCCTGCTGCGGGCGCTGGGCCGCCGACCGCGCGCGCTTCGCGCTTTACTGGGAGGACGAGTCCGGGGCGACCAGCGCCTGGAGCTTCTGGGACATCCAGCAGGCGGCGAACCGGCTCTCGAACGCGCTCGCGGCGCTCGGGGTGCGCGCGGGCGACCGCGTCGCGATCGTGCTTCCGCAGCGGCCGGAGACCGCGATCGCCTACATCGCGATCTTCCAGATGGGCGCGATCGCACTCCCCCTCTCGCACCTCTTCGGGCCGGAGGCGCTCGAGTATCGCCTGGAGCACGCCGGCGCCTCGGTCGCGCTCGTCGAGCCTGGCACGATCGCAAACCTGTGGGCGGTGAAGGACCGGCTCTCTCGGCTTCGGCACGTGATCGGCGTCGGCGGGGCGCGCGAAGCGGGAGTGCTCGAATGGGATGGGTTGCTCGCGCGCGCAAGCCGCGGCTTCACACCGGTGGACACCTCGGCCGAGGATCCCTGCCTGATCATCTACACCAGCGGCACCACCGGCCCGCCCAAGGGCGCGCTCAAGGCGCACCGGGTGATGATCGGGAACCTTCCGGGCTTCATCTATTCGCACGACTTCTTTCCGCAGCCGGGCGACATGTTCTGGTCGCCGGCCGACTGGGCGTGGACCGGCGGACTGATGGACGCGCTCCTGCCCTCCTGGTACTTCGGCATCCCGATCCTCGGCTACCGCGGACGCTTCGACGCCGAGCGCGCCTGGCAGCTCGTCGAGAAGTACGGCGTGCGCAACGCCTTTCTCTTCCCGACCGCCCTGAAGCTCATGATGAAGGCGGTACCCGAGCCGCGCCGGCGCTACGACCTGCAGCTGCGCTCGATCATGAGCGCGGGCGAGGCGGTCGGCGTCCCGCTGATCGAGTGGGCGCGCGAGCAGCTCGGGGTCACGATCAACGAGATGTTCGGGCAGACCGAGATCAACTATGTCGTCGGCAACTGCCAGGCAGCGTGGCCGGTGAAGCCGGGCGCGATCGGCCGGCCGTACCCCGGCCATCGCGTCGCGGTTCTGGACGAAGATGGCAACGAAGCGAAACCGGGCGAGCTCGGCGAAATCGCGGTGCACCGCTTTTTCGAAGGCCAGCGCGACCCGGTCCACTTTCTCGAGTATTGGAACAACCCGAAGGCGACGCGCGAAAAGTACCGTGGCGACTGGGGTCTTACCGGAGACCAGGGACGCATGGACGAGGACGGTTACCTGTGGTACCAGGGCCGTTCCGACGACGTCATCAAGTCCTCGGGCTACCGCATCGGGCCGGCGGAGATCGAATCCTGCCTGCTGCGCCATCCGGCGGTGCTGAACGCCGCGGTGATCGGCAAGCCCGACGACACGCGCGGGGAGGTCGTGAAGGCGTTCATCGTGCTGCAGCCGGGCTACAGCGGCTCGGAGGAGCTCGTCGCCGACATCCAGAACCATGTGCGCGCGCGGCTCGCGCCCTACGAATATCCGCGCGAGATCGAGTTCCTGGACGCCCTGCCGATGACGACCACCGGCAAGGTGCAGAGAAAGGAGCTTCGCAAGCGCGAGCAGGAGAGACTCGCCCGTCGCGGCTAAAGCGTGCGGGAGGCAACGCGCCGAGGCTGCGGCGAGCGGTTTCCCGCCGATTTCGGCTAGACTGCGCGCCGCAGAAAGACGGGGCGGGCGCCCCGGACACGAATCGAACGTGCGACCTGCCCCTTAGGAGGGGGCTGCTCTATCCACTGAGCTACCGGGGCGCGACGAGGTGATTGTACGTTCCTGCCATATTGTCCTTTCGCCCCTGCTCGCGCTCGGCGCGAGCGCAGAGCTGGCCGTGGGACGATGGGACCGCTCCGTTCGTCGCCTCGCCACCTCCGGAGGGGGTCGAGCGTTCCGCGGTCGCATCGACGGCGAAGTCGAGGTTTCGGACGGAGACGATGCACGCACACTGCCATGGACCGTGAAAAGATTGTGACCGACCCGCGGACGGGCGGAGAAACGCTCCTGCGACCCGGCGCCCGACGCGATGCGGAGGCGCAGCCGCAGCGGCTGCTGTCGGTCGCCGATGGCGTGTTTCTGATGATCGGCATGATCATCGGCGTCGGCATCTTCAAGACGCCTTCGATCGTCGCCGCGAACACCGCCAGCGCCGCCGAGTTCCTGTTCGCGTGGGCGCTCGGGGGGGCGATCATGCTGTGCGGTGCGTTGGTGTACGCCGAGCTCGCCGCGCGCCACCCCGAGACCGGGGGCGAGTACCGCTTTCTCGAACGCGGATTCGGCCGCGGAGCCGCGTTCCTTTTCGCGTGGTCGCGCATGACGGTGATCCAGACCGGCGCGATCGCGGCGGTGGCGTTCGTGCTCGGCGACTACGCGAACGAGCTCTTGCCCCTCGGCCGCGGCGGCCCGGCGATCTACGCCGCGCTGTGCGTCGTCGCGCTCACCGCGCTCAACGTCGCCGGCACGCTGCCGACCAAGAACGTGCAGCGGGTCATGGAGACGGTGCTGATCGCAGGTCTCCTCGTGCTGGCGGTAGCGGGGCTGATCGCCGGCGCGCGCGGCACACCGGCCCCAGCGGAGTCTCCGGCGGCGAGCGCCTTCGGGTTGGCGATGATCTTCGTGCTGCTCACCTACGGCGGCTGGAACGAGGCTGCCTACCTCAGCGGCGAGGTGCGCGAGGCGCAACGCAACATGCGGAAGGTGCTGGTGGTCGGCGCGCTCGCGGTGACCGTGCTCTATCTCGTCGTCAACCTCGGCTATCTCGCCGCGCTCGGCCTTGCCGGGATGCGCGAATCGAAAGCGGTGGCGGCCGACGTGATGCGGTTGGTCGCGGGCGAGCGCGGTGCCGTCGCGGTGGCGCTGATCGTCTGCATCTCGGCGGCGACCACGATCAACGCCGCGATCTTCACCGGCGCGCGCACCACCTGGGCTTTCAGCCGCGACTTTCGTATGTTCGGTTCGCTCGGCGCCTGGCAGGCGACCGGCAGCACGCCGGCGAACGCGCTCCTGCTCCAGGGTGCGATCACGCTCGTGCTGGTGCTCGCGGGCGCGTTCACCAAGGACGGGTTTACCGCGATGGTCGCCTACACCTCGCCGGTGTTCTGGACGTTCTTCCTGCTGACCGCGCTGACGCTGTTCCGCTTCCGCATGCGCGAGCATCGGGGCGAAGTCGCGCGTGCCGAGGTGCGGGTGCCGCTCTTTCCGCTGGTCCCGCTCGCCTTCGCCGCGGCCTGCGCTTACATGCTCTGGTCAAGCGTGAACTACGTGCGCAATCCCGAGTACGGACCGAAGTTCGGAGCGATGGTGTTCGCCGGGCTCGCGGTGATGGCGGCCGGCGTCGTTCTCTACGCCGCGGTGCGCCGGCGCACCCGGGCCGGCGCGTGAGCGCGCACGGCAGCACCGAGCCTTCGGCCTGGGTGCTCGCCTGGGCACCGCGCATCGCGCACGGCAGGGTGCTCGACGTCGCCTGCGGTGCGGGCCGGCACACGCGTCTTTTCCTCGAGCGAGGCCTCGAAGTGGTCGCGGTGGACCGGCTGCCGCAGGAGATCCCGGGCGCGCGCTTCGTGCTGGCCGACCTGGAGGACGGCAGCCCATGGCCGTTCGCCGGCGAGCGCTTCCAGGGCATCGTG
>Ga0308420_1000822_pt1 | contig 15993 bp, 14 predicted proteins | sample HotsprSampleMS55_FD_203802 | JGI IMG/M metagenome (GOLD analysis project Ga0308420, IMG submission 203802) | Hot spring phototrophic mat microbial communities from Mushroom Spring, Yellowstone National Park, Wyoming, United States - 20090730_MS55 ... | reverse complement strand
GCATACCTGAGAGGATGGTATTCTATAGGAAGAACTACTTCTACCCAGATCTGCCTAAGAACTTCCAGATAACCCAGTACAATGCATATGAGAAGGCAAGCATAGGGAGTAATGGTTATACTAGGCTTGATATCAACGGTATTAGCAAGGTCATAAGGATAAGGAGGATACAGTTGGAGGAGGACCCTGGTAGACTGGTATACGAGGAGAGGGCCAACTATACACTCGTAGATTATAACAGAGCTGGTGTAGCATTGGTAGAGATAGTTACAGAACCTGATTTCAATACAGCAGAGGAGGTTAGAGCGTTCCTTAACAAGCTCGCATCTATACTTGAGCATCTAGGAGTGTGTGATACAGAACTAGAGGGCGCTGTGAGATGCGATGCTAACGTATCGTTTGCAGATGGTGCTAGGGTAGAGATAAAGAACATAAACTCATTCAGAGAGGTCGAGAGGGCTATAGATTTTGAGATAACTAGGCAGAGGAGCCTAGTAACAAGGGGTATCAGTGTAGTATCAGAGACTAGACACTGGGATGATCTCAGAAGGATAACTGTACAGGCAAGGAGCAAGGAGGAGGAGCAGGATTACAGATACTTCCCTGAGCAGGATATACCTGCTATCTATATACGAAAGGAGAGGATAGATGCCATAAAGGCTAGACTACCAGAGCTACCTGATGATATCATGGCTAGATTTGTAAATACATACTCTTTGAATGAGTATACTGCAAAGGTATTGGTCAACGATAAGAGACTTGCAAGGTTCTTTGAAGACTCGTTGAGGTACTACAGCAATGCAAGAGAGTTAGCAAACTGGATAGTAAGTGATCTAAAAGGCTACATAGAAAGGGATGGTTATGCTATACTATCAAAGGTCACACCAAAGCATATAGCAGAGCTTGTAGCACTAGTAGACTCCAATAAGATAAATAGGAGTACCGCAAAGCAGGTTATGCGTCTGATTGTATCTAATGGAGCGATGCCATCTGCTATAGTTCAGAGTATGAACCTAGATAGTCTAGATGATAGAGATGAACTACGCATCATCATAAATAAGGTAATAAAGGAGGAAGAGAAGGCCGTTAACGATGCTATACATAACGAGAAGGCGTTGAACTACCTACTAGGGAAGGTCATGAGGTATACCAAGGGTAGAGCAGATCCTAAGATAGTATTTGAGTTACTCAAGGAGAGTATAGTAGGGAGATAGATGGAGATGATATTATATGATTCATACTGCTAGATAGATACAGATATAGATACAGATAGATGTGACATGAATACAATAGAGGCATACGAATATGAGGTACTCATACAGTTGGAGGAACTGCCTAGGATACTCAAAGAATTGGAGCGCATTGATATATGGTTAAGTAGGGATGAACAGAGTGATGCCATCATAACTGGTAGTGGAGATTCGTATGCAGCTGCTCTAGCGGTAGAGAGGTTATCTTCGTTCAGAGTTAGATGTGTAGAACCACATGAGTTTGCTACCTCTAAGGTAAGTAAGAAGATACTCTACATAATATCTATCTCTGGAGAGACTAGAGCATCTATAGAGGCAGCTAGAGCAGCAAAGAGTAGAGGTATGAATGTTATAGCGTTAACAGCAAATAAGAGTAGCAGGTTAGCATCCATTGCAGACACGTGCTATGAGTTAAGGTTTAAGAAGAGCGGTATGTTAACTGCAGGTAGCGTAAGTTTCACAGTGTCGCTACTATACTCCATGGCATTACTAGATAGGATACACTCCGATGCAATAGATGTGGGTATGTTATTCAAAGATGCAGGTACTAATACGATATATCTAGGAGATACCAATTATATAATAGGGGATGTGTTAACTTATCCCATAGCAGTATACTTCTCTGCTAAGATAGGCGAGGTTCTAGGCTCGAGGGCGTTCTACTGTATGCTCGAGCAGTTCAGCCATATGCAGATATTCTCACTACACAAGGATGACAATGTAATAATACTAACAGAGAGAGGCAGAGCCCTTGCTGATGGTCTGAAGGCTAATGGTGCAAATGTGACCCTTGTAGAGAGTAGCAGAGAAGTGGATCATACCAACTGTAAATCTGAGTTCATGTACTGGCTCAATAATCTCCTTTACTATACATTCATAGCACAGTTAACTACATTGAATGATGCGAAGAGGATAGGTCTGAGTGAATGTTCGTTCATAAACAACAGACTACTAAGGTTAAGTACTTCGCTTATATACTAGACTAAACGTATGAGTGTAGTAAAACCTCTCCTATCTATCTCATCTTCTAGCATGTATTCACCAACTATGACTGTAACTGATATTATATCTGATACTACGCAATTACTTATATCCAATCTGACCTTAGCATCTATACTATTAGCCTTTTCACTATCGTATGATATCAGATTCACTGGGCTGGATGATAGTATATTCAACAACTGCATATACCTCTTATCATAGTATGTTATACCTACTGACCTACCTTCACCGGTTGATGCCTTGACATCAAGTGAAATCTCGCTATCCTTACTATACTCTACATATCTAACGTTATCAGTGATGTATACATTCAACTCGAATGGGTAGCCTGCGGTGAACTCTGCCATCTTGGTTATGCCATCATCCTTTATAATATCTATCTTCTTTATCGTATCGCCGTATAAGGATATCCATGAGGATGTAACCTTTACTACATTATCTATCATCCTTAACCTCCATCCCTCTTCTTCCTTATCCAATCTATACCTGTAGACCCAATCCTTGTAGTCGTTGCTTATATCCCTGATGAACTCTATACATGTTATTTTATACTCGTCTACACTCTCCCTTTCTTCATACATATTAAAATAATTGAAAACAATTAATAAATAGTTATTGTATATCAGTTAATAGGTCTATTGAAGAAGATATTCCCTCCCATCCTCCTTGCTATAATTAACATAGCTGCCATAACAGAACCTATCACGGCTATTATACCTATAGGGAACTCTGGCACCACTATCATATCGAACTCTGCCTTCTCTACTATTGTGGTAGTAGCATCGCCAGTCCTGAACGTTGTATTGTAGCTTACCACAACCTTCTTCACTCCCTCGCTTGCGAACTTCACTGTAACAGGCTGCCGGTTATTACTAAGCTCCTGCTTCAATATACTCTTACCATCCTCGAATATCTCTATAGTATACCTCTCAGTACTCCTTAAAGGTCTATTGGCGTTATCGTATAGGCTAGCAGCAAACTTTACCTCCTGCTCGGGCATTATAACCTCAGGTCCCCAGTATAACTCAACGAATACAGAACCCCCGCTACTCAGCTTCCTCATTGGAGATTTGGGTAACTCTACAGGACCGCCTTCCAACTCTATGGGCTTATCGCTCCTGCCGAACTCCTCTAGTCTGAACTCGAAGAGGATAGGTATTGGGTGTTCAGTCCTTAGGGTATACACCTTCGCCTGTATAGGTAATGGGAAGTTCTCTGCTACCCATATCTTGCTGGTCTCTCCATACCTGAACCCTACTATAGTAGTATTCCATGTAACCCCTGCAGCGTTTATCTGTTCATTAACAACATCTATTGATGCTGGTATGCCTATGCCTACTGGGGTACCTCCAGTAGCTGCTAACCTACCCCATGCCACTTGTGTTAGTGGCTTAGGTTGCATGCTCGTTGAGAATGTACCTATCCACATCAGAGTCCTGTTTATAACCTCTCTGTACTTGCTTACTGCAGGCTCGGCACTGATAGGTTGCATATTGATGCTAGAGAATGTCATCTTACCTGTGCTTATCTTACCTTGGTCATTTACACTCACTACTGCTATCCAGTCATTCTTATCATTCCTCTCCTCTATCCATATGGCTATAGTTAACGGTTTACCGCCCTCATACTCAAGGTCCTTGAGAGAGTATATGAAGTATGTATTCTTCTCAACACCTTTACCAGGGTACCATGTTGACTGTGCAGTAACTGTATACGCACTAGCTAAGAGAGATATTGTCAGTACTATAGCTGTTAGTATATATCTCTTCATCACTATAATTAACGGTACGATATCTTATAAATCTTAGGTACGTTAGCCATGCCATTTATGATGTGAATTGTTGATAAGATAGCCTATTCTACTAAGAATTATTGCTATACTCACTACTACTATGGTAACTATAATAGTACTTGGGAACTCTGGAGCTACGAGTACATCGAATGTTAGAGCGTCATCACCTAACTTTATTACAACATTGAATGTACCTGAGTATGGGAACTCTACTGTATGACTTGTTATACCACTCTCATCTGTTATCATTACATCATTAACCTCCTTTACTATCGTATCATTGCTCCTTACTATAAAGTCGTATACTATAGGCCTTGTATCCTCCTTTGGTGTTATCTTTATGTAGAATACTATTATGCTGTTAGGTGCTATAACACTAGGCTCCCATGATAACTCTACAGTATAGTTATCACTACTCCTCACTAGAGGGTTCTCTATACTTGCATGTATAGGAGTGTTAATGATCATAATCGTGATACATATGGCTATATATATCGCTCTACGCACAGTATTAGATACTTGAATAGAGTTAAATCTTTTACTAGATTAATTAATTAATCAGTACTCATATATACTATAGTGTATGCGTATATATGAGAATGCTGTGCTCAAGTTAGCAAAGCATTGGGTAGCTGGCTCTAGCATCTATGAGGTCATCTCCTATGCTAAGAAAGCAAACTCTGCACGGATGGATACAATAATAAATTATCTCGGAGAGCATATTATAGATACGCATGAGATAGAAGCATGTATGAATGAGTATAAGAGGCTTGTAGATGCCATCCATAGCAATGGTATAAGGGGTTCCCTATCATTGAAGTTAACTCAGATAGGTCTAGATGTAGGGTATGAAGAGTCTCTAAGTAACGCTAGGAGGATAGTAGATTATGCGTACAGGCATGGTATATTCACATGGATAGATATGGAGTCATTCAATTACTATGAGGATACATTGGATATATACCTCACACTACTCAAGGAGTATAAGGATTACGTTGGAGTAGCATACCAATCCTACATAAAGGATAGTGCACTAGATATAATGAGTATAATAGACTCTAACGGTATAGTAAGGCTTGTAAAAGGTGCGTACAGGGAGGATCCAAGTATAGTATACAGGAGTAAGAGATACGTGAACCTAAACTTCATAAGACTCATGCATATACTATTCGAACATGCAGATAGATTTGCTATAGCAACACATGACAAGGCTCTGATAGACTATGCTATAAGACTGAGTAGTAAGAGCAGCTCCAAGTTTGAGTTCCAGATGCTGAAAGGTATAAGGGATGATCTTAAGGGTAGACTGGTTGAGCAGGGTTTCAAGGTAGCAGAATACATACCTTATGGGAATAACGTATCAGCATACGCTATGAGGAGGATAAAGGAGAGGCCTGCTAACCTACTACTGCTAGCAAGGTCACTGCTTTAATAATAGTAGGTAAGTATTAATTCTGGTTATTACATAACCAATTTGATATAATACTAGATATATGTAGTGTAAGGTGATTAAATATGAGTGAAGATGGTAAGGAGGTAAGTGGGTGTAAGCATAAGCTATGCCTCCATATATGGCGCCTAGCATCATGGTGTTACTGCTGCTCACACTGCAAGTCATGCTGCAGTAAAGGTTGTGAATGCTACAGGTGTGAATGCTACAAATATGTAAATAATGAGGACAATGCTATCAAGGATAAGGTTAAGCGCATATAGTCTGGCTCTGCTCACGCATGAATAACTGTAGATAGTACTTGCTCCCTGTACCCTTTCCGCTTGTACCAGAGTACTTCCATCCTACGAATGGCTGTGAGCCTACCATAGCACCGGTTGTAGCACTTCTCCCTCTGTTAACGTATACCACACCTGCCTCTATGCCATCAAGGAACGCTCTAACCTCTGACTCGTCATTGCTATATATACCTGCGGTCAATGCATATATACTATCGTTACACATCTTCAGTGCTTCAGTGAGCTCACTGTACTCAACTACCGCAAGTAATGGTAGGAACAACTCTTCTCTCAAGATCTCGTGTCCTAGAGGTATATCTGTCACTATAGTGGGCTTGACATAGTAACCATACCTCATATCCCCATCCGTAACCTCTTCAGCACCATAGAGTACTCTACACTCCCTGCTCACCATATCTGCATACCTAGAGTACTTATCGTATGCGCTCCTGTTTATAAGAGGTCCCATGAATGTATCCCTGTCGATCGGGTTACCTACTTTCAGTTTACTTGTATACTCTACAAGCCTAGATATGAACTCATCGTATACATCCCTATGCACATATACCCTCGAGCATGCACTACACTTCTGCCCAGAGTATCCGAATGCTGCCCTTGCTACACCTTCTACTGCTTTCCTTATATCTGCCTTGCTCGATACTATAGTAGGGTTCTTACCACCCATCTCCATTATGATAGGTTTGGGCCTCTTTGCATTACCTGTATAGTATATGTTAAGGCCTACCTCCTTCGAGCCTGTGAATACTATACCATCTACATCATCGCTTGCAACCAGTGCATTACCTACTGTACTACCAGAACCTGTAACCAGGTTGAGTACAGACTCTGGTAGCCCAGCATCATACATCATCTTACATATCATGAATGCCGATAATGGTGTATCACTCGCTGGCTTGAGTACTACAGTATTACCAGTAACCAGGGCAGCAGAGCACATACCAGCGGTTATGGCTATAGGGAAGTTGAAGGGTGATATGACAGCGAATACACCATAAGGCTTCATCACACTGTAGCATATCTCATCTGGGTAAGCACTCTTCATCCTTGTGGTGTAACCCTCATTCGAGTCCATCTCCGCTGCATAGTACCTCATAAAGTCTATGGCTTCATCTATATCAGCTATAGCCTCATACCTATTCTTACCATTCTCGTATGTAAGTAGCGCAGCAAGGTCGTACTTGCTATTACTCATAATATCTGCTGCCTTCCTTAGTATCCTTACCCTATCCTTGTAGTCTACTCTACTCCACTCCTTGAATGCATCTTTAGCTTTATCTATAGCCTGAGTCACATGCTCTTCATTGGCATAAGGGAACCTTGCTACGGTTATCCTTGTATCTATAGGCGATACATCATCGAATAATTTGGTTGTAGTAACCTCTCTACCTCCTATGAGCATAGGGTACTCCTTCCCAAGCTCCTTGCTTATATATGATACACTAGCCTCATACTTCTCATGGAAGAGCTCATCCTCCTCTCTAGCAAGTAACCTGAAGTATGTTAGTTCATGCTCGAACATATGGTTAATTGGTCATGGTATAATAAAAAGTCTCTCATCTGTAGTGTATAGTTACTCTAGCATCAAGCATATCGCTCAGCTTACTCTCAATGTTACTTATCATCTCGTGTGCCTCCTCTATACTCATATCTGCATCTAGACTGCAGTGTATATCTACCATAAGTCTATCCTTGCATACATATGCATCTATCCTCTCTATACTCTTGACACCTTCCATATAGGCTACCTTCCTCACTATATCATCTAATGTATTGATATCCTTGACCTCCGATACATCTTGTACAGTGCTTATGAAGGGTTCAAGGTGAACAGTCACATTATCTATTGTAGTATCATTAGAACCTATACTACTCCTAATAGCATGCTCCACCCTCCTTACTATCTCATCTGCGTCGCCTAGAGTGAGATGCTTGTCTACTTGTATATGAACAGAGACCGTTATACTAGAGTCTCTCCTTGATACTATTAGATTATGCATATTCCTAACTCCTCTTACACCAAGTATAGCATCCTCGATTATACGCTCTAGTTTAGTAGAGTACTCAGGCTCAAAGTGTACCATAACTACGTTGGCATTGACTGCCTTCATAACTACATCCTCTACCTCACTACTTATCATATGAGCCTTGTTGAATGTTATATCGCTATCTAATACTATGGTAACATCTACCAGTAGATCGTTGCCTACCTTACGCATCCTCAGATCTCTACACTCCCTAACCCCCTCGACCCTGCTAACCGCATCCCTTGCCCTTGCTACCAGTCTAGGGTCTATGGCATCGCTCAACTCCAGTGCAGATGAATACGCTAGTCTGGATGTTAGGAATATTATCATGCCTGCTAAAACTATGGATGCCAAGCTATCTGCTATGTATACACTATAAGTGGTTAATATGAGACTAACCAATGCCAATGTGGATGAACCTAGATCGGATAAGGCATCATAGAAGCCAGCCCTTACACTCTTACTCCTATGTAGGCTCCCCTTGAGTATGATGGCTCTGAATATAGCAACTACTACTGCAATCATAACCACATAGAATACTATTGTAGTAGGGGTTGTATGCTCACCTTCCAATATGCGCGCTATAGACTCCCTTATTATCAATACTGCAACTATTGAGAGGATTACACCTCCTACGAGCCCTGCTATACTCTCTATCCTACCATGCCCATACGTATGCTCCTGGTCTCTAGGCTTCTTGCTCCATCTGAGCATCAAGAATAGGAGTAATGTGAGCAATGCATCTGATGTAGCATGTAGACCATCAGCGATCACTACCATAACATTGCTCATCAACCCTACAACCATCTCTACTATAGCAACTGATACTATTGCTAGAAGGGAGATAAGTAATGCTCTATCCTCTCCTACTATTATGCCCTTGGTTCTGAGCACTTGTATAATTACTCTGAGGGTAATAAATAAGATATCATCCAGATAGGAAAGAGTTAAAAGTGTGTATCTTTACCTTACTACAATGACAAGTAAGGGTGTCTTGGTCTTTGATTTCGATGGTACGATAGCAGATACCATAAACCCTCTTATAAGGATAATCAATGGACTTGCGGATGAGTTCTCCTTCAGGAAGATAAGTAGTGATGATGTACATATACTTAAGAATAAGAGTACTAAGGAGATAATCTCGTATCTTAACATGCCCATACTCAGATTACCCTTGATAGTAAGAAGGATAAGATATGAGATGAATAGAGAGATACCTACGCTTAATCCTATAGTTGATATGAAGCATGTGCTCATATCATTGAAGCAGTATGGCTATTCATTGGGTATATTAACTACTAACTCAAGGGATAACGTTGTAAGATTCCTGAATAGGAATGGTATGGATATATTCGATTTCATCAGGTCTACACACCATCTCTTCGGCAAGCATATAGTACTCAAGGGTATAAAGAGAGTACACGCAAAGAGAGGATTCAGACATGTATTCTATGTAGGTGATGAGGTTAGGGATGTGGAGGCTGGGAGGAAGGCTAAGGTTAGTACTGTAGCTGTTACCTGGGGGCTCAACTCAAAGGAGAGGCTACTCAAAGCATACCCAGATTACATAGTCGAGGAGCCGGAGGAGTTAGAGGGGATATTCTCAATACTTGCATATGTGAGTAGAGCACAGGTGAGGAAGATGGTTAAAGGGTGAGTATATAAGATCATATCACATCTATCTATTCATTATGGAAGGGATGGAAGTATGAGTTCAAAGGATGAGAGTATATTCGATAAATCCTCCCTGATGCATACAGAGGCTGGGAGGGATATACTTAAACAGGCTACGCTCAAGAATGAGAGGTATAAGCAGTTTATGGAGTACAAAGAGTTAGCAGATGCCCAATTCCCTAGGTTCATTGATACCCTAGTGAATGAGTTACATAGTGCTATAAGGAGCGATGATAACCCTATAAGAAGCATGGATAGCTTCTTAAGGGAGGTTGAGTTCGATGGATTCACACTAGACAAGCCATTCATCCTAACTAGGGATAGGCTGGATGATGCAAGGGCTAGGCTTGCAGATAAGAATGTCTGTAAGGATAGAGTCTTAAGGCTACTAGACTCAAACTATGTGAAGATGACTTATCCTGTATTCTATGCTTTATTCGATGCTTCATGCTCGTATCACAATGTAAGTGTGGACGAGGGGTTAAGGGATACTCTGATAGACGGGCATATCATAGCTATAGACTTGAGCGAGCCTATGGATAGGATAATGGATATGGACGAGGATATAGCTTATCTGGATGACTATAGACTCATCTGTCCATACATGCTCAGTATAGCAAGGAGGAAGATATCATCGATAAGTAAGGATATAACTGAGTCATTTGAGCAGGGCTTCAAGGAAGCAAGACGGGGTCAGTATATGGATATGCTGCTTAAGAAGAACCCACTGTTCATCGATGAGGAGAGTATGAATGAATGTTATAAGAAGTATAGAGCAGTGATGGGTACAGCAGCAAGGAACATGGTACTGGTAGGTGAGAGTCCATTAAGGAATATATTCTACCATGGGATGGCAAAAGCAGGTGAGTCTGTAGGCTGTGGTAACGAGATAGAGGATTCTATAAGGCTCAAGGTTATAAAGGTACCATCATGGCCCTTATACTATGCGTTGAATGGAGGAGATGTAAGGCTAGCATTCGATCTAACCTTCAAGAAGAGTACACTCTACCTAGATGATGCCATGCTTGCCATACATATGCTCCCAAGTAGGTTCAAGGTTAAGCCTTTCCTTGAGTTCATGGTACTGAGCGTTAAACACTACAATGAGTACTGGTATAGGAAGGCTAGGGATTACGATCTTAATGTATTCACATCTGCATTGAAGGAGCGTTAGTTGATAAATAATTTAATATAATAATGATCTTCCTAACATCTCTATGCTTGTGGAGAAGTATAGACCTAAGAGCATTGCAGAGATGGTAGGGAATGAGGATGCTAGAGCAGAAGTACTCAGACTGGTAAGGAGTTGGGGGCAAGGGAGTAAACATATACTGATAGTAGGACCTCCTGGTGTAGGTAAGACCACATTCGCTAAGGCATTGGCAAGGGATCTAGGATACGAACTCATAGAGATGAATGCTAGCGATGAGCGTACAAGGTCTAAGGTTGAGGCTATAATAAAGCCATTACTCTTAAATGCTAACATATACGCAAAGAATGTACTACTATTCATAGATGAGGTGGATGGTATACATGGCTCATACGATAGAGGAGGACTAGGAGCACTCTTGGAACTCTTGAAGGATGCTACTATACCAGTCATACTAGCTGCGAATGATGATACAAGCGAGGAGATGAAGGGATTGAAGAGGTTATGCAGTACTGTAAGGTTTAAACGTATACCGCCTAGGCTACTCATGTTGTACTTGGAGCATGTACTGGAGAGTGAAGGAGTAGAGATGGGTATAGGGGATAGGATAAGGATAGTCAATGAATCTGCAGGGGACCTTAGAGCACTGCTGAATAAGGCTCAGGCTCTACTGAGTAGCGTGGGCAGTCATACACCAACAGCGTACTCTATACCTATAGAGCATGCTATGAATAGATTCTTCTTGTCATCCAGTATGAGCGAGGCTTTGGAGGCGTTAAGTAAGAGTGAAGGCTTCTACAGTAGCCTAGAGTTCTATCGTAGCAGTGAGGATAGAAGACTGGATAAACTCCATGCATTGTATGCAAGTATAGTTAACAGTAACAAGGATATAGATAGCATAGCTGATATGCTTAATACATTATCATATGTAGATACATTGATAGCAGTGATGAATAGAGGAAGGAGATGGTATATGCTCAGATACATGGATAGGATTATAGCCTCATCAATATTCCATCTGAGTAGGGGTATAGTATACAATCAGTATGATACACCATATGTATTGAGCAGTAAGATATTCACATACGGTAATACTATAAGGGAGACAGCTGCATCTATTGCAAGGGAGTTACATGAATCTACCCATAAGATAACATTCTACTATATGCCATACATGATCATGATACTCAAGAATAGGAGGGATGTTTTAGAGTATGCAATGAACAATGGTATAATAAGCAAGGAGTTATATGAAATGGTCAAGGGTGCAGCAGTATGATAAAGATATCTTTGAACAAAGGTTTCACATTACCTAGGTTAGGCAAGGATACATTCTCTATGCTTATGAGGAATGGTCTACAGTACGATAAGACTACGGGTTTATTCGCTGTTAAGGATATAAATAAGATTGATAAGATATACGCTATACTCAGCGAGGCTATCAAGGATACGATAAGTATAGAGGTACAGTGTGTGCTATGTAGCAACGATGCAGGGTGCTCAGAGTGTGAGTTCTCCAATACATGTAATAGGTTACAGGTTGCGAGCAAGTGTGTATGCAGAACTTGCTTAAGGAATGGTTACGATAACTATACCAGAGAGGTTAGTAAGTTACTTGAATGATCAATCTTTTTATATGAGTTACATGGCAACGTAAGTGACTGGTGGGATAGATGTCTACGCTTTATGAGGATAACGTCAGGGGTATGCTAGAGGAGAAGAGGAGGAGGTTGGAGGAGCTCGTACTAGAGGTAAAGAGGTTGGAGGAAGAGGTAACACAGCCTAACAAGGAGATGGAGGAGAGGAGTGATAGCATAGATCTACTCAATAGACTGAGGTATCAGATATATGAGTTGGAGCAGGAGATACATGTACTGGAGATGTTGTATGAGAACTACTCATTCAGCACTGGTGCGTTCAGGAGGACCAAAGGTGCAAGGAAGGTACGTTGAAATCTGTAAGCAAATCTTACTGAGCTGAGCTGAAATTAGTTTATATATGGCGGAGTACATCCTATACTACGATGCGGAAGAAGAATATCGAGCGTCTATCTGAGCTTAATAAGCTAGCAGAGAAGGGAGGAGGGGATGATAAGATAAAGGCCCAGCATGAGAAGGGCAAACTCTCTGCTAGGGAGAGGTTATCCCTCTTGTTAGACTCTGGTTCGTTCGTTGAACTAGATAGATTAGTGACTACTAGATCGAGGGACTTCGGCCTAGATAGCAATAGATTCTACGGTGATGCCGTTGTAACAGGTTATGGCACTATCTCAGGTAGACAGGTATTCATATATGCCCAAGACTTCACTGTACTTGGGGGGTCGTTGGGCGAGATGTCTGGTCATAAGATAGCAAAGGTTATGGATCATGCCATGCGTACAGGATGCCCAATAATAGGGCTAGTAGACTCTGGAGGCGCAAGGATACAGGAAGGAGTCTTGAGCCTAGCAGGTTACGGTGAGATATTCTACAGGAATACCCTTGCATCTGGTGTTGTGCCCCAGATAACAATAAGCGTAGGTCCATGTGCTGGTGGTGCAGTATACTCGCCTGCTATAACTGACTTTGTGATAATGGTAGATAAGATAAGTTACATGTTCGTCACTGGTCCTGAGGTAGTGAAGGCTGCATTGGGTGAAGAGACTACATCCGAGGAGTTAGGAGGAGCGTATACACATGCAAAGTATAGTGGTGTAGCACACTTTATAGCAAAGGATGAGTATGAGTGCTTCGATATAGTAAAGAAGTTACTATCCTACCTACCACAGAATAATATGGAGGATCCTCCGAGTATAGAGCCTACAGATGATCCCAATAGGATGGATAGTAGATTATCTAGTATAATACCAGAGAATCCATTCGAGCCTTACGATATCAAGGAGATAATAAGATCTGTATTGGATAATAACGATTTCTTTGAGGTGCATGAGTTATGGGCACCGAACATAGTAGTTGGGTTCGGTAGGCTCAATGGTAAGGTTGTAGGTGTAGTAGCAAATCAACCTATGCATCTATCAGGCTCACTTGATATAGATTCATCAAACAAGGCGGCAAGGTTCATAAGGACGTGTGATTGCTTCAATATACCCATACTTACATTCGTTGATACTCCTGGGTATCTACCAGGCATAGAGCAGGAGCACCATGGTATAATAAGACATGGTAGTAAGTTACTATTCGCATACAGTGAGGCTGTAGTACCCAAGGTAACGGTGATAGTAGGTAAGGCTTATGGGGGTGCTTACATAGCAATGGGTAGCAAACATCTACGCATAGACTACAACTTTGCTTGGCCTACAGCAGAGATAGCAGTGATGGGACCAGAGGCTGCAGTTAACATAATATTCAGGAAGGACCTTGCTAACGCTCAGGATAGAGAAGAGCTGAGGAAGAGATTCATAGAAGAGTACAAAGCAAAGTTTGCAAATCCATACATAGCAGCAGAGCATGGCTATATAGATGCTGTCATAGATCCCATTGAGACTAGGCCTATGCTGATAAGGGCCTTCGAGAGCCTCAGTAACAAGAGGGAGAGCAGACCTCTCAAGAAGCATGGTAACATAAATCTGTAGACATGAGCGAGATAAGGAAGGTACTCATAGCCAATAGGGGAGAGATAGCAGTAAGGGTCATAAGGGCATGTAGAGAGTTGGGCATATCTACCGTGGCTGTATACTCAGATGAGGATGTAAATGCGTTACATGTAAAACTAGCAGATGAGGCTTATCATATAGGAGGGGCAGTAGCAAGGGAGAGTTATCTTAACATAGATAGGATAGTGGAGACTGCTAAGAAGGCTAATGCAGATGCTATACATCCAGGCTATGGATTCCTATCCGAGAATGCTAACTTTGTTGATGCCTGCGATAAGGCAGGTATCATATTCATAGGACCAAAGGCGTCTACAATGAGGTTCTCTGGTGATAAGATGGCTGTAAAGCAGTTAGCAAAGAGGCTTGGTATACCTGTAGTCCCTGCCAGCGATGGTATACTAGACGATGCTAACAAGGCGTTAGAGTATGCTAGGGAGTTCGGCTACCCTGTATTATTAAAGTCCGCATTCGGAGGAGGAGGCAGAGGTATAAGAAGGGTTAACAACGATGAGCAGTTGGTACAAGAGTTCGAGACCGCTACTATGGAAGCCAAATCTGCCTATGGAAGAGCAGCTATGTTCGTTGAGAAGTACTTCCCTGTGATCAGACATATAGAGTTCCAGTTACTCAGGGATATGCATGGTAATGGTGTATATCTATTCGAGAGGGAGTGTTCTATACAGAGGAGGTATCAGAAGCTGGTAGAGATCGCACCATCTCCAGCAATAAACGAAGAGGTTAGACATAAGACAGGCAACATGGTGATCAGATTGGCTGATGCTCTAGATTATATAAATGCAGGAACGGTTGAGTTCATAAGGGATGAGAATACTGGTAACCTATACCTTATAGAGATAAACTCAAGGCTACAAGTAGAGCACCCAGTTACAGAGATGATCACGGGTAAAGACTTGGTTAAGTTACAGATAATGGTAGCCTCAGGTAAGGAGTTACCGTTCAGGCAGCAGGATCTTAAGATGAACGGTTATGCTATAGAGTGCAGGATAAACGCTGAAGACCCATTCAATGAGTTCGCCCCCTCATACGGGAAGGTATACAATGTAAATATACCCTATGGGCCTGGTATAAGAGTAGATACGTATCTATATCCATCATGTAACATATCTGGCTACTACGACTCACTCGTAGCGAAGGTTATAAGTTGGGGTAATACATTCGATGAGGCTAGGAGGAGGATGATAAATGCACTTTGTGAGTTCAGTATAGAGGGTATAAATACAACTATACCATTACATAATTTCATAATGAACGAGGATGCATTCATAAGGGGAGAGTTATCTACAGACTATCTGGATAGATTCAATATAATACCAAGGATGCAGGAGTACTTTAACTCTCGCATAAAGAATAATGTAGACTCTATAGCGGCTGCTGCGCTTATATATAAGAACCTTGGTAGATATATAACTACAGCTGTACCTACAACCGTTAGCAAGGATGGTAAGAGCACTACAAGTAAGATATCACCATGGAAGTATGTAGGTAGAGTGATGAGCAGATATGGAGTTTAAGGTAGAAGGAGTTAACGTCAATGTATATGCTGATGTAAAGGATATCAGTAAGAATAGCATCGCAGCTGTTATAAACGGTAAAGAATGCAAGATAGATATAATAGGTATCTCAAACCAGCAGGTAGAGTTCTTATTGAATGGCAAGTATCATAATGTTAAGTACATGCAGAGTGATAGCAAGGTTCTTAATATGCGTATAGATGGTGAGGAGGTTACAGTTAACCTTAT
>Ga0308420_1000813_pt1 | contig 16044 bp, 17 predicted proteins | sample HotsprSampleMS55_FD_203802 | JGI IMG/M metagenome (GOLD analysis project Ga0308420, IMG submission 203802) | Hot spring phototrophic mat microbial communities from Mushroom Spring, Yellowstone National Park, Wyoming, United States - 20090730_MS55 ... | reverse complement strand
CAGTTGCCTGGTACTCCTTCCAGCCAGAACCGATGAGGTAGCCTCGCACCACCGCCTCGATTGGCAGTGGCCGCAGCCGTTTAACGACCAAGGCGCGGCCTGTGACTTGAGGAATCTCATCGCTGGCAACCACAGTTTCGGGAGCGACCCCGGTGCGCTGGTCGGGGACGATTCCGGCTAGTTTTCCGAACCAGAAGACGGAGAGCTGGGTAAGGATAACCCCCTTTGCTGGGATCGGGTCAGGTAGGATGACGTCGAATGCCGAGAGGCGGTCGGTGGCAATCACCAAGAGCTTATCCGCTCCCACCGCGTAGATATCGCGGACTTTGCCCCGACCAATGAGCGGCAGTGAGTGGAGGTTCGATTCAAAAAGGGGTGCATGGCGCATCGTACTGTTCCTGAAAACAAGGGAATTAGGGGAGGGTGACATGCAGCTTGCGGCGCAGGCGGTAGATGCCAAGCGCAGCAAGGGCAGCGATGGCTGGAATTGCCAGGGCGGTGACCACTTCCGGCGCAAGGGGCAACCACTCTTTTCCCGCTTTGGCCAAGTATTGGACAAGCTGCGAGCCGTAGTAGGTGATGGCCACCACTGAGAATTGTTCGGCGGCCTCTTGCAGGCGCAATTGCAGACGGGCGCGCCGGTTCATCTCGTCTAGGAGCTGCTGGTTCTGCTCCTGGAGCTTGAGGTCGACGCGGGTGCGAAGCAGTTGGGAGTTTCGCGAGATTCGCGCCGAGAGCTCCTCTTGGCGACGATGAACAGCAGCGCACGTGTTCATCGCCGGGGCCAGCCGCCGCTCCAGAAACCCTTTGAGTGTTGAAAAGCCGGTGAGCCGCTGTTCGCGCAGGTCGTCGGCGCGTTGCTGGACCAGCCGGTAATAGGCGGCGGCTGCACCGAAGCGGAAGTTCGAATCGGCAACCGACCGCTCCACCTCGCCAGCAAGCTGGGTGAGCGACTGCAGCAGTTGCCGTTCGGCTTCGATCCCTTCGGCACTGCCCAACTCGTGCATCAGTTGCGCCAGCCGCTTTTCCCACACCGAGAGCGAAGCGCTCACCTGTCGGGCAGCAGGGAAGGCAAGAAGAGCCAGCATCCGATAGGTTTCGATCTCGATGAGCCGCTGGACGATTCGCCCCAACTGCCGCGGCATGATCGCTGCATCGATAATGGTAAAGCGTGTCATCCCGTCATGGAGCTGCAAATCGGTGATCAGCCACCCCGCCCCGTCGCCAATCTTGGCCGCAACGGTGGTTGGGCCAAAGGGGTCGATGGCGCTAAGAAAATGGTCGGGAGGGGTGGTGGTAATGGGGCGGATGTCGAGAGCGACGGCAGCAATCAGCGAACCAGGGGCAGCAGCAAACCAGCCAGCAGGGAGCTGGCCAAGGATCGCGGCTGTGTCGAGGGCACCTTCGGCATAAAGCGTATAGGAGACGAACTCGGAGTGGTGCTCCCACTTGATGCGCACCGACCCCAGGCGGGCTACTGCCTGGCGGTCGTTGCTCTCCTCCAGCCGCTCCACCCCTACACCCATCTGGGTGAGCTGCTGCCAGTGCTGGCGCGCAGCCTCGTGCTCGTCGGGTTCGATCAAAAAGGCCCACGACCGGACTTGGGCCGGAGCAGTGACGACCACTGAGGGGCGAGCGTGCAGTTCGTTGTGCAGCGCCTCGCGTAGATCATGGACACGCCAGCCAACCATCTTAGAGCCGCTCCGCCGCCGCTTCAGCTAGCCGCGACCGTTCGCCGCGGGCCAGGGTCACGTGGCCGCTATAAGCCCACCCCTTCATCCGTTCTACCAAGTAGGTCAGGCCAGAGCTCCCTTCGGTGAGGTAGGGGGTGTCGATCTGGGCTAGGTTCCCCAGACAGACGACCTTGGTGCCCGGACCGGCTCGGGTGATCAAGGTGCGCATCTGCTTGGCGGTGAGGTTTTGCGCCTCGTCGATTACCAGAAACTTACGCACGAAGGTTCGGCCGCGCATAAAGTTGATGCTCTTGATCTTGACCTTGGCACGAATGAGTTCGATCGATGCCCCGCGCCCCCACGCGCCCCCCGCGCCGTTGCCGGCCAAAACTTCAAGGTTGTCTTCCAGCGCCCCCATCCACGGCGCCATCTTTTCCTCTTCGGTTCCGGGCAAAAAACCGATCTCCTCGCCAATGGGGACGGTGGCTCGGGTAAAGATGACCTCGCTGTAGATCTTTTGATCGAGCGTCTGGGCTAGCCCCGCCGCCAGCGTCAAGAGCGTTTTGCCGGTTCCAGCTTGCCCTAGAAGCGTCACCAGGTCGACGTCGGGGTCCATCAAGAGGTTGAGCGCGAAGTTCTGTTCGCGGTTACGGGCTGTGATTCCCCAGACAGCGCTCTTTTCGTGGCGGAAGTCGCGCACGCTGCGAAGCAGCGCTATCCCCCCTTCGCCAAACCCGACAATGCGGGCTTCAAAGGTTGAATCCCCGGCCACAGTCACAAATTCGTTGGGAAAGGTGTTTGCTGCCGTTAGCGCTGGGATTTTCCACCAATCGAAACCATCAGCCCGCCAGGAGTCGATTTCGCTGGCGTTGGCCCAGAAACTGGCCGGCAGCTCGTGGATGCCCGAATAGAGAACGTCGCTATCTTCAAGGAGCTTGTCGTTGCGGTAATCCTGTGCGCTGAGCCCAAGGGCCCGCGCCTTGATGCGCAAGTTGATGTCTTTGGATACAAGGATTACCGGCCGCGGGGCGTGCCGTTCAGCCAGTGCCTTGACCAGCGAAAGGATCGCGTTGTCGTTTTGCGCTAGCGGCAGCCCCGGTGGCAGCGGTGAAGCAAGCGGTTCGGTCTGAAAGTAGAGACGGCCCGTAGCGATGCCGCCCGAAGGGCCCCCCAGCGCATAGCCCTGGTTCAGGTCGTGGGGAGCTTCGCCAACAATCGCCTCGAGCTCGCGGCTTACTTGGCGAACATTGCGGGCAACTTCGGAGAGCCCCTTTTTATGCTCATCGAGCTCTTCCAGCGTGGCCATCGGCAAAAAAAGGTCGTGCTCGGCAAAGCGGAAAAGGGCAGTGGGGTCGTGCATCAACACATTGGTATCAAGCACAAAGAGCTTCGGTAGCGGATCAAGTGCCCCTTTTTTTCGGGTTCTGCCCATTAGTGCCCCTCACCGGTAAGCGAGCGCAAAGCCTGCAGCACCGCATCGGCATGGCCGTCGACCTTGACCTTTCGCCAAGCGGCAGCGATCATCCCGTCGGCAGCGATCAGAAAAGTGCTCCGTTCGATACCGCGCACGGGCTTGCCGTACATCGTCTTGTTTTTGATCACTCCGTAAGCTTGGCAGGCCACCTCGTCTGGGTCGCTCACCAAATCGAACGGCAGCTGGTACTTGGTCTTGAACTTTTCATGGCTGGCTACTGAGTCGCGTGAAACACCCAGGATGACGGCGCCAAGCGCCTGGAACTCGGGAAAACGGTCGCGAAACGCGATCGCTTCGTTCGTGCACCCTGGGGTGTCGTCTTTTGGATAGAAGTAAAGAACCACTGGCCGCCCGGCAAGAGCGCTCAGAGTGATCGTTTGGTTACCGGTGGCAGGCAATGTGAAATCGGGGGCTGGTTGGTTGGGCTCGACCATGAAATTACTCCTTAGCAAAGCACTAGGCCAGCAACGACGCGCCGACCTTCGCTGGCAACGACATTATACGTGCGACATGCCGCTGCCAACGCCATCACCTCGAAGCCGACTCCGCTACTGACCAGGCGGGCAAGTGCCGCTTTCGGTGGCCAGCTAAGTTGTGGCCCGGAAGCAAGGAGGATCAATTCCGGTTCTAGCGCTAGGAGCTGGTCGATCGCTGCGCCATCTAGCGTCGCCCACCCACCGGGAGCCCAACCGGGATGAACAGCAGTTGGTGTGACGATCAGATTGGTCGCAAACCGTTCGCCGTCGATAGCGACCCATCCTGCCCCGTGGCTGGTGATCAGGCGAATGTCGCGCGCAAGTTCCCACTGTAACTTCACGGCGGCTTCTCCGTTGGCCGATTTTTCGCTAAGATTACCGCTTCCTGTCCCCTTCGCCAAGAGGAGCTGCGATGAACCCCTCTGACAACCCGAAGCTGCCTGACCCCCCTGCGACGGGGGTTACCCATGCTGTTGGCGGGGCAGCAGATGCGTGGGCAGCCAAGGGGGAGGTGTTGCTGCGGCCGCTTCTCAAGTCGTCTCGGCTCGACGATGTCTGCTACGACATCCGTGGGCCTGTTCCCAAGCGGGCCAGCGAGATGGAGGCCGAAGGGCACCGGATCATCAAGCTGAACATCGGCAACCTTGCTCCGTTTGGGTTTGAGCCGCCGGAAGAGATCGTTGTGGATGTCATCCGCAATTTCCGCGCAGCAAGTGGCTACACCGATTCCAAAGGACTCTTTGCCCCACGCAAGGCGGTGGTGCAGTACATGCAGACCAAGGGGGTGACCGGGGTCGATGTCGAAGATGTCTATCTGGGCAACGGCGCTTCTGAACTGATCGTCATGGGGTTGCAGGCCCTATTGGAGACGGGCGACGAGGTGCTGGTGCCGGCCCCAGACTATCCGCTCTGGACAGCGGCGGTGACCCTCTCAGGCGGTAAGCCGCGCCACTACCTTTGCGACGAAGCCTCAGACTGGTACCCTGACCTAGCTGATATCCGCAAAAAGGTGACCTCGCGCACGCGGGCAATCGTTGTGATCAACCCGAACAATCCCACCGGGGCACTCTATCCGCGCGAGATTCTCGAAGGGATCGTTGAAATCGCTCGAGCGCACCAACTGGTGGTTTTTGCCGACGAGATCTACGACAAGATGCTCTATGACGGCCGCCAGCACACATCGATTGCCTCGCTTGCCGACGACGTATTGTTTGTCACGCTCAACGGCCTGTCGAAAAACTACCGCTCGTGTGGCTATCGCGCCGGCTGGATGGTCTTGTCGGGCGAACGGCGCCATGCCAAAGACTACATCGAGGGGCTGACGATGCTGGCTTCGATGCGGTTGTGTTCGAACGTGCCGGGGCAGATGGCGATCCAGACAGCGCTGGGGGGTTATCAAAGTATCCAGGAGTTGGTTGCCCCCAACGGTCGGCTCACCCGCCAGCGCAACCTAGCTTATGAGTTGCTCAACGCAATCCCGGGCGTCTCCACCGTCAAGGCACAGGCCACCCTATATATGTTCCCGCGGCTTGATCCGCGCCTCTACCCGATCACCGACGATCAGCATTTCGTGCTCGAGCTCCTAGAGAGCGAGCGGGTGCTGGTCGTGCAGGGAACCGGTTTCAACTGGCCCCATCCGGACCATTTTCGGATGGTCTTTTTGCCGCACGAGGACGATCTGCGCGACGCTATTGAACGGATCGCCCGCTTTTGCGAGCGGTTCCGGCGGCGGCACCAATTCATTGTGACCCAGAAGGAAGAGTAATGAAAGCGATTCGCGTCGGTTTGGCAGGGATTGGGACGGTAGGCAGCGGCCTGTGGCGGGTACTTGCCCGCAACGCCGACGAAATTGCCCGACGGGCTGGGCGTCCGATCGAGATCGTCGTAGTAGCCGATCGGAACGAAGCACGCGCGCGCGCGATCATCGGCGAAGAAGCGCTTGCCCGCGGTGTGCGGGTGGTCGCTGACGTGCGGGCGCTGGCTGCTGACCCCGAAATCGATATCGTGGTTGAGCTGATCGGCGGTTATACGGTGGCCAAAGAGGTCGTGCTGGCAGCCATTGCTGCTGGCAAACATGTGGTTACCGCCAACAAGGCGCTGTTGGCCATGCATGGCGAGGAGATCTTCGCTGCTGCTCAGGCCAAAGGGGTGATGGTGGCTTTCGAAGCAGCGGTGGCCGGTGGCATTCCGATCATCAAGGCGCTGCGCGAAGGGCTTGCGGGCAACCGCATCGAGTGGGTGGCCGGCATCATCAACGGTACGACCAACTTTATCCTAACCCAGATGGAGCAACAGGGGCTTTCGTTTGCCGAAGCGCTTGCCCAGGCCCAATCCCTTGGGTATGCCGAGGCTGATCCGACCTTTGACATCGAAGGGATCGATGCTGGCCACAAAGCAACGCTTCTTGCTTCGCTTGCCTTTGGCGTGCCGATCCAGTTTAACCGAGCCCATATCGAAGGGATCACCCGAATTGATCGCAGCGACGTAGCTTTTGCCGATAGTTTGGGATACCGGATCAAACTTCTTGGAATTGCGAAGCGCCGCGAAGAGGGCTTTGAGCTGCGGGTGCACCCGACCTTGATTCCCAAAGACCACCTTCTGGCCAGTGTTGCAGGGGCGATGAACGCTGTGCTCGTTAAGGGAGACGCGGTGGGGCAGACCCTTTACTATGGTCCAGGGGCAGGCTCTGAGCCAACGGCAAGCGCCGTGATTGCCGATCTGGTCGATGTCACCCGGTTGCACACCGCTGATCCGGAACACCGCGTTCCGCACCTTGCCTTCCAGCCGCAAGAGGTACAGCCGCTTGTGGCGCTGCCTATTAGCCAGTGCCGCTCTGCCTTCTACCTGCGCCTGAAAGTGGCTGACCGGCCAGGTGTTCTTGCCGAAATCGCGCAAGAACTAGCCAAAGAGGAGGTGTCGATCGCGGCGCTCGTGCAGAGGGCCCCCCAGGAGGGGGCGGCCCAGCTCGTGCTTCTTACCCACGAGTGTGAGGAGCAGGCGATCGATGCGGTGATCGCAGCGATTGCTCCTCGGCCGTTCCTTCTCGACCCGGTGGTCAAGTTGCGGGTAGAACACCTGGCCTGAGGAAGCGCTGAACCAGCTTCTCAGCGACGGCGCTTCAGCGTGAGCAAACGATGGTTTAGCCGCCGATGTAAGACATCTCAATGCGCCGGCGCAGTGACGCTGTCTCGGCGGTGCGCACCTCCGAATAGCGGTCACTGCGCTGGGCCCAGATGCCAGCCACAGCTCGAACGATCGCCTCGTCGTCTGCACCACCGCGCAGCAGCGTGCGTAGGTCGTAGCCACTTTCGGCAAAAAGGCAGGTGTAGAGTTTTCCGTCGGTTGCCAACCGCAGCCGCGTGCAGCTTCGGCAAAAGGGCTGGGTGACTGAGGCGATTACGCCAATCTCGCCTGCACCATCGCAGTAGCGCCACCGTTTGGCTACCTCACCATAGTTAGTGGGGGACAAGGGCTCGATCGGCCAGCGTTCGGCAATACGGGCTAGGATCTCTGCAGCAGGGACAACTTCGACCATGCGCCAGCCGTTGCGCGTGCCGACGTCCATGAATTCGATAAAGCGAACAACCACTGCAGAGCCGCGGAACCGCTCAGCCATCGGGATGATTTCCCCCTCGTTGACGCCGCGACGAACAACCATATTGACCTTGAGCGGTGTCAGGCCCGCTGCCAGCGCCGCGTCAATTCCGGCAAGCACCTTGGTAACGGGCACGCGCACGTCGGCCATCTGGGCAAAGATCGCCGGGTTGAGGGCATCGAGACTGACTGTCACCCGGTGGAGACCAGCTGTTTTGAGGTCAGCCGCAAAACGGTCAAGCAGCGCCCCGTTGGTGGTCAGCGTCAGCTCGACAGGGAGTTCGGCAAGCATCGCGATGAGCCGCGGCAACTGGTGGCGCAAAAGCGGCTCACCTCCCGTGATGCGGATTTTGCGCACCCCGAAGTGGCGGGTAAACAGACCAGCAAGCCGCGCGATCTCCTCGAAGGTGAGCAGTTCGGACCGCGCCAAGAAAGTGTGGTCGGCAAAGGCGGCGCGCGGCATACAGTAGGTGCACCGGAAGTTACACCGGTCGGTGACCGAGATGCGCAGGTCAGCGAGCGGCCGTGCCAGACGGTCGAGGAGCGGGGAGGTTACCGCTTCGGAAAAGTCAAGTATTGGCAGGATTTCGCTGGCAGCGGTGGGGGAACGAAGTGCCTCGGCCATTGGGTGCTCCTTTTTCTCATTATGACACAACGTGCGCCATGGTAGCATCCCCCCTGGTCAATTGGGTATGAGGGCAATGGATAAGCCAATCTCGAAGCTCACTGCTGCTGATTGTGCGCTTCTTACCGATCCGGCGCTATTAGCAGGATCCGTTGAGGCTGTGCCGCACAAGGACGCTGCCGTCGGGCAGGAGGCGGCAGTTCGCGCTTTGCATCTAGCTGACGCGCTGGGACCAGGATCCGGGAACGTTTTTGTGCTTGGCCGCCCTGGCTACGGCCGCCATGCCATTACTCTGCGCGTCTTGGGCGACTTAGCTCGCCGACGGCCTACCCCTCCTGAGCTACTCTATGTGGTTCGTTTTACCGATTTGTCGCGACCGCAGCTGCTGCGCCTTCCTGCCGGCATAGGGCAGCGCTTTGCGGCAGCGATGCGGGGCTGGACCCAGAAGCTGCTGCGCGCTGCCCAAGCGGCGATTGTTGAGGAGGGTCGGCAAACCTCCCTTACCGATTTGGCTAATTCTTTACTAGAGCCGCTGGTGGAAGAGTTTTCTCCTTTTCCCGAAGTGGCGCGCTTTCTCGAGGCGGTACGTCGCGACCTGCGCGAGGGGGTGCCATTAGGGGTAACGGCGATGCAAGAGGAAGAAAATCTCTCTTGGGCAATTGATACGAAGCTGCTTAGCCGTTACGAGGCCCACCTGTTGGTGGCTCGCTCGCCGCAAGCAGGAGCGCCGGTGGTGACGGCGGCAGTGGTCAATCACGCACTGCTCTTTGGTTGGGTTGAGTGCGAAACACACGACGGTGATCGGGTTACCCACCACCAGTTGATCCGCCCAGGGCTTCTGGCCCAGGCCGACGGCGGTTTTCTGGTGGTAGAGGCAGAGGCGCTCCTGGCAGACCCGGAAAGTTACGCTACCTTGATGCGGGCGCTGGCAGAGCGGCGTGCGGCAATCGAACCGCCCCCTGAGCGCGACCGCTGGGGCGGGTTGCGGCTGCTTGCGCCTGATCCCGTTCCGATTGCTGTGCAGTTGGTGGTGATCGGTACCCCAGAGCAGTATCAGGAGCTTGCTGCGCGCGATGAGGCGTTCCCCGACCGCTTTCCCATCGTGGCGCCGCTTGAGGAGTCGATGGCCCGCACTGTGGTCAATGAACAGCAGCTGGCCGCCCTTTTGGTGCGGCTTAGCCAAAAGCAGCTGCCGATTGACGCTTCGGCTGCCGCTGCCGTGCTCGACGAAGCCGCGCGCGCTGCCCCCGACCGGCAGCAACTCTCTCTGGCCGTAGGCCGCTGGGTTGGTTTGCTGGCACAAGCCAGCGCTTTGGCTAAAGTGCAAGGCGCCCCGGCGGTGACCGCAGCGCACGTGCACGCGGCCATCGACGAGCGCTTTACCCGAAGCGGCGCAGCTTGGCGCCAGATCCTGCGCTCGATCGCCCAGGGAGAACTTCTGATCGCCAGTGAGGGGATCCAGATTGGGCAGATCAATGGCCTGGTCGTCTTTGATGAGGGCGGAGTTGCCTATGGGCACCCGGTGCGTATTACTGCAACCATCCGCCTGGGCGGTGAAGGGGAGCTGATCGACATCGAACGGGAGAGCGAACTTGGAGGCGCCCTTCACAGCAAAGGGGTCATGATTCTGGCCGCTTTTCTTGCTGGACGCTTTGCCCGTCACCGTCCGCTACCGCTAGCTGCTAGCCTTGTGATGGAGCAATCCTACGGTCTGGTCGAAGGGGATTCGGCCTCATTGGCCGAAGCCTGTGCCCTTCTTTCGGCAATTGCTCAAATTCCTCTGGATCAGGGAGTGGCAGTGACCGGCTCGATCAACCAGTTAGGTGAGGTGCAACCGGTTGGAGCAGTCAATGAGAAGATCGAAGGGTGGTTTGCCGTTTGCGCTGCCCGTGGGTTGACCGGACGGCAAGGGGTGATTCTGCCGTGGGCAAACCGCCATCAGTTGATGTTGCGCCCATCGGTGCGCGCCGCTGTTGCCGAAGGTGCTTTCCACTTATGGGCGGTTACTCGCGTCGATGCAGCGTTAGCGCTTCTGGCCGCCAAGCCGCTCACTGGCCCGCAAAGCGCCATGGCGGAAGTGACTCGGGCGCTGGCGCGGTTGGTTCGCTGCCATCACGAGTCCGATGGCCTATGGCGTCGTCCGTGGCAGCGACGGCAGGAGAAATAGGATTTAAGTTTTTCGAGAAAGAGCCGTTATTTTTGTTCTATGAGCTTTTATTCATTCTCCCTCTCACGCTACTGCAGAATAATTAAGCACCGAACGTGACATCCGTCACGATGTCGTTCTTATCGTGCTACTGGACCGTAGAACAAGGCGTCCGCCGGCGGCTTGAGCGCAGCGCGCTTCGCGCCTCATGCGAAGAACCCGTCGGCGGTCGAGACGATCCGTAAGCTGCTCGCCGCGTAGTATCCCCCTCGCAAGGTCGACGAATGGTGCGGGTCGTCGGAGCGCGGAGGTGCGGGTGGCGAATCGGGACTCCCGCCGGTTCGGCGTCGAACCGCTCTCCTTTCCCGCTTTGCGCCGGACTTTACTGCTGGCTCTGCTGCTGCATGACTTCCTGCATGAGCTGGCGCAACTGCGCCTGTTGTTCGGGCGTCATGAAGGGCAACAGCGCATTGGCGGGCAGGGCGCCCGGCGGCTGGCGCGGGCCTGCGGCCGGTATCGGTTGCGCCACGCCAGGCGCTGCCGGTTTGTTCGGATTCTGCGCTTCGAGCAGTGCGACGATCTCGGCCGCATTCGCTTCCTGTGCGATCTCCAGCGCGGATTTGCCGTCGGCCCCCTTGGCGGCGGGATCGATACCGCCGCCGTCGAGAAAGAGTTTGACCGCCAGCGCATCCTTGCGCCGCACGGCATCGAGAAACTGCGCCTGATTGTGGTAGGTCAGCCCCATCGCGGTCAGGTTCTTGCGCGCATCCAACATCTGTGCCGTTTTGTCCGCCGGGCCAGCGCTCGGCGTAGCGACCACGTTCGCAGCAGCGGGCGCCGGGGCAGCGACCGATGCGGGCTGCGGCGCTTCAGGCGGTAGCAGCGCGGCGACGGCTTCCTTGTCTGGCGATTGCACCGGCAGCCCGGGCGCCTCGATACGCTCGACGAGCACGACAGGCAGCTTTTTCTTCATCTCCTCGATGAAGTCGTTGAGCCGGCGCGTGAGCCACTCGCCCGGCGTGCCGCGAATGGTCTTGGCGATGCCTGAGAACAAGCCGTGCGTGATGCTGCTTTCCGCCGCGTCGATGTTGACGGCGCGCAGATAAACCTTCACACCTTTACTGAACGGATAGACGCAGGCCTGGAAGAGATCGCCGTTGAATGCCATCTGGGTGCGCGCGCCGCCCGATTCCTTGCGCACTTCGGCGACTGCCTCGCCGCAATCGAGGATTTCCGTCGGCGTCCCCGCCAGCGCGCCGCGCAGGATGCCCGGCTTGCCCGGTCGGAGCGGCAACGTCTCGGGAATGGGCTTGAGGCTCAGCGGCGCCGAACCGATCCAGCCGGAGAGCGCATCCTGCACGACCTCGATGGCCTGCATCGGGGGAACGTCGGGAATTACCACCTCGGCATTGGCCACAGTGGTTTTGACGCTGATGGCCGCAGCAGGAGCCGCGGCCGCAACGAGAAGGACGGTGACCGCCGTCTTCACTTTACGCATCGTTTGCTCCTTTACCTCAGCATCGGCCGATCCGGACTCCGACGCCGGCGGCAGCGGCGTCTTGCGCGCCGCGCGCACCCCGAACCAGACAGCGCCTGCCAGCGCCGCCAGACCGAGCAGCGGAACGATGCCCATCCCCAACAGCCAGAATGTCGAACCTTCCATGCGGTGTCCTCCTTTTCCGAATGACGATCAACACGGCCCCGCATCCCATTCGAAGCGGTTCTCGAACGGGTTCCACTTGCTCTTGGCGCGGAATTTGACCTTGCGCCCGTCGTCATAGGTGCGCCAGCAGTCGGCGTTGATGCAGCGAGTGTTGCAAGACACGCGGCCAGGCGTCTTGGCGGGTGCGGGCGGGAAAGGGTCGTCTGCGGCCGAGGCGGTGGGCGCATTGGCGAGCTTCCCGGCTTTCGGCGCAGACGCCTTGTCGGCCTTCGAAGTCGGCGCGGCGGGCTGGGGCGCCTGCGCTTTCTTCAGATAGGCATCGAGCGCCTTGCCGAAGTTGCCTGGCTGGGCCAGCTCCCTCGTCAGCGCCTGGCCAGCTTCGATCTCGCTCATTTCCAGTTTATCGGTCAGTCTGTCCCGCTCTTGTACGGCTTTGGATGAAAGCGTTTCTGAACTGGCATAAAACAAGCTATCCGACGTGGCTGCAACAAGGTTATACAGAGCATAAGCAATCACACGATTTTTGGGCAAGCCACCTGCCCCGCTTTCGAACATCAAACCGAGATTGAATCGCGCTTGCGCGTCTCCTTGCTCCGCGGCCAACCGGAACCACTTGGCAGCTTCGATGTAATCCTGAGGAACGCCGAGCCCCTTCAAATACATCGCTCCCAGATTACCTTGTGCGACTGCATAACCCTGGTCGGCCGCCTTGCGGTACCACCGAACAGCTTCGATATTGTCGCGCGCAACACCCAGACCCTCCGCATACATCACGCCCAGGTTGTTTTGCGCACCGGCATACCCCTGCTCGGCGGCCAGGCGGAACCACTTCACCGCCTCCCTGTAATCCTGCGGCACGCCTTGGCCTTTGGCATACATCACGCCCAGGCTGTATTGCGCAAGCGCATTCCCCTGTTCGGCGGCCAGGCGGAACCACTTCACCGCTTCCTTGTAGTCCTGTGTTATGTATGTTCCTTGTTGATACAACCTGCCAAGATCATATTGGGCATAAGAAAACCCCTGTTCGGCTGCGGCCCGATACCATTTGACGGCCTCTTGTCCGTTCTGGGAAACGCCAAATCCATTCTCGTAAAGGGCACCGAGGAATGCCTGCGCAATGGGATTGCCAGCTTCCGCCATCGGCCGCCATTCCTTGAGGGCTGTGGCATAGTCGCCGCGATTGTAAGCTGCCAACCCTTCCTCGAAGCCCGCCTGCGCGGGCAGGGCCAGGCTGGCGCACAGAATGAGCGCGACCAGGGTCGTCTTTTTCATGGTTGCATCGCCTCCTGTTCAGAACTTTTCGGCTTGCCGGCGGCGGCGCTCGGCCTCTTCGGCCGCCGAGCCTTTGTTGAACGCCTCATGCAGGCGGTTGCTGAGGTAGAGCACTTCCATCGAAAACGACAGGTGCGGTGCCTCGATGCGGACGATGCTGTCGCCCTGACGGTAGAGCGCCGTGGCGTCGCCGACGAAGGGGATGTTCTCGCGCACGGTCTTGTATTTCTGGCGCAGCGCCGCGGTGACCTCGCGCAAGCGCCCCTTGTCGAGGGTCATGATGACGCCGTCGAGCTTTTTGTCCTGGCCGAAGATAAAGGCGATCTTCTGCAGGCCGTCGATATCCAGCCCCTCGCCGTCGCCTTCGAGCATCGGCCCCTGCGTCCATTTGTTGATGCCGGCGTCCTTGAGGCGCGTCTGGCCGGAGAGTTTCGCCTTCACGGCGGCGTAATCCACGACCCCGACTTCCAGTCCCAGCGGGGCGACGTTGGCGCCCCAGGCAAGCCAGGGCAGGATGAGCGTAACGAGGGCGATTGCGAAGCGCTTCATCGGTTCTCCTTGCGTTGTGATTTCAGACGTGACAGTTTGCGGGTCGATGCCAGGGTATAGGCGCCCATGGCGGCGAAAAATCCTGCGAACAGGGCGGTAAAGAGATTGCCGCCGAATAGCTGGGCAAGCGTGATGATCGTGCCGCCGACAAAGAACAGCCCGCCGACCAGATACCCCACGACGACGCCCGCCGTGAGATGAAATCCCGCAAGCGACTTCGCGGCATCCGGGTCGATGCCCAGCTTTTGCAGTTCGGACAGAACGATCGACGGCGAGTGGTCAGACGTCTTCTCTTCCTCGGCAACCTGCCGCAGCAGGCGTTCGCGCAGAGCCGGATCCTTCACTTCGCTCAGGATCGTGGCGATGAGTTGGCTTTTATCCATCGAGTTCCTCCCATTTTCCGCCGCCCAAAATTTTAGCGTCAAACGCCCTACGTGCCGACCACAGAGCACAGGCGTTTCATCGACCGTGGGTGGCCCGAGGTCAGCGATGCGGCGTTAAGCGGCCAACACACGCGCTTCGGCTCTCCCGACCGAAGCGTGGCGTGAATTATGCGAAAAAACCGGTAGGCTGCACATCCCTCATGCCACAGGCCTCGGCGCTAAGGGTGTCTGTGCCAAGGAACACGAAATGCGGGATCCGCCGAAGAGCGGCCGAGGAGCACGCGGGGGGTGCCGAAAAGCGTCGCAAAACGCGATTGTGCAACCCCTTTTCTGTAAATTTCTGCGGTGGCGGTCATGACGTTGGGGTTACGGGTTGAGGTTGGGATAGACCTTGTGGGTCTCATTCGTCGTCGAGTTCGGCGAGCAAGGCCGAAATCAGACGCAGGCAGGAATCGGTTCTCCAAGGCGCAAGGGTAGAAGTCGCCGGAACGCACTTGCGGGATAAGTGCAATTCTTCCTTGCTAATCCCGGTTTGGCCGCTCCGCTCGGAACTCACGGGTTTGCTTTCTGTTGATGACCGCACCCCAGCTCCTCCGCTATGGCAGCCAACCGCTTGTCGCGCGTCCAGAGTTTGGCGCCTCCCAATGTCGCCGCCGCGAGCAGACAAGCGTCGATGTAACCGATGCCCCGCCCCATCAACCTGTTCTGGTCGATGAAAAACAGGACTTCTTCATGGGTTGCCGGTTCGCATTTCGGCAACCAGGAAAGCAGGGAGAGAACTTCCTGGCGGTTCTTGAGATTGCCGCAGGCGATTTCGCCGATGACAAAATCATGGATTGCGACGACATCGCGATCGAGAAGCTCGGCGAGATGGGGGTCGCCAGAACGCAGGTGGTCGATCCAGACCGATGTATCAACCAGAATCACACCCCCGCCTCCCTGCGCCGGGGAATATCCTTGAGTTGAACTTCCGTGCCACCCAGCCGGATGAGCCGACGAGCGCTCTCTCGCTCGATCAGGGCGCGCAGGGCTTCCTTCAGGAGAGTGCTGCGATCCTTCAGGCCGGAGAGGTTCTGAGCTTGAGACAGAAGTGCATCATCGAGAGTAACTGTGGTTCGCATCGTATGGCTCCATGTTAAATGCACCAAACGATACGATTATAGCTGCTGGCCGTCGTCCTGTTGTATGAGTCCAGTACCTTTGGCACTCGGGTTGATGTTCCAGGAGGCAGGATAGCGGAGATTGCTGGCCAAGGAAGTGGTGCGGGCGCTCGGTGTCTGGGACGACCAGCCAGTCGGCGAGCTTGCGGTTGAAGAGGGCGAGGTCGGTAAAGAGCAGATCCTCTGCCACATGGTCGCGGGCGGTTTCGACAACCTGCTCAAAACCTGCTTCGCCGACATGGCGGCTTACCGAGCTTTTGCCGGCACCGTGCTCTGGCAACTGCCGGGCGTGCGCAAAACGCGCACCTATGCGGTCATGGAAGAAGTCAATTACAGCACGCGGCTGCCGGTGGACGGGTAGCGGCGTGCCGCAGTCCCGTGCACGGAGCGCGGGGACCGCGGCTGACGCGTTACTGAGGCCCTTGAAGCTGTCCGCCTTGCCCTGCGCCGCCGCGGGTTTGCTGGGGTCTATATTGACGAGCGGCCTGAACCAGTTTGTTGTAGGCGTCGAGGAAGGCAGCGGCGACGATCTTGGACTGTGCAACCCCTTTTCTGTAAATTTCTGCGATGGCGGTCATGACGTTGGGGTTACGGGTTGAGGTTGAGATAGACCTTGTGGGTCTCACTCGTCGTCGAGTTCGGCGAGCAAAGCGGAGATCAGACGCAGGCAGGAATCGGGGTTGGGGAAGATGCTGGCGACCCGGGTGCGTCGTCGCAGATCCCGGTTGATGCGTTCCAGGCCGTTGGTCGTGCGCAGGCGCACGCGGTGGGCGGTGGGGAAGTCGAACACCGTCAGACTTTCCGGGACGGCAACTTCAAGGGCGCGGCGCCGAGAAACTCGGAACGTTCGACCTTGGCGGCCTCGTTGACGAGGATACGCAGGGCTTCGCCAGCGCCGTCCAGGCCGTTCTCAAGCAAGACGGCATAGGCCGTTTCCAGGGGGTTGGTTTCGACACGCATCGCCATGCAAGATTCTCCTTTCTCGAAGTCATGGCATCATGCCGCCGCCGCGCCGCTTCCTGCCAGCGG
>Ga0308420_1000810_pt1 | contig 16055 bp, 12 predicted proteins | sample HotsprSampleMS55_FD_203802 | JGI IMG/M metagenome (GOLD analysis project Ga0308420, IMG submission 203802) | Hot spring phototrophic mat microbial communities from Mushroom Spring, Yellowstone National Park, Wyoming, United States - 20090730_MS55 ... | reverse complement strand
ACCGCCAGGATCTGCGCACGTAAGTCCTGGCGGTGGGAGTACGCCTTTTCGAGGAGCTGCTCATACCCCTCACCGCTGTATGACAAGGCGGGTGGCTCCACCACCCTGAGGGGCTCGCGCACCCCGATCGCCCGTGCGAGCACTGACAGGTTCTGTTGCAGGGTATTGCGGATATCAACGAGCTGCCGTTCTGCCCGCGCGACAGCGACCTCGGCACGGAGCACGTCGGTTTTCGTCACTTCCCCAACCCGGAAGCGCGCTTGGGCCTGTTTCAACTCTTGCTGCGCGAGGCGCAGGGTATCCTGGGCGACAGCAACCTGGGCCTGAGCCCGCAAGGCGCTATAATAGGCTTGGGCAACGGCAAAGAGAACTTCACGAATCGTGAAATCGTAGCGCTCTTGGGTCTGCCGTACAGAACTTTTCCCGAACTGCCAGGCCGGTGGGAAAGCAGGCTGTACCAACGGTTGAGTAACTGTAAAGACCCCTTGCCACGTCTCGAGTGGTCGGATGGTAGAGACCGTTCCGGCGATCCCCACCGACAGCCGTTGACGGGTGAAAGCAATTTCCTCTTTGTTACGAACATAGGCTCCGACGATCTCACCGCGCGGGATGAGGAGGGCAAGCGCCCGCCAGGGCAGGAGCTGGGCTTTCACCAGCTCCCGTTCAGCAATCTTGATTTGTTCTTCGTTTGCTACCGCAGAACGGTATGCCTCGTCGAGCGAGATGACGGGCACAGTGGAACCTCCAGCTGGTGCGGCAGTAGGGGTAGGTGGACCAGATTGATCGTGTGGGAGTGGCGCCTGGTGATTCTGCGCAACCCTCTCCCCAGCTGGTATTGGACCGGTCGCAGCGAGGGGTCCTGTGGCATGACAGGAAACGAAGGCGCACACCAGACACCACAGGAACCTCCTCGGCCGCCGGACGAGAGACAATACATTTGCGTCATTCATAGAGCATTCTCACGGATCGTTATTTCATCGTTTGCTCGGTCGGAGAGGGGATCGATAAGCCGGATTCTGTCCCCTCCCCTAATAAGGGAGGGTAACGGCCATTCCTCTAGGCGCATCGTTGCCCATGCGCTCGAGCGACCACACCCGGAGGAAGAGAGTGGGGCACTCTTGCCCGTGCGACGGGCATCCTCCTATTTGGTCTTGCTCCGGGTGGGGTTTACCCAGCGTCCCTTATCTCTAAAGGACCTGGTGAGCTCTTACCTCACCTTTTCACCCTGACTGAAGCACGAGACAAAGACAAGAGACGCTGACAGAACAAGCTCTTGCTCGTCACGTCGCCTTTCTCCTCCCCTGTCTCCTCTCCAGCGGTCTCTTTTCTGTGGCACTTTCCCCGCCTCACGGCGGGCCGTCATTAACGGCCACCCTGCCCCACGGAGTCCGGACTTTCCTCGTACTGACATCTCAGCACGCGGCCGTTTGATCCCCTCTCACTTGTCAGGCATCCGGGGCAGTGCCCTAAGTTGGATGCCAGTACAAAATGCGGCCGCAATGGGGGCACTGAAAGATCGTCCCCTGATTCTGCAGATAACTGCTCTGAATCTGATTACACATATGCGGGGGGAGGCGCATATGGCACCCTTGACACGTTCCGTCGCGGATCTCGACGACCGCAACCCCTCCGCGCCGGGAGAAGATCCGCTCATAGCGGGCGCACAGTTCGGCATCGAGACGGCGCACAATCTGTTCCCGCTCCGCCCGTTCTTGCCGCACCTCCTGCTCTAGTACCGCGACGCGCACCTCAATGCGGGACGTTTCTTGTCCGATTTGATCCTTTAACGCTTCGACTTGAGCGCAGATTTCAGCGAGGAGGGGTTTTTCGCGCTCAATTTGTTCGAGGAGCGCGAGCGCCTCGTCTTCCAGTTTGCCGTTCGCCTCTTTCATCAGGTCGATCTCTCGGCGCAGCGCGAGGAGTTCACGCTCATTGCGAATGCGGTTCAAGCGGACTCGCTTCTCCTTGATCTTCGCCTCTTCCTCTTTGAGCTGTTTTTCAATCACGCGGTGGCGCGTCTCGAGCTCGTTAATACGTTGCTGCCGTTCTTGGGCCTCCCGTTCTTTGCTAGCAACCTCCTGTACAATAGCACTCACCTGCTGGCGGAGTTCTTGCAGATCACGTTCTTTCCTTTGCAGCCGTTGATCAACCTGCTGCAGAGCAGCCAGCAGGGCAATCTGCGTGGCCAACGAGGACCTCCTTTCGACACACACCTGGCCTGGGGGTATACCCGTCCCCAGGTAAATGGGCCCACCAGGATTCGAACCTGGGACCAACCGGTTATGAGCCGGCCGCTCTGACCGCTGAGCTATGGGCCCGCACGAACTTGCAGGAATTGGATATCACACCCCTCAACGTTTGCCTATTCCTCTCTGTCCCACTCGCGTAAACGCTGCAGGAGCCGTCTGAGTTCAGCCTCATCCCCTCTCTGCTCGGCCTCACGAATGGCGCGGAGCAGCTGTTCCCGGCCGAGCTTTTTTTGCGTGTTACGGATCCTGGCAACGCAATCAGCAAAGGCTTGCTCGCGCTCCTGGGGCGTCTCTTGCAACGTAGCGCCCGATATGCGGGCTACTCGGTCGGCCGCCGGCTTCGGCAGCAACGGCAGAAAGGCGCCGAGATCAATCTGCGCGCTCTGTTGCCACGCTGCGATGATTTCTGCGCCAAGACTCTGCCAGCGCTGAAAAGCCGAGAGCACTCCCTCTGCAGCCACACGCAAAGCGAGGGCACGGTCAAGGAGCATCAGCTGGATCAGCTCGATCTCCGCCGTCGCTGATCCAGACTGGGGCTCGCCAAGATCTTGTACCGGGCCGTGCAGACGGAGACCATCCGACGCCGCTATCCTGCGCAGCTCTTCCTCGCTGAGGCCAAAGCGCTGAGCGATCTGGGTAAAGAGTGCTGCACGCGCGACGACGTCGGTCATAGAGGCAAGAACAGCCAGAGCTGCCTTTGCCGCCTGAGCACGCTGAACAGCACTAGCACCTGGCGGAGGTGCAAGGCGCGAGAAATAAAAATCTTCTAGCGGCTCGGCGCGTTCGATAAGTTCGGTCAGCTCGGCTTGTCCGTACGTTCGTGCAAATGAGTCAGGATCAAGGCCCTGCGGGAGAAATACCCCTCTCCCACGCAGGGCATGCTCAACACATAGGGGGAACGCACGGGTCGCCGCCCGGCGACCTGCTTCATCGCCATCAAAGACAATGTAGACATCCTGCGTAAAGCGACGAACCGACTGGAGTTGTTCAGCACCCAACGCCGTCCCTAACACGGCCACGGTTTCCTCATAGCCACACTGCACCAGGGCAAGGAGGTCAATATAGCCTTCGACGATCACCGCACGCCCCCGGCGCTGCATCGCTTCCTTGGCCTGATACAGGCCGTACAATAACGTCCCTTTTTTATAGAGTACCGAGTCTGGAGAGTTCAGATATTTAGGCAGCGCACGGTCTCGCACCCCCGCAGGTTGCGTCTCCGCTGGTAACAAGCGCCCGCCAAAGCCAACAACCCGTCCCACGATATCGGTAATGGGAAACATGAGGCGATAGCGAAAGCGGTCATAGTACCGCCCGTTCTCTCCTTTGCCGATGAGACCAAGCGCAGCAGCCTGATCTAACTCACCGTTACGCTCTGCAAGGAAGCGGACTAATCCTGCCCCCCAGGATGGGGCAAAGCCGAGACGAAATCGCTCAGCCGTGTCCGAGCGAATCCCACGTTCGGTTAAGTACTGACGCGCCCGTTTCCCTACATCTCCCCACAGGCACCGCTGAAAATACGTCAGAGCGATCTCGTTAAGGCGATAGAGCCGTGCCCGCTCCTGCGCCTGAGGATCTGTGGTGTGTGGGAGCGCTACTCCCGCCTTCTGGGCAAGGCGCCGAACCGCTTCGGGAAAGGAAATACCTTCGACTCGGGTCAGAAAAGTGAAAATATTCCCTCCGACGCCACAGCCGAAGCAGTGAAAAAACCCACCCTCTTCCTGCACGCTGAATGAAGGGGTGTTCTCACTATGAAAGGGACAAAGGCCGAAGTAGCTTCGTCCAGCCTTCCGTAGGGCGACGTACGCAGAGATCACTTCGACAATACTGACACGAGCCCGAATCTCAGACAAAATTTCCTGAGGAATACGATCTGCCATGCAGTTATCCCTGCGATGCTGGGAGTGCACTGACAATCACCAGATCCAAGAAAAAGCCACCCACTTCATCGGGAAGTGGGTGGCAAGGAAATGACAGGCAGAGGTCCTGCTCAGTCGGTCGGTGGTGTAGGTGACCGTCTAGCAGCTTAGTACAAGGAACGGCTCGCCCGCCGCAGGGCACGTTTCCGCGCCGCGGCAGCCTTCCGCTTACGCCGCACACTAGGCTTCTCGTAATGTTCGCGCTTTTTGAGCTCCTGCAGAATGCCTGCTTTTTCGCACTGTTTCTTGAAACGGCGAATCGCACTCTCTATCGGCTCGTTCTCCTTAACCCGCACTCCTGCCATACCGTTTGTCACCCCCTCTCGGGCAGGCACTACCAAAAAACCTTTTCTACTCTAGAGGTTTTCCTCAGAAAGTCAAGGGATTCGCAAAAGTCCGTGCTTGACAGGAGAACACCCCCTACGGTAAGCAGGCCCTGAGGGGGTTTGCCAGGAGGAATGCTATGGAATTTAAAGAAGTGGTCGGCCGGCGACGCTCAATCCGTTATTTCTTGCCGTACCGCCCGGTGGAAAGAGAAAAAATCCAAACGATCTTGGAAGCTGCTCGCCTTGCCTCCTGCGCCGTGAATGCCAGTTTCTTGCGTGCTATCGTGGTCGAGCGGGAGAAAATCTCACGGGAAGTGCTAGAATCCTTGAAAGTGCCAACAACGACCCTGCAGCTTGATATGGCCCCGGTCCACATCTATTTCTACGGCAACCTGAAAGCCATCGAGGAAAGCCACGGCGCAACGCTCAAGGAGCTATACGACGTCGGCGCGCTCAACCCAACCCACGGCTGGAGCTACAAGTTCATCGACGAAGTGGTGTGGCCCCAGATCTTAGAACCGATCACAAAAAATCCCCACCTCTTGTCCATCACGGTGGCGATCGACTGCGGAGTTGCTATGGGCCAAGCGCTACTCGCGGCGTTTGACGAGGGGCTCGGCGCACTGCTGACCGCGTTTCATGCTGAGAATGCCAAAAAGGTCTTCAAGGTACCGGACCACTTCCTTCCGCTCTATGCCATGCTTGTTGGCTATCCGGCAGAATCCTGGGAAGCCGGCGGCCAACGCCCCCGTCCACCATTCGAGACCCTTTACTTTGTAGGTGAATACGGTGTACCTCTGAAGCGTGACCCCGCGGTGGTCGAGCACTTGCAGCAGGCAAAAATGATTCAAGCCCCGGCCCCTTTGCCTTGGCGCAAGGACGAAATCCGCGCGCTGTCCCGCATGTTCGGCCTGCCGGAATAACAGGAGCTGGGGGCCGCCGGCAGCCTAATGCCTGTAGCGACAGAGAATAAAAGGGAGGGAATGCACCCCTGCCTTCTTCCCCTGCGCGTTCATCCCTACAATCTGCGAGCGTAGCACCACTAGTAGAGAGGAAGCCTACGTCCGTCTTGCTCCACAAGAGACCTTCCTGGCAACGCGTCCGTGAGCAGCTGGAACGTGTCCAGCCATTCTCACTGGTCCTGCTCGCTTGCACCGTCGGCCTTATCACCGGTAGCGGTGCGATTGCCTTTACCGAGCTGATCAATCTTGTCCAGTGGCTCGCGTTGGGTTCTACCGCTCTGCCTCTCTATGTTCTGCCTGACCTCCCATGGTACCGGGTTTTTTTCGCCCCTGCAGTAGGCGGCTTGGCCGTTGCGCTCCTCACGTTTCTCCTCTCTTGCGATACGGACGGTCACGGGGTTCCCGAAGTCATGGAAGCAGTGTCGCTTGGGAGCGGGAAGATACGCCCGCAAGTAGCGCTGGTTAAATCTCTCCTCTCGGCGACAACGATCGGCACCGGCGGTTCTGTCGGACGCGAGGGGCCGATTGTTCACATTGGCGCTTCATTAGGATCTGCCCTTGGTCAGGTGCTCCGGGTGTCACCGAACCGTCTCCCTATGCTAGCAGGGTGTGGTGTCGCCGGGGGTATTGCTGCCGTCTTTAACGCCCCTATCGCCGGGGCGTTCTTCGCCCTTGAAGTTATCATGGGTAACTTCGCCATGCCGGCGTTCGGTCCGGTTATGCTGTCGTCGGTCTTGGCAACTGTGGTCAGCCGGTCGTACTTCGGCGATCACCCCGCATTCGTCGTTCCGGGGTATACCCTTCTCAGCGCGTGGGAACTGCCTCTTTACATTGTTCTGGGGATCGCCTGTGGTCTCGGCGGATTGGTTTTCATTTTCGTTCTAGAAACGTTAGAGGATCGGTTTGCCAAGCTCCCTGTGCCGACCTGGCTGAAACCAGCCTTAGGCGGTCTCATTCTTGGCAGAGTGATCCTCTATGTCCCCAATGTGTACGGGCTCGGCTACGCGACGATAGAAGCCATTCTGCGAGGGGCAATCTCGTGGACGTGGCTCCTCCTGTTGTTCCCGGTCAAGATGGGAGCGACTGCCTTGACGCTTGCCTCCGGCGGGTCTGGCGGCCTGTTCCTTCCCGCCCTGTACCTCGGTGCTATTATCGGAGGCCTTTTCGGCTGCGGGGTGGGAACATTGTTGCCGACACTGACGGGCCCAAGCGGCGGCTACGCACTGGTCGGTATGGCTGCTTTCCTGGCTGGTGTCGTGCACTGCCCGATTACCGCCTTACTCCTCCTGTTCGAAATCACCGGCGACTACCACATCATCCTGCCGTTAATGGTCAGCTGTACTATTAGCACTCTGGTAGCCAAATTGCTGCGCGAGGACTCGATCTACACGATGCAACTGACGCGCCGTGGCATCGATATTCGCCGCCGCGAAGAAAACCTCATGCAAGCGTTCACCGTCGGCCAAGTGATGCACGGTAACGCGCCAATGCTGCCCGAGACCGCTCCGTTCGCAAGCGTCGTTGAGCACTTCCTGGCCAGCACCATGCCGATTTGCTTCGTTGTTGATACCAACCACCGTCTGCTCGGACAAATTTCCCTCCACGACGTCAAAGCGTTGTTACAGGAAGACACCCTCGGCCCGTTGGTTATTGCTAAGGACCTTGCGCACAACCCTGGCGTGACCACCACCCCGGCTGAGACCCTCGCCCGCTGCTTAGAAAAGTTCGCCCGTGCAGACCAGGAGTATCTCCCTGTCGTCTCACCAACGACCACAGAATTGCAAGGGTTTATCTCCCATCGTGACGTTTTGGACCTGTATAACCGAGAGATTCTACGGCATGAATACCTCGGTCTCAGCCTGCGCTCAGAAACGATCAGCACTGCGGTCCTCGAACAGGTACGGCTCCCGCACGCCTACACGGTCGTCATCGTCCAAGTTCTGCCCCGCTATGTGGGCCGAACCCTGCGCGAGCTCCAACTGCGTGCACGCTTCAACCTGACCGTTGTCGCGATTCGCCCTGGAGGGTTTCACAACCAGGATGAGCTGCCAGACCCGGACCGGCCCCTCGGCCCCCATGATCACCTCGTCCTTGTCGGCCGCCCCGAAGACGTCCAGCGTTTCGCCGAGGGAGACCAGACGAACCAAGCCTCTCCAGAATCCCCCCTTAGGGCGTAACACTCCTTCTCAAGGGACAGACGGGACGCGCTCCCTGTGCCCTGTCTACACACTCGCGGAACAACCGGTGCCAGTTGGTAACGGTGCCGAACTGGTGTACATACGAATCTAACCCCAGCAGCGCGCGAACGAGAAACAGCCGGTGACCCGGGGCATTAAAGATGCGATTTTCCAACCCGATGGCTGTCACCTCCACCGTCTTGCTGACCGAGTCGAAATCGCGCGGGTCGTAGACCCGGTCCTCCAGCACTGGCTCGAAGATGATGTACATGACCCGTACCAAGGGTGCCGGATCGTCGCCAGGGTCGAGATAACCAAGCAGGACGAAACAGCGAGCCATAGTCTCTTCATCCCGCTCAAGGATTGCCTTGGCTAATAGGTGGTAGCTTCTGCGGATCTCTTCGGGGAAGACGCGGACACTGCCGAAGTCAAGCATGGCCAGCTTAGGGTGGTAGGTCACGAGATAATTCCCCGGATGGGGATCGGTATGGAGAACACCGAATTCGAAGATCTGTCGCCAGGTAATCGTGAAGTATTTCACCGCAATCCAATCTTTCAGGCTCTGCTCAACCCCTGGAGCAAGGACATCCTGGAACTTATACCCGTCAATGTATTCCATGGTCAGTACCCGACGCGAGGAAAAATCAGGATAGACGTGCGGGATGATGACCTCCGCGTCGTCAGCAAATAGGCGTTGGAAGAGGGCAATGTTATTGGCTTCGTGAATGTAATCTAGCTCTTCCTTAAGCCGCTCTTCCATCTCTTGGTAGATCTCGCTGGCATCAAATTTCTGGCGCAGGACATCCCGCGTGATAAGAGTAAGGACATGTAGCAGTGCCTTCAGGTTTTTGAGGTCCTGCTCGACAGTTTGCTCTACACCCGGGTATTGAATCTTCACCACCACCTCTTCCCCACTCTTGAGCATCGCCCTATGGACCTGGCCAAGCGATGCGGCGGCGAAGGCCTGCCGAGCAAAATGCTTGAACAGTTGCTCGGGATATTGACCCAGTTCTCTTTTTACTTGAGCGCGGATCAACTCATAATCCATCGGCGGGACCGAAGATTGCACGACGGACAGGATGTTCAATACTTCTGGTGGAAAGAGGTCTCCCCGCATGCTCAGCATTTGTACCAGCTTCATAAACGCGCCACGCAGCTCGCGCGAGCTCTCGACGATACGCAGGGCACTCTGCAAGTGGAGGTCGAGCAATTCCTGTTCTCTTTTGCTGACAGACTGAAATGGCCGCTTAAGCGCATGCCACAGGTAGCTACCGCCAACTGAGGTGGTGAGTGAGCCGACCTGGAAAGCACGCCTGGCCCGCCCTTGGACAAGGTCCGGATTTTTCTTCTTGTTGGGCACGGTTGGATCGCTGATTGTAGACTGAAGGGAATGAGAGGGGAAGAGACCGCACTCAGTTTTGGGTTGGTGGCTCTCTGTTGCTCGTGAGGCGGTTGATAAGGGTCGCAGCAGCGGCAGCGCCGAACCCATTATCGATGTTGACAACAGTGACTCCCGCCGCGCAGGAGTTGAGCATCGCCAGGAGTGCGGCCAGCCCCTTGAAACTCGCCCCGTACCCCACGCTGGTCGGCACGGCAACGACCGGCTTATCGACTAACCCGGCAACGACGCTCGGCAGCGCCCCTTCCATCCCAGCAACCACTATCAACACGGTTGCGGCGTATAATATTTCGACACTGCTAAGCAAACGGTGCAACCCGGCAACCCCGACATCGTACAGCCGCTCGACCCGGTTCCCCATGAGTTCGGCGCTGATAGCTGCCTCCTCCGCCACCAACAGGTCAGCAGTGCCGGCCGAAACTACTAGAATTGTCCCTTGCCTCTCGGGCGGAACCGGCGGATCCCCTACAGCACCGAGGTGTCCCTGCGGATGGTAGCGGAGATTGGGCAGCAGCACTCGCACCTCTTGCGCTGTCAGCTCGTCCAGTCGCGTAATGAGGGCATGTTGGCCGTGCGCGACCAACCGTTGAGCGATCTCGGCAATTTGCCGGGCGGTCTTCCCTTGGCCGAAAATAACTTCCGGAAACCCTTTCCGTATAGAGCGGTGATGGTCGACCCGGGCAAACCCTAAATCTTCAAAGGGGAGGACCCGGAGCGCGAGAAGCGCCTGCTCTACATCCACCGTCCCCTCCCGGACACCGGTTAACAATTCCCGCAAGCGTGCGCGATCCACGGTTAGACTCACCGGAAATGATCATAACCCCAGTGTCTTGGGGCAGACACCGTCCCGTCCGGCCCACAGACCTTGATTTGTTCAGCCTGCGGCACGATACCTCCGATACGGGTGATAGGACAGTCGGCCTCGTAGGCCAGTGTTTGGATCTTCGCGCGCTGCTCAGGCGGGGCCGTGAATAAGAGTTCGTAGTCCTCACCTCCTGTGAGCGCTATGCTCCAGTCCTGCTCTCCAACCAACGTCCGGTATGCAGGGGAGAGTGGTAAGGCCGCTGCCTCGATTATCGCACCGACCTGGCTCTCCTCACACAAGTGTTCGAGGTCCTGTAGCAGCCCGTCACTAATGTCGATCATCGCGGTCGCGAGCCGGCGAGCCGCTATCTCCTGCCCGAGCATCAGTCGTGCGGCAGGGCATAAAAAACGCGCCTTACTCTGCTGTGCAAGCGGCTCCTCCCGCCCCTCCTGGAGAAGCCGCAGTCCCAAGGCCGCATCCCCTATAGTCCCAGTCACATACAGGTCATCACCAACGCGTGCCCCCGCCCGCGTGATGGTGCCGTATGGAGCCCGGCCGAGTAAGGTCACCGAGATTATCACACAGGGGGCAGCGCTCAGGTTCCCGCCCACTAACGCCGTACCGGCGGGGGCAGCAGCGCGGAGAAAGCCGTCAAAAAAGGCCTCCAGTTCCTCCACTTCGCAGGTCCGTGGGATCGCAAGGCTCAAGAGCGCAAAGGTCGGCTCCCCTCCCATAGCAGCGATATCGCTCGCATTCACCGCGAAAGCTTTCTCCCCAAGCAACGCAAAGGTCGTCCATTCACGCCGGAAATGCACCCCCTCGATCAACACATCAGTCGTGAGAAGTGTGAGGCCGAGGGGTGAGACAACAGCACAATCATCCCCTAGCCCTAGAACAACCCCCCGGTCCACCGGAACCCGGGCACGCAGACGGCGGAGGAAAGAGAACTCACCAAGGTCGCCAAGTTTCATCCTGCGCTGTGCTCTTATCCAAAGAGTTCTTTGACCTTGTCAAAGAAGCCTTTGGTCATAGGGTGTACATCCTCCTCTCCGTCCAGGCGGGCGAATTCCTCGAGCAACTCTCGCTGCCGCCCAGTCAGCTTACGTGGCACTTCGATAATGACTCGCACTAACTGATCGCCTCGTCCTCCCCCGCGTAGATCAGGAATCCCCTTGCCGCGGAGACGGAAAACACTCCCCGATTGGGTGCCCGGGGGGATTTTCATCTTGATCTTTCCTTCCAAGGTCGGAACCTCAATTTCTGCTCCTAAAGCCGCTTGTGGAAAGCTAATAGGGATCTCGCACACGACGTCGTTGTGCTGGCGCCCGAACAACGGATGCTCACGAACGCGGATCAAGACGTACAGATCACCAGGCACTCCACCGCTAGGGCCTACCTCTCCTTCCCCACGCAGCTTCAAACGGGCGCCGGTATCGACTCCTGCGGGAATTTTTACCTGGAGAGTCGATGCCTTGCGGACGGTCCCAGCACCGTGGCAGGCAGGGCATGGCTCGGTAATCACTTTCCCCTGTCCACCGCACCGATTACAGGTCCGCGCAACGGTAAAAAATCCTTGCTGAAACCGAACCTGGCCGCTGCCACGACAGGTCGCGCACGTCTTCGGTGCGGTTCCAGGCTTCGCCCCTGTCCCCTGGCAACCCTCGCAGAGGGTCATCCGCGGGACGGAGATTGTTTTTTCCGTCCCGAAGGCTGCCTCCTCAAAAGAGATCTCTAGATTACAGCTGAGGTCTTCCCCGCGTTGCGCCCGGCGTCGACCTCGCCCGCCAACGCCAAAAAAGTCCCCAAAAATATCACCAAAAATGTCTTCAAAATTGCTGGTAAAGTCGAACCCGTTAAATCCACCTTGCTCAAAAGCGGCGTGACCATAACGGTCGTATTGGGCGCGCTTTTCCGGATCGATCAGAACCTGGTAGGCCTCGGAGAGTTCTTTAAATTTTTCTTCGGCTGCCTTGTCCCCGGGGTTGCGATCTGGATGGTAGCGGAGTGCGGCTTTCCGGTAGGCCTTTTTGATCTCTTCCTCAGTGGCGTTGCGGCTGACGCCGAGTAATTCGTAGTAGTCAGCTTTGGTTGCCATGCTCACATCCATCCATAACAAAAAAGCCCCCACCCTTCTAGGGAGGAGTGGGGGCTCGGCCTCGGCAGCCGACTTCCATCGCTGCTATTTTACCTCTTCGAAATCGGCATCAACCACATTATCCTTCTCCCGCGCTTGTCCGTTGCCACTCGGCCTCTCCGCATGGGCGCTCCGCGCGCTCGCCTGTTCCTTGGCAGCCCGCGTATACATCGCCTCGGCGAGTTTGTGCGAACTCTGCGTGAGCTCATCGGTCGCCGACTTAATGACGCTAATGTCGTCACTCTCTATAGCCTTCTTCGCCCGCTCCAGAGCCGCCTCAATGTTGCCTGCGGTCGCGTCGTCAATATCACTCCGATGTTCCTTAAGCGACTTCTCCGTCGAATAAATCAGCGCGTCGAGGTGATTGCGTGCCTCAATACGCTCTCGCTTGCGTTTATCTTCCTCTGCGTGGGCCTCGGCATCTCTGATCATCCGTTTGATCTCTTCCTCAGTTAGACCACTGGAAGCGGTAATGCGGATGGATTGTTCTTTCCCAGTCCCGAGGTCTTTCGCATTGACATGGACAATACCGTTTGCGTCAATATCGAAGGTCACTTCGATCTGTGGGACACCTCGCGGCGCGGGCGGAATGCCGACAAGATCAAACTGGCCGAGCAACTTGTTATCCGCCGCCATCTCGCGCTCGCCCTGAAACACGCGGATCGTCACCGCGGTCTGATTGTCAGAAGCGGTAGAGAAGATCTGGCTCTTTTTGGTCGGGATCGTCGTATTCTTTTCGATCAACCGCGTGAACACACCACCCAGAGTTTCGATTCCTAAGGAGAGCGGCGTGACATCAAGCAGCAGCACGTCTTTGACCTCCCCTTTGAGGACAGCCCCCTGGATGGCGGCACCAACCGCCACTACTTCATCTGGATTGACACCTTTATGCGGTTCCTTGCCAAAGATCTTCCGCACCCGCTCCTGTACCGCAGGCATCCGCGTCATGCCGCCGACCAAAACCACTTCATCGATCTGGCGCGCCGACAACCCAGAGTCTTTCAAGGCAGTCAGACACGGACCTTCGAGTCGGTCAAGGAGATCGGCGCACAGCGCCTCGAGTTTAGCCCGGGTGAGTTTCATGGTTAAATGCTTCGGACCCGTCTGGTCTGCAGTAATAAACGGCAGGTTAATCTCGGTTTCCATGGCTGAGGACAGCTCGATCTTCGCCTTTTCGGCCGCCTCCTTCAGGCGCTGCAGCGCCATGCGATCCTTCCGCAGGTCGATTCCCTGGTCTTTCTTAAATTCATCAGCCAAATAATCGATAATTCGTTGATCGAAGTCATCGCCACCTAGAAAGGTATCGCCATTTGTCGCTTTCACCTCAAAGACGCCGTCCCCGACTTCGAGGATGGAGATATCGAAGGTCCCGCCACCTAAGTCAAAGACCGCGATTTTTTCGTCCTTCTTCTTATCAAGTCCATACGCCAACGACGCCGCTGTCGGCTCATTGATGATCCGCAGCACATTGAGTCCGGCGATGCGACCGGCATCTTTGGTCGCCTGCCGCTGCGAGTCGTTAAAATACGCAGGAACGGTGATCACCGCTTCGGTGACTTTCTCTCCCAAATAATCTTCTGCCGTCTGACGCATTTTCTGCAGGATGAAAGCCGAAATCTCAGGCGGACTGTACTTTTTGCCGCGGACTTCTACCCAGGCATCACCGTTGTCTGTCTTCACGACTTTGTATGGGAGAACCTTCATCGCCTTTCGCACTTCAGGGTCTTCGTAGCGGCGCCCCATCAGGCGCTTGACGGAGAAAATGGTGTTTTCTGGATTGGTGATCGCCTGACGCCGAGCGATCTGGCCGACCAATCGCTCCCCACTCTCGGTGAAAGCCACCACAGAAGGCGTGATACGACTCCCCTCGGCGTTGGTGATAACTTTTGGTTCACCCCCTTCCATCACCGCCACAACCGAGTTCGTCGTCCCTAAATCAATACCAATAACCTTTGCCATATCTGTTTCTCCTTAGAAAACCTGCTACCCGCGACATCCGCTGTAAAGCATGTTTAATCATCTGTCACCAAGTTGGCAACCTTTATTCTTCGGATTTTTTTCCCTCGCTCGGGGCCTTTGCGACTGTCACTAGGGCCGGCCGCAAGAGGCGGCCGTGTAACAAATAGCCAGGGAGGTGTTCATCAACCACCGTGTTCGGTGTTAGCTCAGCGTTTTCCACCTGCGCCATGGCCTCATGCTTGGTAGGGTCAAATGGTTCGCCCACGGTGGTCAAACGGCTCACGCCATATTTCTCTAAGACCCCCTGAAACGTCCGCAGGATGAGCGAGACTCCGTCAACCAGCGGCTGACCATCACCCCCGCTTTGCGCGTGCGACACAGCCCGCTCCAGATCATCAACAATCGGGAGCAGGTCACGCAGCAAAGGCTCATTGGCAAAACGGATTGCCTCCGCTTGCTCGCGTTGCATGCGCTTTTTGAAGTTTTCTAGCTCGGCGCGCTCCCGCAGGAACAGGTCATAGTTCGCTTTCGCTGTGGCCTCCGCCTCTTGGAGCTTCACACGTAGAGCCCTCACTTCCTCTTCGGTCTCTGCAACCGAGGCAGCCGCGGCTGAGGGCTGTGCCGCGGCCTGCTCCGTTGTGCGGTCATCTACCACAGCCGGGGCACTCTCATGTTCTGACTTATCCATGCTCCACCTCTTGCAGGAAGGCAAATTGTTTTCTTTCTTGTCAGGAGATAATGTTCAAAAAAATGTAAGAACCAGGCTTGCACGTGTCAAGGCAAAACATGCTCGAGGAACGTACTCTTGCGATCGTGCTCCGCGCACGGCCGCATGGTGAGTCAGACAAAATTGTGACTTTCGTGACGCGAGACTGGGGAAAAGTGACAGGCATCGCTAAAGGAGCAAAGCGTTCCCACCGTCGTTTTGTTAACGCGCTCGAACCGTTCGCTCATGTGCGGCTGCGCTTTCGCCCGGGCCGAGCGAACGGGCTCGCCTTTATTTTCGGCTGCGACCTGATCCAAAGCTTCCAGGCTCCCAGCTGTGACCTCCAGCGGTTCGCGCTGGCGAGCTACACCGCCGAACTTGTTGACGCCATGGTGATCGGACAGGAGTCTGGCCAGGAAATCTACACCCTATTGCTTGATGGCTTGACCATCATTGAGGAAGAGACGACGTGGCCTCCGCTGTTCTTACCCGCATTTGAGTTGCTACTGTTGACCTATGTCGGGTACGAGCCCAACCTCACTGCCTGCCAGCATTGCGGAGCGTCTCTCCCGGAAGCCGGTTGCATCACAGCGTTCTCTCTGAGTTTGCTCGGACTGCTCTGTAGCCGTTGCCGAGAACAGGGCGGGGGGACGCTCATGCTCTCGGCAGATACGTTACACCTCCTCCATCAGCCGAAACGGGTTGGACTTAAGGCGCTACTTGCGACTCAGGCGTCACCGCGCGTCTGCCATGAGGTGCGCGCGCTGGTTGCCCGCCTCCTGACCCACCATCTTCCGAGGCCGCTGAAATCCCTCGCTTTCCTCAAGCAGGCAGGGCTATCAGGGGTTTCTTCCATTGACGCCTGGCAGGGGGAATGATAGGCGTGCTCACTTATGTCAGTGTCAATGGAAACTATTGTCAACCTCTGCAAGCGACGAGGTTTCGTCTTCCCCTCGAGTGAGATCTACGGCGGCTTTGCCAGCACCTGGGACTATGGCCCGCTTGGCGTCGAACTGAAACGGAACATCCGTGAGGCCTGGTGGCGATACACAGTGACTTCACGCGAAAACGTCGTTGGCGTTGAGACCGCTGTGCTGATGCACCCCCGGGTGTGGGAAGCTTCGGGGCACGTCACCGGCTTCTCTGACCCGCTGGTTGACTGTCGAGCGTGCAAACGTCGCTTCCGAGCTGACCAAATCCCTCCCAAGGCCGAACGCCAGTGTCCGAAAGGACTGGAGTGTGACTTCACTGAGGCACGACAGTTCAATCTTATGTTCAAGACGTACGTCGGACCCGTGGAGGAAGACGCCGCGGTGGCGTTCCTCCGTCCGGAGACCGCGCAAGGGATGTTCGTGAATTTTCTCAACGTGCAACAGACGAGCCGCTTGAAGCCCCCCTTCGGGATTGCTCAAATCGGCAAGT
>Ga0308420_1000809_pt1 | contig 16067 bp, 16 predicted proteins | sample HotsprSampleMS55_FD_203802 | JGI IMG/M metagenome (GOLD analysis project Ga0308420, IMG submission 203802) | Hot spring phototrophic mat microbial communities from Mushroom Spring, Yellowstone National Park, Wyoming, United States - 20090730_MS55 ... | reverse complement strand
GGGGCGCTCGCCCGACACGCGGCCGCGGGCGACGAGTTCGAGCGCGCGCGGGCGATCCTTGCGCGCCGCTACCGCACGCCGGCGGCAACGCTCGCCGAGCGCGCCCGACGGGCGCGCTTCCTGCGCTCCCGCGGTTTCTCGTTCGAGACCGTCCGACGGCTGTTGGCGCTGCCCAGCGCCGACGCCGACTGAGCGCGCGTCCGGAACGCCGCAGGCGAGCCAGCTCCGATCTTCACGCCGGAGCGCAGGCGGTAGAATTCGCACGATGAAATCCAGCGAGATTCGCTCGGGGTTTCTCGAGTACTTCCGCTCGAAGGGGCACGAGATCGTCGCCTCGAGCCCGCTCGTGCCGGCGAACGATCCGACGCTGCTCTTCACCAATTCGGGGATGGTGCAGTTCAAGGACGTCTTTCTCGGCCGCGAGAGCCGGCCCTACGTGCGCGCGGCGACCGCGCAACGCTGTCTTCGGGCCGGCGGCAAGCACAACGATCTCGAGAACGTCGGCTACACCGCGCGCCACCACACGTTCTTCGAGATGCTCGGCAATTTCTCCTTCGGCGACTATTTCAAGCGCGAAGCGATCCATTTCGCCTGGGAGCTGCTGACGCAGATCTGGCGTATTCCGGCCGAGCGGCTCTGGACCACGGTGTACCAGACGGACGACGAGGCGTACGAGGTCTGGACGAAGGAGATCGGTGTGCCGCCCGAGCGCTGCGTGCGGATCGGCGACAAGCCGGGCGGCGCGCCCTACCAGTCGGACAACTTCTGGCAGATGGCGGACACCGGTCCCTGCGGACCGTGCTCGGAAATCTTCTACGACCACGGCCCGGGCGTGACCGGCGGGCCGCCGGGCAGCGCGGACGCCGACGGCGACCGCTACATCGAGATCTGGAATCTGGTGTTCATGCAGTTCAACCGCGACGAGCGGGGCGAGCTGCACCGGCTGCCGAAGCCCTCGGTGGATACCGGCATGGGGCTCGAGCGCATCGCCGCGGTGCTGCAGGGCGTGCATTCGAACTACGAGATCGATCTCTTCCAGGATCTGATCCGCGCGGCCGCACGCGAGACCGGGGTGCCGGCGACGCCCAACCCCTCGCTCAACGTGATCGCGGACCACATCCGCGCCTGCGCATTCCTCGTGGCCGATGGGGTGATTCCGGGCAACGAGGGCCGCGGATACGTGCTGCGCCGCATCATCCGACGGGCGATCCGCCATGGCTACAAGCTCGGCCAGCGCGAGCCTTTTTTTCACCGCCTGGTCGAGGATCTCGACCGGGTAATGGGTGGCGCACACCCGGAACTCAGACGCGAGAAGGCGCGCGTGGCCGCGGTGCTGCAGCAGGAGGAGCTGCGCTTCGCCGAGACGCTGGAACACGGCATGGCGCTGCTGGAGACGACGCTCGCCTCCGGCGGCAGGCTGCTCGACGGCGATACGGTGTTCCGGCTCTACGATACCTACGGCTTTCCGGTGGATCTCACCGCCGACATCTGCCGTGAGCGCGGGGTGGCCCTCGATCTTGCCGGGTTCGAAGCGGCGATGGAAGGTCAGCGCGCGCGCGCGCGCGCGGCGAGCCGTTTTGCTGCCGCCGAGGGACTCGCCTACGTCGGTGGGAAGACCGAGTTCTGCGGCTACGACACGCTCGCGGCGGCGGCGCGGGTGACGGCGCTCTATCGCGAGGGAGTGCAGGTCGCCGAGCTGCGCGCGGGCGAGCACGGCACCGTGGTGCTCGACCGCACCCCTTTCTACGCCGAAGCGGGCGGGCAGGTCGGCGACCGGGGCGAGATCGCCGGTGCGGCGGGCACCTTCCGGGTGGCCGACACGCAGAAGATCCAGGCCGAGGTGTTCGGTCACCACGGGGTGCTCGAGACCGGCACGCTGAGGGTGGACGACCGCGTCGAGGCGCGGGTGGACGCGGTGCATCGCCGGCGCACGATGCGCAACCATTCGGCGACGCACCTCCTGCACAAGGCGCTGCGCGAAGTACTCGGCGCGCATGTGCAACAGAAGGGCTCGCTGGTGGACGCGGAGAAGACGCGCTTCGATTTCTCGCACGATCGACCGTTGAGCGAGGAAGAAATCCGCCGGGTGGAGGCGATCGTCAACCGCGAGATCCTCGAGAACACGCCGACGCAGGCGCGTATCCTTCCGATCGAAGAAGCGAAAAAATCGGGCGCGGTGATGCTCTTCGGCGAGAAGTACGGCGAGGAGGTGCGCGTGCTCGAGATCGGCTCCTCGCGCGAATTCTGCGGCGGCACCCACGTCGCGCGCACCGGCGACATCGGACTGTTCAAGATCGTCGCGCAGTCGGCGGTCGCCGCCGGCGTGCGCCGCGTCGAGGCGAGGACCGGCGAGGGCGCGCTCGAGTGGGTGCAGGCGCTCGAGCAGGAGCGCGCGTTCGTCGCGGAGACCTTCCAGGCGTCGGGCGAGGCGCTGCGCGAGAAGATCCGCGCCGAGCGCGAGGAAAAGCGCGCGCTCGAGAAGGAGCTCCGACGCCTGCGCGCGAGGCTGGCGGCGGGCGGCGCCGGCGACCTCGCCGCGCAGGCGGTCGAAGTGAAGGGTGCGCGGGTGCTCGCGGCGGCGCTGGACGGCGCCGATGCGCGCGCGCTGCGCGAGGCGACCGACCGCATGAAGCAGAAGCTGAAAAGCGCCGCGATCGTGCTCGGTGCGGTCGCCGAAGGCAAGGTGACGCTGGTCGCCGGGGTCACCGAGGACCTCACCACGAAGATCCCGGCGGGGGAGCTCGTCAACCATGTCGCGCGGCAGCTCGGCGGCCGCGGCGGGGGGCGCGCCGACCTCGCGCAGGCGGGCGGCAACCAGCCGGAGAAACTCGCGGCGGCGCTCGCGTCGGTGAAGCCATGGGTCGAGCAGCGGCTCTGATCGCGGCTCTGCTGCTCGTCGTCGCGGGCCGCGCGCTCGCGCACCATGGCTGGGGCGAGTACGACCAGGCGAAGCCGCTGCGGCTCGTCGGGGTGGTCACCGAGGCCGCCTACGAGCACCCGCACGCGCAGCTGAGGATTCGCGCCGAAAACGGCGTCTGGCTCTGCGTGCTCGCGCCGCCCTCGCGCATGGAAATGCGCGGGCTTTCGCGCGAGATGCTGCGCCCGGGCGCCGAGGTCGTGCTCGAGGGCTATCCGAGCCGCGCCCGCCCGGACGAGATGCGCGCCGAGCGCATCACGGTCGGAGGCAGGACGTTCGAGCTGCGGTGAGCGCGGCGGCCCCTGCGCTCGCCGCGATCGAGGCCTCGGGCCTCGCGCAGGCGATGCGCGAATGGCTCTGGCTCTATCCGGCGGTGGAAACCGTGCACCTCGTCGGCGTCGCGATGCTCGTGGGCTCGATCGCGGTGCTCGATCTCCGACTCCTCGGCCTTTCGCGCGCGCTTCCGGTGCGCCGGCTTGCGGCACACGTACTGCCCTGGACGCTCGCGAGTCTCGCGCTCGTCGTGCCGAGCGGGATGCTGCTCTTCGTCGCGCATGCGACCGACTTCGTGTCCAATCCGGTGTTCGCGCTCAAGTTCGCGCTCGTCTTCGCCGCGGCGGCGAACGCCGCCGTCTTGCACGCCGGCGCGTTTCGCGGCGCCGCCGCCTGGGATGTGGCTGCGATGCCGCCGCCGGCGGCGCGCATCGCCGGAGCGCTCTCGCTCGCGCTCTGGATCGCGGTGATCGCCTGCGGGCGCCTGCTCGCCTACACCTAGACCCGGTCGGCTAGAACCCGATGCGCGCGCGTCGGCCCCCGCGCGGCTCCGGCACGTCGTCCGGTTCGACCTCGTCGCGTCCGGCGAGCTTGGCGTTGCCGAACGCGGCGAGCACCGCGCGGCGCATCTCGCGCGGACCGAGATGCGCCAGGCGCTCGAGCACCGGCTCGGACGGAAGATCCGGAAAGCGCCGCCCCCAGTCGTGCGCCGCACGGATCTCGCGGTAGATCGCGCGCGCGATGCGCACCGAACCCTCCAGGTCCGGGGGTTCGATCTCGTACACGTTCATGCGGTTCAGGATCGGCTCCGGAATGCGCGCCGCGTCGTTCGCGGTCGCGAACCAGACTGCGCCGGAGGCGTCGATCGGCACCTCGGCGAACTCGTCCACGAAATGCGCCGCGGTCTTCGCCTCCAGCAGCTCGTACAGCGCCCCGAGCGGATCGTACTGACCGTCGGCCGACGCCTTGTCGAGCTCGTCCACCACGATCACCGGATTCGCGTACTCGCCGTTGAGAAAGGTCTCGAATACCTTGCCTGGCTTGGCGTTCTTCCACTGCGAGGAGGCGCCCGACAGGATCCAGCCGGCGGTGAGGGAACCCATCGGCACGAAGCCGCAGCTGGTTCCGATCAACGCGGCGATGCGCTGTACGAAGTGCGTCTTTCCGATCCCGGGCTCGCCGAGCAGGAGCATCGGCGGCAGCTCGATCGGGTCGCTGGAGTCCACGCACAGCGCGAGCTGGCGACGGATCTCCTGCAGCACCTCGGTGAAGTTCGGCAGCTCCTCGAACAGGGCGTCCATGTCGGGTAGGGCCGAGGGCTTCACGGTGAAGCGCTGGCCGCCGAGGCGCAGCATCTTTTCGTACAGCGCGCGCAGCGACTCGTTCGCCGTCTGCGGCAGCCCGGCGAGCGCTTTTTCGACGGTGGCGACGTCGTACACCTCCTTGAATCCCGCCACCGGGATGGCCGTCGCGCGCGAAGCCACCCGCGAACCGACCGACATGCCGGAACTCCTCTGTACTGCTCGTATCGGCTGGGGACGAGAAAAAATTAGCACGGTGGTTTCGCGCCCGCAAACGCGGGCTACCCGGGGTGGCGGCGTGCGTGCAGCGAGCGGCGCGCCCCCGCGGGCAGGGCAGGCGCGCGGCTGCCTGTGGCGCGGCCCGCCGTTGCCGGCGGACCCGGAGCGGTGCGCATGCAAGTGGACAACGTCGGCCGATCCATGCTTCAATGCGGCCATGGCGCGCCGTTACGACGGCTTTTTCTTTTACTTCCACCGCCTGCTGGCGGAGGGGAGCGGATAGCCGCACGCCGTACCGGACGCCCCCGGAGCCGCCAGCGCAGAGATGCCTGGCGGTTTTTGTTTTCTGGAGAGCTTTCATGACGACCGCCGCCGACAGCTTTCTCGGGCCGATCTCGGCCGACAAGACCTCGCTCACCGACGACGAGCGCATCGAGAACATCGTCCCGCTACCGCCGCCCGAGCATCTGATCCGCTTCTTTCCGATCCGCGGCACGCCGGTCGAACGGCTGGTCGCCGACACGCGCCGGCGCATCCGCGAGATCCTGCACGGTGTCTCGGATCGGCTGCTGGTGGTGATCGGGCCCTGCTCGATCCACGATCCGGCCGCCGCGCTCGCGTACGCCGAACGGCTCGCCGCCGAGCGCGCGCGCCACGCCGCCGACCTGGAGGTGGTGATGCGGGTGTACTTCGAGAAGCCGCGCACCACGGTCGGCTGGAAGGGGCTGATCAACGATCCCTACCTCGACGGCAGCTTCCGCATCAACGAAGGACTGCGGATCGCGCGCGACCTGCTGGTGCGCATCAACCAGCTGGGCGTGCCGGCGGGCACCGAATTCCTCGACGTCATCTCGCCGCAGTACCGCGGCGACCTCGTCGCCTGGGGAGCGATCGGCGCGCGCACCACCGAATCGCAGGTGCATCGCGAGCTCGCCTCCGGCCTCTCGGCGCCGGTCGGGTTCAAGAATGGCACCGACGGCAACATCCGCATCGCGGTGGACGCGATCCTCGCCGCGCGCCAGAAGCATCATTTCCTCTCGGTGCACAAGAGCGGCCAGGTGGCGATCGTCGAGACGCGGGGCAACGAGGACTGCCACCTCATCCTGCGTGGCGGGCGCGAGCCGAACTACGACGCCAAGAGCGTGGCGGCGGCGTGCGAGGAGCTGGCGAAGGCCGGACTGCCATGCCGCCTGATGATCGATTGCTCGCACGCCAACTCCCGCAAGGACTACCGGCGTCAGGTGGAGGTGGCGCGCGAGGTGGCGGCGCAGATCGCGGGCGGCGCGCGTTCGATCATCGGCGCGATGGTGGAATCGAATCTGGTCGAGGATCGGCAGGACCTCGCACCGGGCCGCGCGCTGGTGTTCGGCCAGAGCGTCACCGATGCGTGCATCGGCTGGGAGGATTCGGTGCGCGTGCTGGAGATCTTCGCGGCGGCGGTGCGCGAGCGCCGGCGCCGCACCGGCGCGAGCGCCCGCAGGCCGCGCGGCGGGACGCGAGCTCGCCGCGCTCGAGGCGGCGCGCAGCGCTCGAGCGCCGCGTGACCGGAGCCGCGCGCACCGTCTCGTCGCCGCTCTTCCTACTCCCGCTCGCGGCGACGCTCGCGTTTCGGCTGTGGCTTTCGTCGGTGGTCCCGGTGACCGCCGACGAGGCCTATTTCGCTCTCTGGGGCCGGAATCCGGCGTTCGGCTACTACGACCATCCGCCGCTGATCGGCTGGATACTCGCGCCGCTGGTCGCGGCCTCGGGCGCGCTGTGGGTGCTGCGGCTTCCGGCGCTGCTCGCACCGGCAGCGGCCGCGCTCCTGGTGCGCGCGCTGCTCGTGCGCGGCTTCGGCCTGGATGCGGAGCGCGCAAGCCTCGCTGCGCTCTGCGTCCTGCTCCTACCGATGAACGTCTGGAACGTGCTCGTCACCACCGACGCGCCGTTCCTGGTCTTCGCGACCGCTTCGGTGCTGGTGTTCGCGCTCGCCGCGGCGCGCGCGCGGCCGGCGCTTTTTTTCGCCGCCGGGCTGCTGCTGGGGCTCGCGTTCCTGGCGAAATACTTCGCGCTGCTTCTCGCGCTCGCGTACCTCCTCTGGGCGATCCGCGGGCGCGAGTGGCGCGCGCTCGGGCTGGTGCTCGCCGGCGCACTGCCGGCGCTATTCGTCAACGTCGCGTGGAACGCCGGGGCCTGCTGGTCGAACGTCCTGTTCAACGCGGTCCACCGCCATGCGGCCGACGCCGGCCCCTCGCTCCGCACCCCCGTCCTGTACGTCGCCGCGCTCGTCTATCTCGCCGGGCCGCTGCTCTGGCTCGCGTGGCGTGAGCGCGCCCGGCTCGCGGCGACCTGGGCCGAACCGGCTGCCCGCGCGCTCTTTCTCGCCTGGCTCGTGCCGTTCGCCGTCTTCGCGGCGCTCTCGCCCGTCCGACGCATCGGGCTGCACTGGCTCCTGGGCTTCCTGCCTGCCCTTGCCGCGTGGGCGGCGCGGATGCTCGACCGTGCGGCGCTCGTGCGTGCGGTGCGTTTCTTCGCCGCGCTCGCCGCGGTGCACGCCGGCGCGCTGCTGCTCCTGGTCGCGCTACCGCTCGAGACCTGGCGCCAGACGCCGATCCATGCGCGGCTCCTCTTTCTGGTGTACGTGCCCGAGATCGCCGCGCGGGCGGCACCGCCGGGATTCATCCTCGCCGCCGACAGCTATTCGGTGGCGGCCCTCGCGGCCTGGCACACGCGGCGCGAGGTGCCGGTGTTCGGGGTGGGCTCCGCCTACGCACGCCAGGACGACATCCTCACCGACTGGCGGCGCTACGATGGCCGCGATCTGGCGGTGCTACGGCGCGAGCCGCCGCGCCTGCAGGACTACGAGCCCTTTTTTCGCGCCGTCGAGGTGCGCGCGCTCGAGGCGGGCGGGGCGCGCGCCTACACGGTGCTCGGCCGCGGTTTCGACTACGCGAGCTACCGCCACGAAGTTCTGGAAGAGATCCGACGGCGCTACTACCGCATCCCCGCCTGGTTGCCGGTGCACGGATGCGATTTTCTCGAGCGCTACTTCACGCCGTGACCCGTCTCGCCGTAGCGCTCGAGCTCCTGCGCCCGCGCCAGTGGACCAAGAACGGCTTCGTGCTGGCAGGCGTGCTTTTCGGCGGTGCGTGGGGCGATCCCGAGGTGCTCTCTGCAGCGCTCGTCGCGACCGCCGCTTTTTGCCTCGGCTCGGGCGCGGTGTACGCGTTCAACGACGCGCACGACGCCGCGCGCGACCGCGCGCACGCCGCCAAACGCACGCGCCCGGTGGCTCGCGGGGCGCTTTCGGCGCGCGCCGCGCGCGGGCTTGCCGCTGCCGCCGCACTCGCGGCGCTCGCGCTCGCGGCCCGGGCTGGAGCGGCGGTCGCGGCGATCCTCGCGACCTACCTCGCTCTGGGCGTCGCCTACACCCTCGGCCTGAAGTCGGTGCCGCTGCTCGACGTGCTCGCGATCGCAGCCGCTTTCATGCTGCGCCTTCTCGCCGGCACCACCGGCATCGGCATCGAGCCCTCGGGCTGGCTCCTCGCGTGCGGCTTCCTGCTGACGCTCTTCCTCGCGCTGGTCAAGCGGCGCGCCGAGCTCGCCGAGCTCGGCGCCGGAGCCTGTGTCCACCGCAGCGTCCTCGCCGCCTACCGCCTGGCGTTCCTCGAGCGCGCCAGCGTCGCCTGCGCCGCGGCGATGCTCGCGACCTACGCCCTCTACACCCTCGACGAGGCGACCGCGGCGCGGCACGGCACCGGCGGCCTCGCGCTCACGCTGCCGTGGGTGGCGCTCGGCACCCTGCGCTACCTGCACCGCATGCGCGCCGGCGGCGGCAGCGATCCGGCCGAGGAGCTGCTGCGCGATCCGCTGCTCGCGCTCGCAGCCTGCGGCTGGCTCGGCACCGTGCTGTGGCTCATCGGCTAGAATCGCCGCACCTCCGATGAGCGAACGACCCCCGCAGCTCGCCCACCTCGAGTACCTCGGCGACGCGACCCGGTTCTCGGCGCAGATTCACGCCCTGATTCCGAAGTGCAGCCTGCTGGAGAATTTCTCGCCCGCCGAAGTGCGTTTGCTCGCGCATTTCATGGAGGTCTACCGGGCGCAGCCGGGCGCCGAGATCATCCGCGAGGGCGATGGCGGCGACTTCATGCTGATGCTGATCGAGGGTCGCGTCGAGGTGAGAAAGCGCGACCGCTGGAACACGCCGCAGCTGATCGCGGTGGTCGATGCCGGCAAGACGCTCGGCGAGATGTCGATGATCGACGGTGAGCCGCGTTTTGCCACCTGCGTCGCCGCCGAACCGACGCTGATCGCGGTGCTCGACCGCGAGAACCTGGCGCGCATCATCGTCGAGCAGCCGATGCTCGGGGCGAAGATCCTGATGGAGCTCGTGCTGATGCTCTCGCAGCGGCTGCGCGCCACCAGCAGCCGGTTGCTCGCGCTGATGGACGAGCATTCTTTCCGCGCCGCGAGCCTGCTGTAGGCGCGCTGGTCGCCGCCGGCGCACGCAGGCTCCGCTGGCCCGTGACCCGAACCGGTAGCCTCGCGCTCGACTCCGCCGGCGGCGCGATCTTCGGTCTCCTCCGGGATACGCTGCGGGCGTCGTTCGCGTCCTCCGTCGCTGCGATGCGCGCCTTGGTCGCCCGGTGGCGTCTTCTGCGCGAAGGGGTACAGGGCTCGCGCGCTCGCGCGCCGAAGCGATGGCGGGGGCGATGCTCGCGCGCCTCGCAACGCTGGCGAGCGACCGGCAGCCGGCATTTCCGCCTGCCGTGCCCGGAATGAAGCTCTCGGTCGTGATTCCGGCGCTCGACGAAGCGGCCATGCTGCCGGCGACGCTCGCGGCGCTCGCGCCGCTGCGCGCACGCGGCCACGAGGTGATCGTCGCCGACGGCGGATCGTCCGATGGCACCCCGGGGCTCGCGGGCGCGGCTGCCGACCGCGTGATCGCCGCACCGCGCGGACGCGCCCGGCAGATGAATGCGGGCGCGGCGGTCGCCAGCGGCGAGGCGTTCGTCTTCCTGCACGCCGACACGCAGCTTCCGCCGCAGGCCGACCGCGAAATCGCTCGGGCGCTCGGTACCCACGTCTGGGGACGATTCGACGTCGCGATCGAAGGCCGAGCGCGGCTCCTTCGCGCCGTTGCGTTCTTCATGAACGCACGCTCGAGGCTCACCGGCATCGCGACCGGCGATCAGGCGATCTTCGTGCGCCGCGATGCCTTCGAGCGCGCCGGAGGCTTCCCCGATCTCCCGCTGATGGAGGACATCGCGTTCAGTCGCCGCATGAAGGCGTTCTTCGGGTACCCGGCGGCGCTGCGCGCGCGCGCCCTCACCTCCGGACGGCGCTGGGAGCGCCACGGAGTCCTGCGTACGATCGCGCTCATGTGGTGGCTGCGTCTCGCGTACTTCTGCGGCGCCGCGCCCGAGGCGCTCGCCCGCCGCTACCCGCCGCGATGAAAGGGACGCTGATCGTATTCGCGCGCGCGCCGCGACCCGGCCGGGCGAAGACGCGCCTTGCGCGCGCGATCGGCGCGCGCAAGGCGGCGTGGCTTGCCGCGCGCCTGCTCGAGCATGCGCTCGCCGCCGCGCGCGCGGCGCGCTGCGCGGCGGTCGAACTTCACTGTGCCCCCGACTGCGCCCATCCGCTGCTGCGCCGTCTTGCCCGGCGCGCGCGCGCGCGGCTTCGGGCGCAGGGGCCGGGAGATCTTGGGGTGCGGATGCACGCGGCGCTCGCGCGCGCGCTCGAGGCAGGCGGCCCGGCGGTGCTCGTCGGCTCGGACTGCCCGGCGCTCGGCGTGCGGGAGATCCGCGCCGCGTTCGCCGCGCTCGAGGAGGGCGCCGACGCCGTGCTCGCACCGGCCACCGACGGCGGCTATGTGCTCGTCGGACTCGCGCGCCCCGCGCCCGCGCTCTTCGACGGCATCGCGTGGGGTACGCGCCAGGTGCTCGAGGCGACGCGCCGTCGGCTCGCCGCGCTCGGGCTCGCCTGGCGCGAGCTTGCGCCGCTGAAGGACGTCGACCGTGCAGCGGACCTCGCCCGGCTTCGTCGCGCGCCGCTGCGCGAGCGCCTGGGCCGAGCGCGCGGCGCGCGCGAGGCGGCGAAAGCGCCGTGCTAGAATTGCGCCGCTTTTCGGGAGGAGGCGCGATGCAGGTGAAGAACGAAAAGGACTTCTGGGCCGGGCTGATGTTCATCGCTTTCGGCCTCGCCTTCGCGCTGATCGCCGTCGGCCCGCCCGCCGCGCTGGTCGAGCTCGGCAGGCAGCTCGGCTGGAAAATCCAGTACGGCTACCCGATGGGCAGCGCGGTGCGCATGGGGCCGGCGTACTTCCCGACGGTGCTCGGCGGGCTGCTCGCGGTGCTCGGTGCGATCGTGTTCGTGCGCAGCTTTTTCTCGAAGCTGCCGCGGGCGGCGACCGCGGTGCAGATGTCGTTCAACCTGGCCGACCTCGCGATCGGTGTCGCGGTGTACGCCCTCCTCGCGTGGCTTTCGAAGCGCGTGTTCGGCACCGCGGACTGGGGCATGATGGCCGGCTCGGTGGTGCTCGCCGCGCTCGCCTTCGTCTACCGTCCGAAGGCGAAGCCGATCGTGCTGATCGTCGCCTCGGCGATGGTCTTCGCCTATCTGCTCAAGCCGCTGGGTCTCGTGGCGAGCTCGATCCTGCTGGTGTTCGTCGCCGCGCTCGGCGGCCACGAGTACCGCACGAAGGAGGTCGCGATCCTCGCGGTCGTGCTCGCGATCTTCTCGGTGCTGGTGTTCGTGAAAGGGCTCACGCTCCCCTTCCCGGTCTGGCCGGCGTTCCTGCAGTAGGCGCGCGGTGGAAGGCATTGTCGGCAAGCTCGGCCTCGGCTTCGAGGTCGTCTTCACGCTGAAGCAGTTCGACTGGGAGCTCTTCGGCACGACGCTCGCGGTCAAGCTCCCGTTCAACGTCCTGATGTGTCTGATCGGGGCGCTGCTCGGCACGCTGATCGGCGTGCTGCCGGGCGTGGGGCCGGTAGCGACGATCGCGATGCTGCTGCCGATCACCTTCAACCTCGATCCGATCGGCGCGCTGATCATGCTCGCCGGCATCTACTACGGCGCGCAGTACGGCGGCTCGACCACCGCGATCCTGGTCAACCTGCCGGGCGAGTCGTCGTCGGTGGTGACCTGCCTCGACGGCTACCAGATGGCGCGGCGCGGGCGCGCCGGACCTGCGCTCGCGACCGCCGCCCTCGGTTCGTTCTTCGCCGGCTGCTTCGCGACGCTGGTGGTGGCGCTGTTCGCGCCGCCGCTCGCGGAAGTCGCGCTCAAGTTCGGCCCCGCCGAGTATTTCTCGTTGATGGTGCTGGGGCTCGTCGCGGCGGTCGTGCTCGCGCACGGCTCGCTCGTCAAGGCGGTCGCGATGGTGATCCTCGGACTGCTGCTCGGTCTCGTCGGCACCGACGTCAACTCCGGCGTGCTGCGCTTCGCCTTCGGTATCCCGGAGCTCGCCGACGGCATCGGCTTCGTGGTGGTGGCGATGGGCATGTTCGGGATCGCCGAGATCGTCACCAACCTGGAGCAAGCGGAAAAACGCGAGGTGTTCACGAAGAAGGTATCCCACCTCTGGCCGACGCGCGAGGACTTCCGGCGCATGATGCCGGCGGTGCTGCGCGGCACCTTCCTCGGCTCGGCGCTCGGCATCCTGCCTGGCGGCGGCGCGCTGCTCGCCTCGTTCGGCGCGTACACGCTGGAGAAGAAGGTGTCGAGGTACGCGCACGAGTTCGGCCAGGGCGCGATCGAGGGCGTCGCCGCGCCGGAGTCAGCGAACAACGCCGGCGCCCAGACCTCGTTCATCCCGCTCCTCACCCTCGGCATTCCGTCGAACGCGGTGATGGCGCTGATGATCGGCGCGATGATGATCCAGGGCATCGCGCCGGGGCCGCAGGTGATGGAGCAGCGCCCGCAGCTCTTCTGGGGAATGATCGCCTCGATGTGGGTCGGCAACCTGATGCTGGTGATCCTCAACCTGCCGCTGATCGGGATGTGGATCAAGCTGCTGACGGTTCCCTACCGCCTGCTGTATCCCACCATCCTGCTCTTCATGGGGATCGGTGTCTTCAGTCTGTCGAACAACCCGTTCGACGTGTTGATCATGGCCTTCTTCGGCGTACTCGGCTACATCTGCGTGAAGCTCGAATGCGAGCCGGCGCCGATGATCCTCGGCTTCATCCTGGGGCCGCTGATGGAGGAAAACCTGCGCCGCGCGATGCTGCTTGCGCGCGGCGACGCGCTCGTCTTCGTCCAGAAGCCGATCAGCGCGGCGTTCCTGCTCGCGGCGCTCGTCCTGCTCGCGCTCATCGCCGCGCCCAATATCCGCAAAAAGCGCGAACAGGTGTTCGTCGAAGAGACCTGACGCGCGCCGGTGCGCGCGCCGGGCGGCTACAGCGCGGCGATCGTCTGCACCTCGACGAGAAAGGGCTCCTGGACCAGACGGTCGACGACGAGGAGCGTGTTCGGCGGGAAGCGGCCGTCCGGGAAGAAGCGCGGGAAATTCGCCTTGCGCCAGCCCATGAAGCGCGCGATGTCCTGCGAGTGCACAAGATAGGTGGTGAATTGGACGACGTTCGGCCAGCCGGCGCCGGCGTGCGCGAGCGCGGCGGCGATCTGCGCGAAGCAGCCCTCGAGCTGCGCTTCCAGGGTCTCGCCCGGGGCGAGCATCCCGGCGATATAGACGGTCTCGCGCGCATTGCGCACGCGCGCGAGGTGCGAGTACAGCCCGAGCGGCGCTCCGAGCGCCGGGACGTTTTCGATGCGGATCTCGGCCATCTTCAGGGTCTCCTCGGCGTTTTGAGGCTTCTTGCCTCGAGCTGCTCGCGCACGGTGCGGGCGAGCGATTCCCGGTCCACCGGCTTCACCAGGTAGGCGTTCGCGCCGCCGCCGAGGCAGCGGTTTTTCGTGTCCGGATCGGAGAGCACCGAAACGATGATCACCGGGGTGCTGACGTTCGGCGTCGCGCTGCGGATTTCGTCGAGCACCTGCAAGCCCCCCGTACCGGGCATGAGAAGGTCGAGCAGGATCGCGTCGTAGGCGTAGCTGCGGGCGAGCCGCAGCGCTTGTTCGGCGGTGCCGGCGAGCTGCACCTCGACGTCGAGCTCTGCCGTGAGCATGCGCGCGAGCAGCAGCCGCGTGGATTCCTCGTCGTCCACGATCAGCACGCGGTGCCGGCTCGGCGTCTCGAGCGCCGAAGCGCTGCCGCTCATCGGCCCGGACTCGCGTCGACGCGGCGCGCGACGTCGGCGTTCATCGCGCGCTCACCCGCTCTTCGCGCGCCGGTGCCGCCAGAGCACGTCGCTGCGCCCGGCGGCTCGGTTGAGCGTGCGTGCGAGCACGAACAGGAAATCGGAAAGGCGGTTGAGGTAGCGCCGTGCCGCCTCGCTCACCGGCTCCCCGCGCGCGAGCGCGACGACGCTGCGCTCGGCACGCCGGCATACCGCGCGCGCGAGGTGCGCAAGCGCCGCCGCGCGCGTGCCGCCCGGCAGGATGAATTCCTCGAGCGGCGGGAGGACGGAGTTGTGCGAGGCGATCAGCGTTTCGAGACGCGCCACAGGCTCTTCGCCGAGCAGGGCGCGGCCGGGGAGGGAGACTTCTCCCCCGAGGTCGAAGAGATCGTGCTGGATCGCCTCCACTGCCGCGCGCAGCGGTGCCGGCAGCTCCTCGGCGAGCAGGACGCCGAGCGCGGAGTTGAGCTCGTCGAGCTCGCCCAGCGCCTGTACGCGCGGCGAGTCCTTCGTCACCCGCGAGCCGTCGCCCAAGCCGGTCTCGCCGCGGTCTCCGGTGCGCGTGGTCACTTTCGAAAGGCGATATCCCATGCTCGACGGACCTCGCGGCCCGGGGGCGGTTGCACCGCGGACATTATAGGCGCGCACGTTAGCCGCGCCGGCGCACCTCGCTTTCGATCCAGCCGTGCGCGAGCGTGGTGAGGAGTCGCTCGCCTTCGCGTGCGCAGGCCGAGTCGCGCAGCACCCGGCCGTCGGCGGACCGCGTGATCGAGTAGCCGCGCGCGAGCACCGCCGCGGGATCGAGGGCCGCGAGCCGGGCCTCCAGCACCCCGAGGCGGGCGCCCGCCTGCCCGAGGGCGCGCGCAGTCGCGGCGCAGAGGGAGGGAAGCTGCGCCTCGAGCCGGTAGCGCGCGGCCTCGACGCGGCGGCCGGCTGCGGTGGCCACTCGCGCGGCGAGGTGCGCGAGCATCTGCCGGAGGCTGCGCAGCCGCTCGGCTGGGTGCACCAGCCGGCGCGCGGCGCCATCGAGCGCCTGCGCGGCGTACTCCAGCCGCCGCCGCACCTCGCGCGAGGCGCGCGTGGCGAGCCGAGCGATCGCGTCGAGGAACGCGGCGCGAAGCGGGCTCACGAGTTCGGCGGCGGCAGTCGGTGTCGGCGCGCGCCGGTCCGCCGCGAGATCGGCGATCGTGACGTCGGTTTCGTGGCCGACACCGACCACCACCGGCAGACGCGAGGCGCGGATCGCACGGGCCACCGCCTCCTCGTTGAACGGCCAGAGGTCCTCGATCGAGCCGCCGCCGCGGACGACGAGCAGCACGTCGCATTCGGCGCGGCGGCTCGCCGCCGCGATCGCGGCAGCGATGCGCGCGGCCGCCCCCTCTCCTTGGACCGGTGCTGGATAGACGATCACGGGGATCGCCGGGTTGCGGCGCGCGAGCGTGCTCAGCACGTCGCGCAGCGCAGCCGCGGCGAGCGAGGTGACGACACCGACGCGACGCGGCCAGGCCGGGATCGGACGCTTCACCGCCGGGTCGAAAAGCCCTTCCTTCTCGAGTTTCTCGCGAAGCCGCAGGAAGCGCTCGTAGAGCGGGCCGACACCCGCGCGGCGCATCGCCTCGACGGAGAGTTGGAAACGCCCCCGCGGCTCGTAGAGCGTGACGAGCGCGCGTACCTCCACTTTCATCCCTTCGCAGGGTTCCCAGTCGAGCAGCGCGGCGCGGCTGCGGAACATGACACACTCGGCCTGCGCGCGCTCGTCCTTGAGCGTGAAATAGAGGTGGCCGGAGGGCGCGAGCTTCGGACCCGAGAGCTCGCCGCGCACCCACTGCAGGGGAAAGCGCGATTCCAGCGTCTCGCGCGCGCTGCGCAGAAGCTCGGAGACGGTGAGCACGGGCGCGGCGTCCCGGAACAGTCGGGCTTCCATGCGGTGCGCCGAAAGATACTCTATCCACACCGCGCAAGCGATCTCGGGCCGATCGCGCGCGATCGCACGCGAGGTCCGATTCTTATCCGTAAGCTCTTGATCCGACGCCGGAAATCTCTGCTGAAAAGTTAATCGGCTCCGATGCTGCCGTTTTTTTGTCTCTGCAATCGAGCGCTGTCAAGCGGATATCCACAAAGTTGCCCACAGCTTTT
>Ga0308420_1000806_pt1 | contig 16104 bp, 13 predicted proteins | sample HotsprSampleMS55_FD_203802 | JGI IMG/M metagenome (GOLD analysis project Ga0308420, IMG submission 203802) | Hot spring phototrophic mat microbial communities from Mushroom Spring, Yellowstone National Park, Wyoming, United States - 20090730_MS55 ... | reverse complement strand
GGAGAGGGTCAAGGTGAGGGTCGCCGTCCGTAGCCTGCAACGTCCAGAGGAACAGCGCCGTGAGCCGCGCGTCCTCTTCCACCGCCCCCGCCGCGCCGTTGCGGGCGTTGGCTTCTGCCGTGCCGAGCACCTGCTCGAGCGCCGTGCGGCCGACCACCTCCCACACCTTCTCTAAGAACTCCGGCAGTTTCACCTCGCGGCCGTCTGCGGTCTCGACCTTCGAGTATCGGCTGAAAATCTCCAGGGCAGGACCGATGCAGGCAAAGACCAGATCCGCCCCGCGAACGCCTTCGGACTGGAGGCGCTCCATCCAGTCGCCCACCCGCTTGGGAAGCTCGCGCAGCACTTCGCCCCAGTCGCCCACCGGCGCATCCTCGGGCCTCGGACGGCAGACGAGGTGGACGCTAGTGGCAAGGGCGGCTGACTCGCGAGCGCGCAAGCGCGAGGCCATCTCGGTGGCGATGGGCCAGGAGCCGGTGATGGTCCAGCCGCCCCTGCCTGCGCCGCGCGCGTCGCGGCAGGCAGGGCGAATCATCCCATTCAGGAGAGCTTCCCACCCTTCAGTTGTCTTGTGGGCGAAGACGACGGCGCCGACGCCGTCCTGGCGCAGCACGCGCCGGCCCTCGGCGAAGGCCTTGGCCATAGCCTCTTCGTAAAAGTCTTTGTCCTTGGACCATCCATCCTCGGTTTCGGAGCGTTCGTTTTGCACCGCCTCGCGCTTCTTGGGTGTGAGCGGGTTCGCCGGATCGAAGGGATCGCGCAGTAACGGATGCCCCGGCAGGGCACGCTTGAGCCAGACGAAAAAGAAGTCCGAAAGATCGGCGTAAGGCACGGCAAAGTAGTAGGGCGGGTCGGTGAACCAGACCTGCGCCGTCTCGTCGGGCAGTGGGTGCTCGGTCGCATCGGCAAGCTGAACCTGGCCACAGTGGGACAGGCTTCCAGCCTGTCGTGGCCAGGCCTCGATCACCTTTGCGACCCAGTCGACAGCGCCTTCGTAGCCCGTGCCTTCACCAGACAACGGATGGCCTTCGCAGTAATCCCACACGAAAGGCAGCGCCTGCCGTGAGAATGTGTTGGCAACCTTCTCCCAAGGATTGTCCCACCTGCACACCGTGCTGAGCCGATCCGCGCACCGATTCACCACCACCGCCATCGCCGCCCGCACCGCCTCGCCGTCGGCGGCCGGTCGCTCGCGGGCGAGCCGCGCCAGCGTCACCAGCGCCACCTTCTGCCGCGCCGTGAAGAGGTCGCCCCACTGGAGCATGCCGTAGCGCTGCACGCGGAAGCCCAGCGTTCCGACCGGCGGCAGCGGCTCATCCGGTACCGGGCACAATCCCTCACCCGGCGCTGCGCGCCACCCTCTCCCACTGGGAGAGGGTCGGGGTGAGGGTTCGAAAATCACATCGGCGCCGCCGCGCTGCGCCGCAAGCTGTGCGCGCACGCGCTCCGGCGGCAAGACCGTCTCGCAGCAGAGACACGTCGCTCTTGCCCGCGTCACCGTGCCGGGCGGCACCTCCTTTTCGCTCTCCGGCTCGAACACCTCGAACTCCACGCACGGCGGCCCCCCCTCTCCCTTTGGGAGAGGGGTTGGGGGTGAGGGTTCATGCAACGCCACCCAGATCGCGTGTAATACCGCTTCGGTTTCCTTAAGCACCTCATGGTTCCAAAAGCGCAGCACCTTCAAGCCGCGTTCCTGAAAATGCCGAGTGCGCGCTTCGTCGTAGCGACGCTGCTCCGCGTGTTGCCCGCCGTCTATCTCAATCACCAAGGAAGCTTCGTGGCAGTAGAAATCAACGACGTAAGGAGGAATCGGATGTTGTCGTCGGAACTTTTTTCCTGCCAAACGACGGTCCCGCAGCAGGTACCACATCTTGGTTTCCGCGTCTGTCTGTTGCTGGCGTAGGGAACGCGCAAACGCGAGATGTTCCTTCGGCAATTCATACGGACCGTGGTACCCCTCACCCGGCGCTGCGCGCCACCCTCTCCCAGAGGGAGAGGGTTGTGTGATGCGGGGTCGAAGTGCCCGCTTGCGGCTCGCCTTCTTGCAGAGCCAGAACGAGCGCACGAGCGGGATCTCCGTGCCGCAGTTCGGTGCCTCGCAGCGCACCGTGCGCGCCCACAGGTAGGCGATGGGCACCGATCCATCCGGGTCTTTCGGATAGAGCTCGGCCAGCTCCTTTTCCGCCTGCTGCTTGATCTCGGCGCCCACCCGCCGCAGTTCCTCGGCCAGCTCCGGCCCGTGGCGCGGAATGTCCTCGAGCATCACCTTGAGGATCAGGCACGCGACCGGGTTGAGGTCGCTCGCGAAGGCTTCGCAGCCCACGCGCAGCGCTTCGAGCGGAATCGAGCCCCCACCCGCAAAGGGATCGACCACCAGCGGCGGCTCTTCTGGATAGGCCGCCTTCACCAAGGCCCGGGCGACGTCGAGATACGTGCGGTGCGCGGCCAGGTCCCAGTTGGCGAAGTTGGCGATGAACTTGAGGAGCGCCTGGCGGAGATCCTCGTCCTTTGGCCCTACCTCCCCCTGAACCTTTGGCAGTTCCTCTCGCACTTTCGTTTTGAAGTCGCCAGGGCAGAGCGGATCGCACGGGTCGGGCCACAAGAGGGCCAATAGCACCGCGCGGCTCGAGGCCAGCGGCCGCCGCGCCCACCACAGATGCAGCGTGGACGGATGCCCGTGACGGATGGACTTCTCACGGGCCGCGTGCTTCGACACCTCGGCAATCGGGAAGTCCACCTCGGCTAGGCGTTTGCAGTCCTTGGGGATCATATTCCCTCCACCAATCGTCTCAGGCAGTCGATCGCGCGGCGCAGGGAATCAGCGCGTTTTGCAGCAAACTCCGGTCGCCAGTACCCTTGGGCGTATTCGATCAGCCTCGAGGCATAAGCCGGACCGACCTTTCGACCGCTTCCCGGCCGGGGCACCATGTCTTGCTGGATCGCACGCTTCCTTGATTGCCGCGAAAGGTTGACCATCGCAGTCTTTCCGTCCGGGAGCGATTCGGGATCCTTTGGTATGATTCGCTTCGCAACGCCTAGGTAAGCCGCCAGCGTTTCTGCATCCGCCATCAGCCAGGCCTCGACTTGCCGAATGGCCACCCGGAAGCAGAGCCGGGGAGCCGGCGTTGGCAGCCAGTCGTGGCGCAAGGGAGGCGCGCAGTCAGCGTCACTATTCAGATCCACCAAGACCACCCAGGGCGTGTGCCTCGCCGCGTTGTTATACCCGTTGATCTTCTGGCGCAGAGCGGGCTTGCCGTTCTTGCCGTAGACCGGCCCTGGATGGCCACCGGCGCAAGCGATGAGCCGGCGTACCACCGCTTCGTCCACGAGCCCCTCGACCGCAGCGGAGATGGTTACTGGGTTTGGCATCCTCACTTGTCTCCAAACAGGGTAAGTTGCCCGGCTTGTTCCGGTCGGGTTCTCGGGATCACGGCTTCCGCCAGCGAGAGCCCACCCTCGAGCAGAGCGCGAATGTCCTGGTGGGAGGCTGCCGTCGTCACCTCGGCACCCTCGGTCCCGGGAACGAGCAGCAGCACCTCGTCGAGCCCGATACCCTCGTCCCGCAGCAGATCGGACGAGTGGGTGCTGAGGAAGATCTGGCGCCCCGTTCGGCGTTGCACGCGGGCCAGCATTTGCGGCAGCACGCGAACGATCTCGGGATGCAGGGAAAGCTCCGGCTCTTCGAGCAAAAGGGGACCCTGCCCGTCCATGACCCCCCAGAGAAGCCCCATCAGCCGTAGCGTGCCGTCGGAGAACTGCTCTTCGGTTTGCCAGGCGCCCTGTGGGCGCCAGTGCTCGTACTTGCCCCGCAGGTGTGGCGTTCCACGCGTATCGCGCCACAACTCGATCTCCTGGAGCTGGGGTACGGCGACCCGAAGCGCATCGCGGATGCGCCGCAGTCGGGCTTTCTGGGTCTTCTCCGGCGTCTTGGCGACCTGCTCGAGGAAGTCGCCGCCGAACGGGTCGTTGGCACGGCCCACCGAACGATCCGGCTCGCGCACGAGCTGAGGCACGATGTGCAGATAGCGAATGGAGGCGAAAAACGCCGCGATGTCGCGAAAGTCGCGGTTGACGTTCACTTGCTCGAGGAAGGTTTGCGTCAGGCGCGCGGGATCGGATTGGTCTTCGTTATTCGGCCGCGCAAGGAGGATCTGGCCGTCACGCAAGACGCGTTCTTTCTTCAACTGCGGTCGGCGTTGCTGATCTTGATTGAAGGCGATTTCATAGCCCCACCTCGTGCCGCCATCGGCTTCCAACTCGACGGCGATCTCGACGTCCGGGTAACGCCGGGCGGCGAGACAGCGAATGGCACGCACGCCACCGCGCCGAGCCACCGCCTCCTGGAAACCTCCTCCCGAAGTGGCGAGATCGCGTAGAAAACGAAACGCATCCAGCAGGTTCGACTTGCCCGAAGCGTTGGGTCCCACAAGAAACAAACGCTCCGGAATTTCGACCTCGGCGACTGCAAAGTTCTTCCAATTCTTCAGCGCGAGTTTGCGGAACTTCATCGGTTTTCTCCATACGAGGGGGACTCTTCCCCCACCTGCATTGGCTTCGTCATCGCATCCACCGAGAGGTAGTAGTGGGCCACCTTCGTCACCTCGTGCCACTGGAAGCGGGCAGGGTCTTTGATGGGCTCTTGCAGCTTGGGCTCGGTGGCACAATCGGTAACAACGTAGAGCCAGTAGCAGTCGCGGCGGTCTTCGGCGACGCGGCGTTCGTTGGGCGTGAGCAGAATGGTGCCGGTAGCGCCAGCTAGCCCTTTCACTTCGATGAGGCGTAGCTCGCCGGAGTTCAGATCCAAGCTGGTAATGTCGTACCCGAGGTTCTTTTCGTGCACGTCGTACACCTGCCGGCCCTGGGCACGCTCGTACTCCAGCACGACCTGCATGGCTATGGCTTCGGTCTCGGGGTTCGGCTTGAGTCGCCTCACCTCGGGTGTTTCCCGTTCGGGATGGGGCAGTACCAGGACGCTGGCGATCCGCTCGACCGCTTGAAGGGACAGCGCGCACTGCTGCTGGAGCTCTTTGCGGCGCCGTTCCCGGCGCTGGAAGAGTTCCGCGTGTCGGGCCTCCGCCTGGGCAAGTCGGCCTTCCGCACCCTGTTCGCCTCGGTCCACCGCCTCTTGGGCGCGCCCGATCTCCTCGTCGGCTCGCTGAAGAAGCTCCATCAGGGAGAGTTCGACGTGCTTCGCAATGCGCTCGATCTCAGCCAGGCGCTCGTTGCGGGTTTCTTCGAGGAACGGTACAAGGGCATACTCGTGAAGCCAGGCCGCCGCTTCTGGGAGCTTGGCGACCTCGGGAAGAGAATCCGGTGGGGGTGCCGGCACAAAGTCCCCAAGCAGGCTCGGCTCGACGAGACGCGCCTGGCTGCCCTCGGACAGCTCGATGGCGAACAGACGTTCGTGGATTACCTGCCCCAGGCCGTCGACCACGCGTGCCCGGTAGAAGTCGATGCGCGCCGGCTCCTCATGCTGGAGCGAGTAAAACGTGGCCCCTTTCGCCAAGGCATCTCGTGCTTGCGCATACGTATGCCGTCGGATCGCCTCGAAGAGCGGATGCCCCGGCGTGACCCATTCCAGGTTGTTCGTCTCCGCCGTCTCCCGGTCGGTCGAGCAGCGCGGGTACTTGGCCGCCAGGGCGGACAGCTTCCAGTTCGGATCGCTCTCGTAACGGCGCAGGGCCGCTGGCGTTCTTCCCGGCTCGAAGGTATAGGGAAGATGCGGGATCATCTTGAGGTCGAGCGGCACGAACTCGGCGGCCTCCCGATGGTCTCGGGCACGACGCGCCGCTCCTGGGCTCGCGCCCGCCGTTCGATGAGCATCTCCAGGTTGAGCTTCTTCGAGGCCAGTCCTTCGAGCGCGTTCTGGCAGATGCGGCGAAACTCCTGCTCGTCCACGTTCCGCAGCAACCGCTCCTCGAGGTCGGCATCTCCGAGCCGGCCCGCGTAGTAGTCGCGCAGCACCCGTTCCACGTGGGCCGCTGGCAGGACCTCACCTACTACGTTGAACACCGCGTCGTCGTCGAGGGCGTCCCGGATTTCCTGGAGTTTTTCCAAAAGCCGCTGGAGCACCCGTCCCTCGACGGTGTTCGTGGCGACGAAGTTGAAGATCAGGCAGTGCTTGCGCTGGCCGTAGCGGTGGATGCGCCCCATCCGCTGCTCCAGGCGGTTCGGATTCCACGGGATGTCGTAGTTGAACAGAACGTGGCAGACCTGTAGGTTGATTCCTTCGCCGGCCGCCTCGGTCGCCACCAGGATCTGGATCGCCCCTTCCCGGAACTGCTGCTCGGCAAAGAGCCGGGTCCCGCGCTCATCGCGCGATCCGGGCTTCATGCCGCCGTGAATGCAGCCGACGCGGAAATCCCAAGACGAAAGCTGCTTGACGAGGTAGTCGAGCGTATCCTTGAATTCGGTGAAGATGAGCAGCCTCTTCTCCGGGTGGTCGAAGAAGCCTTCCTGCTGGAGCAGCTCCTTGAGTTTCGAGAGCTTGGCCTCGCATTGCGCGTCTTCCACCGCTCGCGCTTGCTTTGCCAGCCGCCGAAGTTCCTGGATCTCTTCGCGCAGTTGCTGGGCGTTGTCCGCCACGGTCACGGCCTCGAGCTGCGCCTCGAGCCGCTCGCGCTCGGCCTCCTCCATCTCTTCCAGCTCATCCGGGTCAGGAAGGAGTGGGACAGCCATCTTGGCTGTGTCCCTTTCATAGGTTCTCTCGGACAGATAGGTTACGGTTCCCCGAGCGTCGCGCTGTCGGACCAACGGCACCGAGCTCAGCACGCCCCCGCCCTTCGACCTCTTTGTCATCCTTTGCTCCCGCTTTTGATCGCATTTCCCCGGCAAATACTTTTGCCACGACTGCCTCGTCTTCCATGCCGCGTGCTTCTTCGGATACCGAGAAAACCTCATGCTGCTGCGCACGTAACAACGGGCTACCGCTGGGCCCGTGCATTCATCCATCTTTCGTCTCCTGCTCGGATCATATACACCCAACAAGCGACGCCCTACAACGTTGCGCGTGCATTTTCACTGAAAAAATAGTGCGGTAGCAATCCCGCTGTGGGTCGTAGAAAGTCTGCCCCAGTAAACTCCTCCTCCGTAGGAGGATGGTGGCCCCTTGTGTGGCAAACGGGGGATCTCGGTGGCGAAGGCGGTGAGAGCGCTCATCGCTCTCCACCACGACGCAGCAGATCGAGCAGCTCGGGAATCTGGCGGATCACATGCTGAGGCTGAGGTTCCCCGTGGGGTGGTTCGCGCTGCGGGTCTGACCATATCAGCACCGACCGCAAGCCCGCGCGATTCGCGCCGGCAATGTCTTGTTGAAGGGAATCCCCCACGAACAGCGCCTCGTGCGGCGCACAGCCGGCCCGTCGTAGGGCCTCGGCGAAAATCGCCGGGTCGGGTTTGCATGAGCGTGCCTGCTCGCTGGAGAGAATCGAGTCAAAGTACGGCGCTAACCGGCAGAGTTCGAGCATATGGGCGAGTTGGTCATCATCGACATTACTGACCATCCCGACATGGAACCCCTGCGCCCGCAGCGCCTCTAAAGTCTCACGGACCCCCTGCCGGAGGACGAAGTCACGCGCGCGTCGCTGGCGCTGCATGGCCCAGTACCGTTCGATCAGGTCTTGCGCCAGCGTCACACCAAAGCTCTCAGCCATTGCCTGCAGCGCATCCTGGAAGAGCTCCCGATGCAAGTAATACGGGCGGGGCAGGTATTGGTAGAAGACTCGCTTCAGGCCGGCGCGGTACGCACGCAGAATGGCCTTGGGGTCCGCGTCAATACCGCCCCAGCGAGCCAGTGCCACCAAGCACTCACGTTCCCCTGGCGCTACGGTCTCGTAGTCGAAGAGCGTGCCCCCGAAATCGAACAATACCGCTCGGATTTGCCTCATCTCTTTTTCTCTCCGCAGAAACTGTACGCGTTTCGTAGTCGTTTGGCGAGCGCCCTGGGATTTTGTCGCCGCCAGAAACATGGTAAATCAGGCAAAGGGCGAGTCGCCCCCCGCAGGCAAGACCCACGACACGCATACCTTTGCTATGGATGCACGAGGAGTCGACGATGCGATTCTCAGAACATCTCCTGCAAGTCACGGCCCAACAATGGAGTGCCATGCTGGCGCACCCCTTCCTGCAGCAGACAGCCGACGGGACGGTTTGAGACCTGGCTCGTGCAAGACTACATTTTTGTGCGTGATGACATCGGCGTCATCGGGTGTATGCTGGCGCGTGCGCCGGTCGAGCTGCGTCGCCTGCTCGGAGATTTTATTCCGGCGTTGCACAAAGAGCTTGACTTATTTGAGTCGATGGCGAAAGAACTCGGTGTCTCCCCGGAAGGGGTAGAACCGACCCCGGTCTGCCACGCTTACACGATGTTTCTCCTGGCCACAGCCCAGACCCGCAGTTTTGCCGAGTCATTCACGGTGCTCTTCGGGGCGGAGAAAGCCTACTACGATTCCTGGACGCAGGTAAAGCGACGGCAAACCCAACCAAGTCGCTACCAGCGTTTTATCGATCACTGGAGCAGCGAGGCTTTTGCTGCTTGGGTAGACGAGCTGGCACAGGCCTTAGACCGCCTGGCCGACGGTTGCGGCCCTGATGAACGTCGGCGGATGGAGCATCTCTTTCGCCTGACCGTCCGGTACGAGTATCTCTTCTGGGACATGGCCCTCACTGGTAATGATTGGCCAGTGTAAGGCCTGCGGTTCGCTCTCTGCACCCGTTTCACTAGCCTCGTCGAGCGGATCCAGCTCACGGAACGAAGCGGTGTGGACCAAGCCGTCAAGCTGTCCGTGGATCGTCAGGTATATACTATCCGCGATGATTTCCGGACTACCCTGCTCGCGGGCGAGCCGCCTGCGGTGTGGGAGTCCTTCGACTTCTCGCTATCAGCTCATGAGCTGCTGTTCGGTTGCCCGGCGGCGAACGACACGGCCCCGTTTACAATGCCTCGGTGAAACCTTATGGTAACCGCAACCTGTGGCTCGCCGAGCAGTTTGGCGTCGAGGTCAAGCGGCAAGGGCATCAGGTGACGATGAGAGGAATTGCCCGAAACTCTTGACACGCCGCCAGAGGTTTCGGGTGGCCCGTTCAAGGAAGTTCTTCCGCCGATATGGGGGTGAGTGTGCCCCGTGCCCTCGGCAAGGAGAACTCGGAAGGAGAAGTGTAGTGTCAATGTGGATTTTCGCCTGCATCACCCTCGTAGCGCTGGGACTCTTCTGTCACACGCTATATAACCGTTTTCGCCTGCTCCGGGTGGTCCAACCGGTCAACCGCTTTGATCGGATCGGTGAACGACTGTACGGAGTATTGGTGTACGTGTTCGGCCAGAAGAAATTTGTCGTTGGCGAGCAGCCTGCCGGATGGATGCACGTAGTGATCTTTTGGGGGTTCGTGATCCTGGGCCTCCAGGTGCTGACCATGTTTGGCCGGGCATTCTCCGATCACTTCTTTGTGCCCGGTTTTGCGCCGCATCTTCTCGGTGGTCCGTTCTTTTTCTTGCGTGATGTGCTAGAGGTCAGTGTGGCAGGGGCTGTGCTGCTCGCCCTGTACCGTTGGCTCCTGGCCCACCCACCGCGCCTCTTTGGCTACCTGCCGGCCGAAGCACGCCTGGCGGGCCAGTCACACTGGGAAGCGGTCGCCATTCTCTCTTTTATTCTGGTGATTATGCTCAGCGGCCTGCTCTACGATGGGGGCCGCCTGGTCGCATTTGCTGGCGATCCGGTGATCGAAGCCGAACGGCCATGGGAGCCGATAAGTGCGGGCGTTGGGTACCTCCTCGCAGGACTCGGCGCGGAGGGGGCTAAAAGGCTCAGTGATGCCGCTTGGTGGGTACACAACTTGGTGATTCTGGGGTTTCTCAATCTTCTGCCTCGCTCCAAGCATTTTCACATTATCACGGCGCTGCCGAACGTGTTCTTTCGCAAACTCGAGCCTGCTGGCGCGTTAAGCCCCATGGATCTCGAAACGGGCGAAACCTTCGGCGTCTCGCGCATCGACCAGTTTACCTGGAAGCAGGTGCTGGACATGTACAGTTGTACGGAATGCGGCCGCTGCTCTTCCCACTGTCCTGCCACACTGAGTGGCAAGCCCCTCGCCCCACGTCAGTTACTCCTTAACTTGCGAGACTACCTGTATGCCCACCAACCTGACCTTCTTGCAAATAGGTCGTCGAACGGCGACAGGGCCGGGCGGGAGAACATTGTTGGCGAACGGCTGATCCATGACGACGTGCTGTGGTCCTGTACCACCTGCCGGGCCTGTGAAGAAGCCTGCCCGGTCCTGATCGAGTATGTGGACAAGATCGTGGATATGCGTCGGCACCTGGTCCTCGAAGAGGCCCGTTTTCCTACAGAACTGACACGCACCTTCAAAGGTATGGAGGCGCAGAGCAACCCCTGGGGCCTGGATTCTGCAAAGCGAGTAGACTGGACTCGCGGGCTCGATATCCCGCTGCTTGCCGAACACCCTGAAGCCGAGTATCTGTATTTTGTCGGCTGCGCCGGAGCGTTTGATGACCGCAATAAAAAGACGACAGTGGCTTTTGCCAAACTGCTGCAAAGGGCCGACGTGAGCTTTGCGATCCTCGGTGCGGAAGAGCCCTGCAATGGAGAGACTGCTCGGCGGTTGGGTAACGAGTATCTCTTCCAGACCATGGCGCAGAATACCATAGAGGTCTTCAAGACCTATGGTGTGAAAAAGATCATCGTGAACTGCCCGCATTGCTTCAACACCTTCAAGAATGAGTATCCACAGTTTGGCGGCTCCTACGAGGTGATCCACGCGGCGGAGTTGATCGCTCGGTTGCTGGAAGAAGGGAAACTCGCTCTCCCGGGTGGTCAAGCCGGAGTAGCAAGGCGTGTGACTTATCATGACTCCTGTTACTATGGCCGCTATAACAACATCTACGACACGCCGCGAGAGGTACTCGCCAAAGTGCTAGGTACGCAGCCGCAGGAGATGCAGCGCCACCGACACACCGGTATGTGTTGTGGCGGCGGTGGAGGATGGATGTGGATGGAAGAACCGCCAGATAAGCGGGTGAACCATCTACGGGTTGCCCAGGCCCTGGAAACCAACCCCGACGTCATTGCGGTATCCTGCCCCTTCTGTATGATTATGCTCGATGACGGGCTGAAAGCGAAAGGTGCTGAGGACCGTGTGCAGCTCCTGGACGTTGTGGAGATCGTTGAGCAATCCAGCCATGCAGTTGGCGACCGCATCAAGGAGGTCGTTTGACACTCCCGAAAGGGACTTTTTACTGGCAGGCCACAGCTACGACGCGCCACAGAACGAGAACCGCGGTCGATGGAACGCGGGTTCCGCGCTCCGAGGCGAATGCCTCCACCAACGAGGCAGCCTCATCTTGAAGTCGGCGCTCCCGGCGTGCATCTCGAGGGGTGGTGTTCTGAAGACCAGCCTGCTGTTCGTCCAGAGAAAGGAGGCCAGGCAGAATATCGGCGTCCAGCAGCGCACGATGGCAACGCTCGTCAGGTGGTACCGAGCGCTGTCCACCAGGTCCTGGTAGTCCTCTTTGCCGAATAGCTGCAAGCGCTGGACTTGGCATAGATAACCATCACCGCAACCATTGACCCAGCGGGTCGTCCGGGGCCTGTTGGTGGGTTGATGTCGTTAACTAGCCTCTTCTGGTGCTAGCCTCCTGCACAGGGTGAGGAGGGGCTCGGCTACTCCTACCGCAGTGCTGACCCTGGGACTGCTACAGGCTGGGGTGAGACTGATGACGGCACGGAGCTCCCAAGATTTCGCTTGCTGACGGCGGGCAATCTCCAAGGCCTTGTGCAGGCATGCTTCGGTTTCTACCGCCACATCTCGATCCTCGGGCATGACTGTGGTTGTAGTGGGGGTGCTCCACCACCCCGTCTCCTCTACCGCCCCATCTTAATACGGTCCTCCTGCGCCCACCCCTCGCGCAGCGGCACCATAAAATAGGGCGTGAGGCTCATCTTCTTGAACTTCCACTGCCCACCTTGTTTGACATATTCGTCGTCGTAACGAGCGGCCACCATGTAGCTCTCCCCGTTGTAGACCGGTCTGGCCTCGAGATACGCAAAGCCCGTCCCGCGGTCACCCTGCAGGTGGAGCACATGGTTATGGATAAACTGCTTGACGAAGGAGATCCCAGCAGTCGGGCGGGTAGCCTGGGAAGACTGGCCACTGGGTAAGTTGCCGAAGAACTTGTGCAACTCGGCCCTGCCGGTGGCCTTTCCCAGATGCCCAAAGTCTAACTCGCCATCCTCGGTAAAGAGGTTGGCGATCTCAGCCATTTTCCCCTCATTGACATACTCGTGATAACGGTAGCGGAGGTCACGGATTGCCTCGCGGTCGATGAGTTCCTGAACCTTCGCTTCCAACTCCTTGACTCGTGCTTCGAGATCTTGCGCCATCGCGGTACCTCCTTTGGCAACGTGGGACTGCTTCCTCTCTCTACCACAAAACGTGGGCCTGAGATAGAGAATGAAATAGCAGCGCCGTAACACCATCTCGTACAGACCAAGACTCTCAAAATGGCCGCCGTCAGACAGGGAGACGTAGGGGTTGGTATCGGTGGTCAGGCCGAACGTCTATGCAGTCGGTGGGCCGACCGTGAATTCCGGCCCCTACTAAGGTCTGGCTGCCGCCCAGAGATCGCGATCGCCCTCCCGAGGGAGATGCCGTCGGCATCCCAGCCGATACGTCCTGGAGGGGGAGAAGGAGAAGTGTTGGATCACCACACTTGAAGAGCGCTCTGATGACGCTGGAGTAGGCGTACAGCGGCCTATTCATCAGCCCGCACCATACCCCCAATTCCACCTGTTGGCCTGGCAGGGTGCGGCACCTGCGCAACGTGGGGCTGCAAGCTACTGGCCAAGCAAGCTGTAGCGCTGCCACGAATCTGTGGGGGTGTCAAGCAAGAGCATAACTGGTATGCTATAACCCAGCGCAGGAGGATAAAAATGGCGGTCATTACAGTCCCTCGGCCGTTACGGGAGAAGTTGGGAGAGGAAGGAACCGACGCGCTCATAGCATTGCTCAACGAGGCCGGAGAAAACAACAAGCAATCAGTCATCGCAGTAGTAGCAGAACGCTTTGAGCGTCGGTTAGCGGAAGAGATAGGGAAGCTGCGTGCTGAGATTGCTGAAGCGATGGGGAAGCTCAGAACAGAAGTGGCCGGGGAAATCAGTAAGCTGCGCGTAGAACTGTCCGAGGAGACGAACAAGCTGCGTGTAGAGCTGTCCGAGGAGACAAACGAGCTGCGTGTAGAACTGTCCGAGGAGACGAACAAGCTGCGCGTAGAGCTGTCCGAGGGGACGAATAGGCTGCGTGCCGAACTGCACGAGCTACGGGCCAACCTCATTCAGTGGATGTTCGTTTTTTGGATTGGTCAGATCGGTGTACTCACCGGCATTCTCTTCACCTTCTTCAGGAAGTAGGGGTGGGTCCCGCTCTTAGGGATGGTAGTTCTTCAGAAGGCAGAAAGAGAAATCCTTCTCCAGGCTCTGAAGAACTACAACGGGAACGTATCCAGGGCAGCCCCCAGCTCGGTCTGCATCAGGTCACCCTTGCTGACAGATAAATCAGGCTACTCTCAGGTCCCACCCGTCTCGGTTGGTCGTATGGGTACAATGTTGGGCACGCGTCCGACTATGGCTTGGCCGCCGGCCGAGTCAGCCCGGCCATCGCTTCCTTGGCGGTGATACGCAGGGGATACTGCGCATAGTTAGCCTTCAGTTCGAGCGTGTGTCCGTCCGGATCCAACACATAGATAGACGTCCCAAACCCCGTGGCGCCGTACAATTCGACGGGGCCGAAGACGATCGGCACGTTGTGCTCTTTGAGGTAGTCCACCACGGTGTCCATCTCCCCTTGCAGCCGCAGACACACATGCTCGATCCCCCGCACGTCTTTCTCCGCTAGCTGCTTGCCCTCCGGCAGGATACGCAGGTCGATGAGATTATGCCCACAGCGGAGCTGATAGATCTGCAAATCCTCGATGACCCGCTCTACGGTCAGTCCCAAAATCTGGGTATAGAAGTGAAGCGCACGTTCGCGGTCGGTCACCTGCAGGACGACATGATCGATTCCCTCAAATTGCATTGGAGAACTGGGTCTCATACTCCCCTCCTTGCCGCGTTTGCAGCGGACTGCTTTGCTCCATGTACCCTGCTACTGCGCTATAAAGCCGCCGTCCACCGCCAGCGTGATGCCTGTCACAAACGATGCTGCGTCTGAACACAACCACACCACAGCCTCGGCTACTTCCTCGGGCTTTCCTATCCGCCCCACAGGCACCCGGGCCGTAATAGCTTCGACCAGCTGATTGGCGAGCTGCGGCTGTTGGCTCAAGACATGGGCGACCAACGGAGTTTGGGTTGGCCCGGGGCAGACGGCGTTGACGCGAATCCCTGCCTTGGCATACTCTAGGGCTGCCGTTTTGGTCAGCCCCACCACACCGTGCTTACTAGCGGTATAGGCCGGCATTCCCTCGGACCCGACCAGCCCAAAGTTGGAGGCTATGTTGACGATGGCACCGCCTCCCTGCTGCAGCAGGGACGGGATCTCGTACTTCATGCAGAGCCACACCCCCGTCAAGTTGGTCGCGATGATACGGTCCCAATTCTCTTCACTGCATTCGGCTGTCTGCGCCAGGTCCCCCTGGATGCCGGCGTTATTCACCGCGCAGTCCAACCGACCATAGGTCTCTACCCCCTGCTGTACCAGTCTCTCAACCTCTCTCCCCCGAGAGACATCCGCCTGCACGAACAGGGCCATGCCTCCGGCGGCCTGAATCATCTGGACGGTTTCCTCCCCTCCGGCGACAGCCATATCAGCGACAACGACCCTAGCTCCCTCTCGGGCACAGGCCAAGGCCGCGGCGCGTCCAATGCCCGAGGCGCCACCAGTAACCAACACCACTTTCTGTTCTAGCCGCCTTGCCATCACTCTTCTCCCGTTAGCAGAGTTGCAGACCACCGCAGCACGTTCACTCCACTGGGCAAAAGCGCGTCGGGTCATCGAGCCCATTGCGCACCTCTGGCTGTCCGTACAGCTCGATCGCGCTGGTGACTTCCACAAACGAAAGGGTCAGCAAGAAAAGTCGTTGCGCCTCTTCCGGCATGCGCTCGAGGGAGAACTGGTTGAGATACGACACGATCGTTTCCATCTGCGGCAGCATGGCATCGTACAACGCCCGCAGCTCTTCCATCGGGCTTGAGAGGCGTTTGCGGATGCGTTCGCTCTCCTTCGCCAGCACCCACGTGCTGAACAGTTCAAGGTTGCGAAACGGCGCCGGCAGGATCCCCTGAGAGGGGATCGTTCTCTCTTGTTCCATAGCTCTTATGCTCCTCTGTAGAACCCCACATGGTCTTCCAACACTTTGTGAAAATGCCGAATCTGGATCTCATCATCCTGCAAGACGATATGGGATTTTGCTCGCGATGCCAACCCGGCGTGCACGGTCTCATGAGCGGCGGCATCCTCCTGGAGCACATTGCGGATCCGGCAGTTCATGTATTCTTGGGCGATCCGTTGTCCGGCGTTTTCTGCCGGGGGGAAATACACTTTGATTTCCCAAATCGTGCGATCCACCGCCAGCGGCCAAAAATTGTACGTCATGAAGAAGTCACTCACCGCGCCACGAAAGAGAAGGATGACGAAGTTCGGAAAGATGGTATAGAAGTCGAAATCCCCGATCAGCGACAGTCGACACGGTGTGGAGGAGGTCTCCAGGCGAGACATGAGCGCTTCGCTGGCAGTCACCTCATGTGCGGGATTGAGCTCACACGAGTATACGCTGTGATAACGGAAGAATTTGACATCCAAGAGTCGGGTATAACGATTGTCTTTGAGCGCAAAGACATCGGGGAACGAATAACGGTGCTGGAAGGGGAGATGATACACCTCGTTCTGGGCGTCGAGCGCTACCTTCCAATTTGCTCGTTCTTCTACCTTATAGGTGTGAGCTAATGTCAGTCGATCGAAGCGACACCCGGCAAGCTGCTCGGTAACTCCGCCCAGATACGTGGAGAGACTTTCCCGTGGGTGGGCATCTAGATTGATGAAGATAAACCCTTCCCAGATGTCGGTAGCGACCGGCGTCAGCCCATGTTCGCTTTT
>Ga0308420_1000805_pt1 | contig 16112 bp, 6 predicted proteins | sample HotsprSampleMS55_FD_203802 | JGI IMG/M metagenome (GOLD analysis project Ga0308420, IMG submission 203802) | Hot spring phototrophic mat microbial communities from Mushroom Spring, Yellowstone National Park, Wyoming, United States - 20090730_MS55 ... | reverse complement strand
TCATTTTTCTGCCAGGCTGCGTGGTCAAGGGGTCTACTGCGTATCGAGTTGGTTCCTTCTCTGCACCAGAGGGGTTCTGTTGGCCAGTGTCTTATGGCTGATCCCCGCTGCCCGTGCTGCTGAGGGACAGAGCTACCAGGCGTTACGTAACTGGATCGAACAGTACCGCACGGTGCCCCCTCAGTTCACCCCGGGGCAGGTATTGACCGAGAAAGATCGTGCGGTGCTTGAACCTTTTATCCCGCAGTCTGCCTGGCCGTACTATTTCTTCGACGGCATGGAGATGGAGATTGCGCCGACCGGGCATTATCTTCCGCCGCCGGAGTGGGGCAAAAGGGTACGGAGTGGGTATACATTAGATCAGAATGGTGTGCTCGTGGGGTTTACCGGAGGAGGATTCCCATTTCCTGAGATTGCCCCCGATGATCCGCAAGCAGCGGTGAAAGTGATCTGGAACATGCTCTGGCGACCAGGGACGCAGGACTTTGTCATGCCCATGGTCGCATGGTCGCGAGGCACAAACGGGCACCTGGACCGTGTATATCAATTTGTGTCGGTGAGTACGGAGTATGCCCGTGGCGATTACTGTCTGGTGCCTGGGTATGAGGAGGTACGGAGCAAATCATTGATGGAGTTCCGCTCGCCGCGCGATATGGCGGGGGCGAAGAATCTCTCCGTGACATATGTTAATCATTACAAAGAAGATAGTGGCTGGCTGTACATGCCGTCACAGCGCAAACCGCGTCGGATCATCTCGTCCGAGCGCACCAGCGAAATGCTGGGGATGGATTTCACCCGCGAAGACATGATGGGCTTCGGCGGGAAAGTGCACGAGCAGAACTGGACGTATCTGGGCAAGAAGCACGTCCTCGCCACGATCAACGTGCGAGATAATCCCGAGGCTGGCGGTCCTCATCTATGGGTGCCAAACAAGGCGCGTTGGGAGGTGCGCGAGTGCCATGTGTTGTTGATCGACCCCAAGAGCGAAACCCATCCGTATAGTCACAAGATCCTCTTTATCGACGCAGAGACCTTCTGGACACACTGGATGTTCGCCTTCGACCGCAAGGAGCAGCTGCTGCGCCTCAGCCAGCATTTCCTCAAGTACTCCGAGAGCTATGCACACGAGGCCCCGCAACAAGCACCCTACATGGTGCTTGACTTCTCCAGTAATGTTGGTCGCAATGTGTTTCTCCACCTTGGAGAGACCGATATCAATGCGCAGAAGCCGCATGCCACATTTACCCATTGTTACGTAGCTAAAAAGGATCTGTCTTCTGGTCGGGCGAAGCAGTTTTATTCGGTGCGCAATATGGTGAGTGGCCGCCGCTAGTTCTCCTGCCGTGCGGGTGGGGAGAGATGCCCGCCTTTTGGCGGGGGTCACCAGTAGACCGACTGAGGAGCCTCCAGAGGAGCCTTGCGTATGGCCCGTTCGTGTTACGTGCTGTTCGTTGTATTGGTTGCCTTGTTGCGCCCTATACCGTCGTGGGGCGTGATCGCGCTGCGGCACGATTTGGAAATCGAAGGATTTCTCGAAGCGAAGAACATTCTGCGCACGCCTATGTTTCGGGATGCGAAGTTCATCATGCAGCGCAACACCGCCCAGATTGAGGGCAAGTATTATTTCCTGCGTGAAGGCCGGGCGTTCGGTCACTTTTCCACCGGTCCGCTGGAAGAGGCCTCCCTAACGGTGATCGGTCGCGCGGTGTACGACTCTCTCTATGACCTCGGCGAGGCTTTCAGTGAGAAGTTCACCCATGAGGAAAAGTTGCACCGCAAGTTCGAATATAAACTGCGTGAAATCTACACCGACATGGCTATCCCCCCCTTTGCGCTGCGACTCGGACGCCAGCAGGTTGTCTGGGGCGAGACTGACAACTTCCGTGCGCTTGACGTGATTAACCCCTTGGACCTGCGGTGGCACTGGAGCCGGGAGTCCTGGGAGGATATTCGCATCCCGTTATGGATGGTACGAGCGATCTATGACATTGGCAACTTCGGCCCGATCGAAGAGTCGTTCGTGGAGAGTGTCTGGATTCCCTGGGATTTCCAACGCACCAAGATCACCACCGACCCCCGCCGCCCCTGGGCGTTTATCGGTGACGGTCTACGGACGGTGGCGAACTCGGCGATCATCAACGGCCAACTGTACGATCTCCAAGTGCAGCGGCTCGACCGTAAACCTGACAGGTCGCTGGAGAGCAGCCAGGCTGGTATTCGCTTTAAGGGGATCTGGGGCGGCATCGATTTCAGCCTGAATTACCTCTATCTCTTGTCGGCCGATACCGGGGTGAAAGTGCGGCGGGATTTGTCGCGGGTGGATACGACGCCGACCCCGACCGGGGCGGCGGGAACGCTCTATTCCGTGATTAATACCGTCAACCCGCGCGTCCATGTGATAGGGATCGCCGCCAATTATTCTGAGGAGCGGTACACTCAAGCTGTCTTTCGCGTAGAGGCGGCTTTGGCTACCGGCGTCCCCGTCCGCTTGGCCACCGGGGCCTCACGCCGCTTGGACCCTGACAATAATGGTTTTGATACGGCGCGCCGTTCGGTCCTCATGCTCGCCTGTGATCGTCCGACATGGATCCGCCCGCTCAACAAGATCCGCACCTTTTTCCTCACCTCGCAAATCTTTTGGCGACACTATTGGGACTACAGCCGCCTCTACCGCGGCGCGCCGTCGGTCGTGCGTGCGCTCATTGACGATCGGGTGATCCCTGCGCGCTTCATGAGCATCAACCGGGATAGGGTCGAGCAGGATGAGATTGTGATGACGTTTGCCGCCTCGACCAGCTACGGCGCCGGAGGGTTGTGGCAGCCGTTGTTCGTGTTTGCCTTTGATCCGTTATCGACCGGGGCCTATAATCGGATCTCTCTTGATTATCTCCTTTCGAATCACATCGTGTTACGTCTGACGCAGGATTTTTACTGGCGAGTCAGTGCGCACGACCCAGGACCGTGGGCGATCGGTGACCTCTTTGGCCGCCCGCGCGATAGTCGCCACGAAACTATTTTGAGCGTAATCTTTCAATTCTGATAACCGACGTGCTGTCGATTGACAGCAGACCAGGCTTGTGGCAGAGTAGCCTTACACAGTCTGAATGAACGTTCAATTCCTCAAGGAGGGTCATGCATGGCCACATATGACATCATCATCCAAGGGGGCACGGTCGTCGATGGCACCCGCACGCCGCGCTACGCTGCTGACGTTGGTATCAAGGATGGAAAGATTGCCAAGATCGAGCGGGGGGGGCGTCTCAACGCGAGTGACGCCAAGACAGTCCTCGACGCGCACGGATTGTATGTGGTCCCCGGGTTCGTGGATCTCCACACCCATTATGACGCGCAGATCAACTGGGACCCGTACTGCACGCTGTCGGGTTGGCATGGTGTGACGTCAATTGTGGTGGGCAACTGTGGGTTCGGCTTCGCGCCGGTGAAACCGGAGCTGCGTGACCGGGCGATGTTGACTATGTCGCGCGTCGAGGCCATTCCCTTCGAGTCAATGAAAGCTGGGATGAAGTGGGAATGGGTAACCTTCCCTGAGTGGCTCGACTTCCTTGCTCGCACTCCGAAAGGGGTGAACGTGCTGAGCTATGTCCCCATTGCGCCGATCATGATCTGGGTTATGGGGCTAGATGCGGCCAAGAGCCGGCCTGCGACGGAGAAAGAGCGACAGGAGATGCAGCGGCTGCTCGACGAGTCGATGAACGCCGGAGGGTGCGGCTTCTCGTGTCAGCGCCTCGGCAATGGGTTCATCTCGGTGCAACGTGATTATGACGGCACTCCCATGGTCACTGACACCATGGCCGAGGAGGATCTCCTAGCGTTTGCCGAGGTGTTAGGCCGCCGCAAAGAAGGGTTCATTCAGCTTACACAGGCCAGCGAGGACTTCAAGGCCGATATGCGCCTTTACGAGCGTCTCGCCGAAATTTCTGGCCGCCCGGTGCTGTTTAACGCAACCGCGGTGCGTGATGACCGTCCGGCCCTCCACCGTCGTACTCTGCGCCATATTGAAGACGCCAACCGGCGCGGACTGCGGATCTACAACCAGACGGCTACAATTCGTCAAGGGTTCGTGTTTACCTTCGAAGACTGGAACCTGTTCGACGGCAGTGACGTGTGGCGTGAAGTGACGCTAGGGACGCCAGCCGAGCGGTTACAGAAGATGCAGAACCCGGCGCTGCGTCAGGCGCTCGTGGCTGACTACGAATCCGGTCACACCCCGATTGTGACGGGCTCGATTAAAGATTTCCGAGTGGAATCCGTGGGGAATGCCAAATTCCAGAAGTACGTGGGGAAGACGGTCGAGGAGATTGCGCGGATGGAGAACAAGCATCCGATGGATGCCATGCTCGACCTTGCCATTGCTGACAACCTCAAGACCGAATTCGAAACGCCAGCCCGTAACGTCCGCGAAGACTATGCGGCTGAGCTGATGGCTTCGGAATACAGCATCCCGGGCACGTCGGATGGCGGGGCACATACGAAGTTTGTGACCTTGGGCGCCTACCCGACCGACCTGCTGACCTGGATGGTGCGGGACGCTGGCTTCATGAGCTTGGAAGAAGCGCATTATCGTTTGAGCGCAATGCCGGCCAAGTGCGCGGGCTTCCAGGATCGTGGCGTCCTGCGTGAAGGCGCACCGGCAGACATCGTCGTCTATGATCTAGAGAACCTGAAGATGGTGCCGGAGAAGCCGATGATTGTCCATGACTTCCCGGCCGGTGAGTGGCGGCGCGTACAGTACGCCGAAGGGTACCGCTGGATCATGGTGAACGGCGAAGTCACCTTCGAGGAGGGCCGGTGCACTGGTGCTACCCCAGGGAAGCTGCTGCGGCATGGGCGTGGATGAGCGAGCAGTACGTTTGCGCGTAGTGAGTAGGGGGGGCAACCCGGTTTCGGGTTGCCCATTTTCGCTTTAAGGTGAGATCTGCCTTTTGGTTACCTTTCCAACTTACCTCCTCTGCTCTTTGTGAAATGTACGGCAACAGGCCCTCTCGCCGTGCCGGGTGGAGAGGGCTTGTCAGGGAATCCACCGTGTCGGTAAGATCCTGGGGCAAAGTGGATGTGTTGTTGCTTGCGCACGCGGCAATAGTCCGCCCTCAGGAGGAGCCCGACGCCCAGCCTCTGAGAGATAAGAAGCGATACACGCAGCGATATAGCCAGGGTTTGCTGCTCTTTCCCTGTCTCGCTGCTCTCTTCTATCAGTATTCCTGCTTATCGCACGCAGACAATGACAAAAACAATGACAGTCGCCCTCTCCGCACAGGCGCAATCCCGCCTAAGTCATTGATTTTCTTGATATGCCGGAGTGGTGGAATGGGCAGACACACAGGACTTAAAATCCTGTGGCGGGCAACCGCCGTACGGGTTCGAGTCCCGTCTCCGGCATGAAAAATTACGGCCTTGGTGACAGGGCCGGTTCAAGCCGGTGCCTGGTGTCATCAGGCATTGCGGGCATCGCTCTCTTGATCCGGGGCGAAGGCAAGTGGAAGTGATGTCTTCCCTTTTTTTGCCCGGGGTCTTCCACGGCAGTGACTATCGGAGGATTGGCGCACCCACTCTCTCTGGAAAAGGAACAAAAAGTCTCTCTATTCCCCTTCTCCATCGCTGCCGGGACCTAAGCCACGCAATCTGCTTTGTTAGGCGCTTTCCCTTTTCCTGCCGAGCGCTTCATCAACCATATGGTCCGGCACGCGGGCATAATGGTCGAACTCCATTGTGTACGTCGCACGACCTTGTGTGAGTGAGCGGAGAGCAGTTGCATAGCCGAACATAGTTGCAAGCGGGACGTGGGCGGTGATCGTACGCACTCCGGTCCCCCGTTCGCCCAGTTCGGTGACCTTACCACGCCGTGCTTGCAAGTCGCCCATAACGACACCCAGGTATTCGCCGGGAACAACCACTTCGACTTTCATGATCGGCTCTAAGAGAACTGGCTTGGCTTTCTTGACCGCTTCTTTAAAGCCAATCGAGCCCGCGAGATGGAAGGCCATCTCTGAAGAGTCAACTTCGTGGTAGCTGCCATCGTACAGAGTTACGGTCGTGTTAAGCACTTGATACCCGTATGCCACCCCACTCTGTGCTGCTTCGCGCACTCCCTGCTCCACCGCAGGAATGTATTCTTTGGGAATCGCGCCGCTCTTGATCTCGTTCACGAACACCAAGCCTTGATTGTCGTTCGGTTCGATCTTTAAGTAGACGTGTCCGTACTGACCGCGGCCGCCGGATTGACGGATATATTTCCCTTCCGCCTCAGCGGGCCGAGTGATCGTCTCGCGATACGCCACTTGCGGCGCGCCAGTGTTCACCGATACTTTAAACTCGCGCACCAGGCGATCAAGGATAATTTCTAAATGCAGTTCCCCCATTCCGGAGAGCAGTGTCTGCCCGGTCTCTGGGTTGGTGCTGACCACCAGGGTTGGGTCTTCAGAGGCAAGCCGCTGCAACGCTAGCCCAAGTTTCTCTAGATCTGTCTTGGTTTTGGGCTCGATAGCGAGAGAAATCACGGGCTCCTTAAAGGTGATCGACTCCAGGACGACTGGCCTGTCACGGTCTGTAATAGTATCACCGGTGGTAAAGTGACGCAGACCGACTGCCGCGATGATGTCTCCCGCGGTTGCGCCTTCGATATCTTCTTTTTTGTTCGCGTGCATGCGGACCAGACGGCCCACACGTTCGGTTTGTTTTGTCCGCGGGTTGTAAACGATATCGCCGGTTTGCAAGCTGCCACTGTATAGGCGGATAAAAGTGAGCTGACCGGAGTAGGGATCGTGCATAGTCTTGAAGGCTAGTCCCGCTCGTACCGCGTCCGTCACTTGCCACTCAAGCGGGTCACCGTCTGGCGTTGTGCCCTTGACCGGTTTTGTCGGAGGGGGCAGATGGGCGACAATGGTGTCAAGGAGAGGTTGTATGCCTTTGTTCCGCAGAGCAGCGCCACATACGACTGGGAACAATGCCATCTCGTGGGTCTTTTTCCGAATGGCAGCAATAATCTCTTCCTCGCTCAGGGAGTCACCGGCGAGATATTTTTCCAGCAACGCATCATCTGCGTCGACAACGGTTTCGATCAGTTGTTCGCGATAGCGGGCGACCTCCGCGGCCATGGATACCGGCACCTCTTCCTCATGAAAGCGCGCCCCTAGGGTCTCCTCTTCCCAGACAATGGCCTTTTGTCGCAACAAGTCAATGACACCGCGGAAGTGTTCCTCTTGCCCCAGGGGCAGTTGCAACAACAAGGGGGTGGCGCCCAGCCGGTTAGTGATCTGTCGCACAACGCCGTGAAAGTCGGCGCCGATACGGTCAAGTTTGTTGATGAACACAACCCGTGGGACGCGGTATTTGTCGGCTTGACGCCAGACCGTTTCCGATTGCGGTTCGACACCCCCTACCCCGCAAAAGACAACGACGGCTCCGTCGAGCACGCGCAGGCTGCGTTCGACCTCAGTGGTAAAGTCCACGTGGCCTGGGGTGTCAATAATATTAATCTGGTGCCCTTTCCACTCACAGGTGATTGCCGCAGCGGTAATGGTAATCCCGCGCTCACGTTCCTGCGGCATCCAGTCTGTGACGGTCGTCCCTTCGTGCACCTCGCCGATTTTGTGAGACACCCCAGTATAGTACAGGATTCGTTCCGAAACTGTCGTTTTCCCACTATCTACATGGGCAATAATGCCAATATTGCGCATCTGTTCTAACTGCCGAGTAGGCATCTTCCTCTCCGTTGGTCGGACTCCTGACGAGAACAAGCTAGCAATGTGAAAACGGAACGTTCAGTCGTAAGGAGGGAATGAACTTATCGTTCGGCTCTGTCCTATTGTCAAGCTATTAGTAAGCACCGTTAGCATACCTGAAAAATCCAAAGAAGCCAAGGGGTGGATTATAGCCCAGGGGTGACACAACAGAGCAGTACTCGGCGTTGGGCCGAGAGTGCGCAACTTCTTGCCTTGTGGTTTGTTTTTTTATATGTAAAGACTACTTGTGAACCTCATGAGCACCCCAGTCAATGACCTCGCCTATTCGTTGTACCGCAATCCTCCTCGGTGTTCCTTGTTCTTGCAAGGGACTTCTCTACTCTCGCCTCCTGTGAGCTGGTCAGGAGTCCCTCGGGTTTGCACAGAGGCCTTCTTACATCGGGCTGGTTGCCGATGAAGATTCTCTTCAAGAAGCTCTCTGTTGTCCCACCTGAGGGATAGCAGCAGTACAGCTTGTTCCGGCAGGCAGATGATCAAGCGTGTCAAATTGCGGTGCTAGAAAAGTTTTGCCTATGTCGCATCTTTCCTCGTTGCAGACTGTGAAAGAATTGTCGGTTCCCCACGTATCTTATACCGCGCCTCTCGAGCCGGTCATCGCAAAGGGCAAGTTCTTTTTCGCGGGAGGGGAAAAGGTGTTCGTGAAGGGGGTAACGTACGGTACGTTCGCTGTTGCATCCCACGGGGCACCGTTTCCGGAGCGACCAGTGATAGAACGTGACTTTGCCTTGATGCGTGAGCTCGGCGCGAATACTTTGCGGACTTTTACCGTTCCTCCACGTTGGTTGCTTGATCTCGCCGAGCAATACGGCCTACGGGTCATTGTGGGGATCCCCTGGGCGGAGCATGTGGCGTTCTTAGATCTTCCTGGGCTCCCGCGCGAGATCCGGCGCACGATTAGGGAGGGGATAGCGGCATGCCGCGGCCATGCTGCTGTGCTCGCTTGCTTGGTGGGCAATGAAATTCCTCCGGATATGGTGCGCTGGCACGGACCAGAGCGGGTGCGCGCCTTTCTGCGGGAGTTGGTCGATGTTGCGAAAACGACAGACCCAGACCGTCTGGTCAGCTATGCCAACTTCCCTTCGACCGAATATCTGGACGTCGATTTCGCCGATTTTGTGTCTTTTAATGTGTACCTCCACCAGGAGCCGGCGTTCCGCAATTACCTGGCTCACTTACATAACCTGGCAGAAGATAAACCCCTCGTCCTCACCGAATTCGGTATCGACTCGCTGCGCGAAGGGCAGGAGTTCCAGGCCCGGACACTTGCCTGGCAGGTACAAGCGAGCTTTGAGATGGGGGTAGCGGGAACGGTCATCTTCTCCTGGACAGATGAGTGGTTTACCGGCGGGGCTGCAGTCGAAGATTGGGCCTTTGGTTTGGTTGATCGTGAGCGGCGCAAGAAACCGGCCTTCCACACCGTGCAGGCGTATTATCACGCGCCCCTGCCCCCGCTGCTCCCGGCATATCCGAAAGTATCCGTTGTGGTGTGTGCCTATAATGCAGAGCGAACGATGGTGCCGTGTCTAGCGTCGCTCGAGAAGCTCCATTATCCGAATTACGAGGTCATTGTCGTCAACGACGGCTCGACCGACCGCACCCGGGAAATTGCCGCGCGCTATGATTTCATCCGTCTGATCAACCAGGAGAACAAAGGGCTCAGCGCCGCGCGCAATGTGGGCATCGCCGCTGCCACGGGGGAGATCGTTGCCTTTACCGATTCTGACTGCGTAGCAGACCCTGACTGGCTAACTTATCTTGTGGCTACGTTTCTTCGGTCAGGACGCCAGGCCGTGGGAGGACCGAATTTCGCGCCGCCCGAAGAGGCGCTCGTCCCGTCTGCCGTTGCTGTGTCCCCTGGGGGCCCGACACATGTTCTCCTTAACGATGAGGTGGCCGAGCATATTCCCGGTTGTAATATGGCGTTTCGCAAGAGCGTGCTGGAAGAGATCGGCGGATTTGATCCAGTGTTCCGCGCCGCTGGGGATGATGTCGATCTGTGCTGGCGGTTGCAAAACAGGGGGTATGAGATCGGCTTCAGCCCGGCGGCAGTAGTATGGCACTTCCGCCGCAATACGGTGAGAGCCTATCTCCAACAGCAGCGCGGTTACGGCAAGGCGGAGGCACAGCTCTATTTCAAACACCCCTACCGCTTCAATTTACTGGGACAGTCTCGCTGGCTAGGGCGCATTTACGGGGATCTTTCCTCCTTCTTGCTCTCGCGGCGTCCGGTCATTTATTCCGGGGCCTTCGGCCGGGGGTTATTCCAGACCTTATACGAGCCCCCCTCTTCGGTGATGGCGTTTTTGCCTCTCACTCTGGAGTGGAATCTGATGGCTGTACTGCTCTTCGTCACTACGTTGTTCGGCGGGAGGTATATATGGCTGGGGATGGTGCCACTGCTGATGTCGGTGTGGTGGTGTGCGACGAGCGCGGCTCAAGCTCGTATCGACCCCCGTTTTACAGGAGTCCGTGCTAGACTCCTAGTCGCGCTATTAGTCTATCTCGGCCCGCTCGTGCGTAGCTTCGAGCGGTACCGCTGGCGGCTCAGAGGATTGACCGAGGTGGAGCCCATCCACTTTGCCGAAACCGGTCAGGAGCCGGAAATTAATTGGCGTGAACGGGCGTTCCGCCTCGCCTACTGGAGCGAGCAAGGAATCGAAAAAGAAACTGTCCTCTACGGTATGGTCGAGTTCTTGCTGCCGCGCAAGTATTTACTGGCGTTGGATCAAGGGTGGAGCGGTTGGGATCTTGAGGTCTCGCGCGGCATTTGGTCAAAGGCACAGCTGAAGTTTGCCAGCGAAAATCACGGCGGCCCCAAGCGTCTGCTGCGCGCTCATTGCGCCGTACGGATGTCGCACCCTGCGCGCCTTGCGTTGCTTGGGTGCGGGAGTCTAGGGGGAATTGGTGTCGGACTCGGCAACGGTGAGTTCGCGATTGTCGGGGCTCTCGCAGGGGTGCTCGTTCTCGGGACGGTTCTCTACCAAAACTTCCGCCTCGGCCGAGTCCTGTATCACGCCCTGGAGATCACTGCCAAGCGTATCGGTCTCTCTCCTGTATATCGCAACGGGAAAGCCTAAATCCTATGACTCCTGCTCCTCCCTTTCGGTTGTCCCTGCGGCGACAGATCGTTGCCGCTCTGTGGCCTTATCGGGTGGCATTTGTCTTTGCCCTTGTCCAGGTTGGCTTTATTGCCGGGGCGGAATTACTGAAGCCCTGGCCGCTAAAGGTCATTATTGATCACGTGCTGAGCGGACAGCCGTTATCCTGGCTGGGAGTGGCGGGCTGGTCCCGCGAATCCCTGCTCCTGGGAGCTTGTAGCGGCTTGGTGGGGATTTACCTCATCCTCGGCGGCCTCAACGTCTGGAATAACTACACGACGATTCGCATTGGGCAGAGTATGGTGAATGACTTACGCGGGGCGTTGTACCATCATCTGCAGCGCTTGTCCCTCGCTTTTCACCACCGCGCTCAAGTCGGGGACCTCCTTTATCGGGTGACGGCGGATACCTATGCAATCCAGACGTTGACCATGAACGGTGTCTTTCCAATTCTGACCTCGTTGGTCTTGTTGGTCGGTATGACGGTCGTCATGCTGCGACTCGATTGGGTCTTGACGCTCCTCGCCCTGGCCGTGTGCCCCCCCCTCTTCGGGATCATCTCTGCCCTGAGTAACCGCATTAATGCCGCCGCTACAGCTGCGCGCGAGCGGGAAAGTGCGATTTACTCGTTGGTCCAACGCACGATGGCAGCCATCCGCGTGATCCAGGCCTTTACCAAGGAAGAGGAGGAACAACGGCGGTTTCTCGCGGCAAGCGCTGAGAGTTTAGCGGCGAGTCTTCGCCTGTATACACTCCAAACCGTCTATGCGGGAGCTGTGAATAGTCTCATTGCTATGGGAACCGCCGTAGTGGTGTGGGTGGGGGCGCGTCACGTGATGGCTGGTACTCTCAGCATAGGCGAGTTAGTCGTCTTTACTGCCTATCTCGCCTCCTTGTACGGACCGATTAATACCATCAGTCAAACGCTCGGGCTCATCGAAGGAGCCAAGGCTGGGCTGGCGCGGGTGCGCGAGATTCTGGCAGTCGAACGGGACTTGCCAGAGGGTAGAGTGGTGCTGGAGAAGGGAATGGTGCGTGGGGAGGTAACCTTCGAACATGTAATGTTTGCGTACGATGCTGAGCGGCCGGTGTTACAGGACGTCAACCTCCATGTCATGCCGGGGCAGACTGTTGCTCTCGTTGGGCCGACGGGTGCCGGGAAATCGACCCTGGTGAGCTTAGTGCCGCGGTTTTATGATCCGCAGGTGGGGCGGATCTTGCTCGATGGCACCGACCTCCGTGCATTTACCCTGACGTCCCTGCGCCAGCAGATTGCGATGGTGTTACAACCCCCCTTGGTATTCCCGCTTTCGGTGAAAGAAAACATCGCTTACGGACAGCCACAGGCATCGCTGGAAGCCATCGAGCATGCTGCGCGCCTGGCCCGCATTCATGACACCATTGTACGTCTCCCACAGGGCTACGATACCATCATCGGCGAACAGGGCATGACGCTCTCTGAAGGCGAACGTCAGCGCCTCACCATTGCTCGGGCGATTCTCCGTGATGCTCCCATCCTCATCCTCGACGAACCTACATCTGCTGTCGATGCGGAGACCGAGGCACTCATCATGGAAGGGCTTGAGCAGTTAATGGCTGGTCGGACGACGTTTATCATTGCTCACCGCCTGTCAACTATCAGGCGGGCCGATGTAATCCTCGTCATCCGCAACGGGCAGATCATTGAACGGGGGTCGTTCACAGAACTACTGCGCCGTCAGGGGGCGTTTGCCGCGCTCTATCGATCTCAATTCAGGGGACAGGAGGAAACTCAACGTGCAGTCTCATAAGCCACTGGGCTGGCCAGTATCCCCGCGCGGGGGTGGTGTGGCAAGCCGTACACTACATGCTCGGGTTGCGTGAGTTGGGGCACGACGTGTATGCCGTTAGAGGATGCTGCCTCTATGAGCCGCGTGCGAGCAGTATTGACCCTACTGACGACGTCGCATACCTACACCGGACACTTGCGCGGTTCGGCTGTAGGGATCGGGGGTGTAGCGGGATATGGTTCACGACGCCTATTACGCACTTTCGCGCGCGGATGTGACACTGCACCGCTGTGACGCGACCTGGCCGCGGGCGCTCCAGGGGGTGTCTGCACACCCCACGCGAATGATGCGCCGGCAGTGCAGCAGCGGGGTTGCCGCGACCAGCAGTGAGGGAGGGCGAGCGCCCGCGTTACAGCTTGTACTGCTGTAGGAGGTTACGGGCGATGACGAGCTTTTGGATCTCGCTTGTCCCTTCGCCGATAATCATGAGCGGCGCGTCGCGGTAAAACCGCTCCACCGGAAACTCTTGCGTATAGCCATAGCCACCGAGAATACGCATGGCCTCGAGTGTGACCTCTTCGCACGATTCTGAAGCGAAGAGTTTTGCCATCCCAGCTTCAAGGTCACAGCGTTCTCCCCGATCTTTTTTCATCGCCGCTTGATAGACGAGGAGCCGCGATGCTGCGATCTTGGTCGCCATGTCGGCGAGCTTGAGTTGGATCGCCTGGTGTTCACAGATCGGCTTGCCGAAGGTCTCTCGTTGCTGGGCGTAGCGGATGGCCTCTTCAAACGCCGCTTGCGCAACTCCTACCGCACGTGCAGCGACGTTGATACGACCGACCTCTAAGCCGTTCATGACTTGTTTGAATCCTTCGCCCTCTTTCCCGCCGATCAGGCTCGCAACCGGGGTCGGAAAGTCTTCAAAAGCCAATTCACACGTGTCCAGTCCTTTATAGCCGAGCTTCTTGATGTCGCGGCTCACGGTGAGCCCAGGGGCGCCTTTCTCCGCAGCGAAGAGGCTGATGCCTTTATAGGGCGGGTCGGCAGTGGGGTCAGTCTTTGCGGCAACCGCCAGAATATTCCCGTGGCGGCCGTTGGTGATAAACATTTTCGTCCCGTTGAGCAGGTAGACGTCACCGCGTTTCTTGGCTGTTGTACGAATGCGCTGCACATCGCTCCCTGCGTGCGGTTCGGTCAGCGCCAGACCGCCCCGTTTTTCCCCTTTCGCCATAGCAGGCAACAGTCGGCGTTTCTGCTCCTCCGTGCCGTGCTGGGCCACGATGTGGGCGAAGAGGAGATGCGAGTTGATGATGCCGCTGAGGCTCATCCAGCCGCGGCAGATCTCCTCAATGATCATGGCGTAAGTGGTAAACGACACTCCCATGCCGCCGTACTCGGCGGGAATAATCGCCCCGAACAGCCCTAACGCTTTCATCCGGTCAACCAATGCATGGGGGTATTCGTCCCGATGCTCCAGCTCGCTGGCGACGGGCTTGACCTCCCGCTCGACGAACCGCCGGATGGTCGCCACAATTTGCTGTTGTTCTTCGCTCAAGGTGATCATAGATACTGCCCTGCCTACCGTAGACTGGGGGTCACTTCACCATCTTTGCCGCTAAAGATCAAGGTGTTGCCCCGCCCCTGGTCACAGCGGGAGAAAGCAGGTAAGTAGAAAAAATGCCTGCGAGCTGCAAAATCGCAGCCCGGCAAGGCGAGGAGTGAATAGCGGAGAGCGGAGGTATGGCCTTCACCCCTATTATGGAGCAATACCTTGCGACCAAGCGACAATATGCGGATGCGATTGTCTTTTTCCGCCTTGGCGATTTCTACGAGGTCTTTTTCGACGATGCGCGCGAAGTGGCGGCGCTGCTCGATCTGACACTGACGGCTCGTGAGGGCGGAGAAGGCAAGGTGCCGATGTGTGGCGTGCCGTACCATGCTGCGCAGGGGTATGTTGCCCGTTTAGTCAAAGCCGGGAAAAAAGTTGCGCTCTGTGATCAAGTCGAGGACCCGAAAACGGCGAAGGGGTTGGTGCGGCGTGCGGTGACCAGGATCATCACTCCGTCCACGTTCGTGGAGAATGACGCCGATCCCACTAGTCCGACGTTGCTCGGCCTTGCCCGCGCAGGGGCGCAGTGGGGGTTGGCAGTGTTGGAACCGAACACCGGGGCTTTCACTTTTTGGGAGGAAACGGACGATACGCTTGGGGACGCGCTGGACCGGGTTGCCCCTAGCGAGCTCGTGACGACGAGCGAGGTGGCTCAGTATCCTCCTCTAGCTGCGTACTGCGACTCCCACCCCGGGGTTGTAGTCACCCGCCTCGCTGAGTGGCACGGCACGTATGACGACTGTGTGGCATCTATTAAAGCGTTCTTCGGCCTAGATTCGGTGCGCGCTTTAGAGCTTGGAACGGCCACGACTGTCGCCGTCGCCCTTGTGCTCAGATTCTTGCAGGGCCACCTGCAGACTGCTCTGCCACACATTAGGATGCCGAAGCGGCAGCGCAGAGATATGAGTATGGTACTTGGACCGGTGGTCGAACGCAGTCTCGAGCTCTTTCGTCCTGCCAATCCCGATTACCGCGGCAAAACTTTAGTAGATGTGCTCGACGCAACACTGACCCCGATGGGTGGACGGTTGCTCCGCCGCTGGATGCGCGAGCCACTGCTCTCGGTGGCAGCGATCGAGGCACGGCACGCGGCGGTGGAGGAGTTGGTGAACCGTCCGGCGGTCCTGGACTCCCTGCGCACTGCGCTCTCGCCGTTGCGTGACCTGGAACGGCTTGCCGCACGCTTCAGTTGTCGGGTGGCGACTCCGAAAGATGCAGCGGCGTTGCGCGATTCACTGGCTCATATTCCTGCCCTGGTGGCGGCACTTGACCAAGTTGCCACTCCCTTGTTGCGCGCCCAACGCGAGCAGTTGACGGTTGACCTCTCAACTCTCCAGACGGTGTTGGCCCGTGCCCTGGTCGCAAGTCCGCCGCTGCACCTGCGTGAGGGCGGAGTATTTGCCCCGGGATATCACGCCGAACTCGACCGGCTGCGGTCCCTGGCTGCCGACGCCAAGCAGTGGCTGTCGGCCTTGCAAGCGCGGGAAATTACCCGTACTGGCATTCCCTCGCTGAAGGTAGGGTACAACCGCGTGTTTGGCTATTATCTAGAAGTCTCTAATGCGCACCTTGCAAAGGTGCCCTCAGACTACACGCGCAAGCAGACCCTGACCAACGCCGAGCGGTTTATTACGCCCGAACTGAAAGAGTATGAAGAACAGATCCTGCACGCCGAAGAGCACGCGGTGACATTGGAGCAAGAGCTGTTCGAGCACCTGTGTGCGCTGGTGTTAGACCATTTGCGCTGCATCCAAAGTGTCGCGGATGCGGTTGCGCACGTCGATGTATTGGCGTGTTTCGCCTGGGTGGCCCTCCGCCATCACTACGTGCGACCGGAGATGACCGAAGAGTCGGTGTTGCAGATCACCGGTGGGCG
>Ga0308420_1000804_pt1 | contig 16113 bp, 7 predicted proteins | sample HotsprSampleMS55_FD_203802 | JGI IMG/M metagenome (GOLD analysis project Ga0308420, IMG submission 203802) | Hot spring phototrophic mat microbial communities from Mushroom Spring, Yellowstone National Park, Wyoming, United States - 20090730_MS55 ... | reverse complement strand
TGCAATAACAAATTATACATTTATCAGACCAGATGGAATAACCGAAACAACTTGGAAAAATCTTGCAAAAAGGCTTTCATACGGAGTTGAATTAACTCTTGGTTCTACAATATTTGATTGGTTTCGTACAAACTCCAGTTTTACTTACTTTAAAAGTGACTTTAAAGGATTGGATTTATCAAATTCAGCCTATAGTTGGATTGGTAAGTTGAATTTTATATACTTACCTGTTAAGGATTTTAATCTTCAAGTGAATTTAAATTATGAGGGACCAAACATTTTAGGACAGGTTAAATCTAAAGAGCAGTTCTCAACTGATATCGCAATGAAGAAAGATTTTCTTAATGGTCAGCTTTCAGTTTTATTAAGAGTTAGTGATATTTTTAATACAAGGAAATGGGAAACTGAAACAATAGGGAGCAACTTTTTTACATCCTCTTATAGAAAAATGGAATCACGAGTAGCCTACATCGGAATAACTTACCGTCTTAATGGTACTAATCCAAATCTTGAGAGAGAACGACGACAAAGAGATGAAATGAACATGGATGAGTTTTAATGAAAAAATAAAAAAGGTCAGTTATTAAACTGACCTTTAATAAATTTACTTAACACCTAATACAGCGTCTTTGGCTTGTTTAGCAATTCTAAATTTCAATACTTTCTTTGCAGGGATTTTCATAGTTTCGCCAGTAGCTGGATTTCTACCCATTCTGGCTTTTCTATTAACTACAACAAGCTTACCTAGTCCAGGAATAACAAAAGACTTTTTTGCTTCCTTGTAGGATAAAGCTACCAACTCATCGAGAAATTGACCGGCAAGTTTTTTTGTTGAACCGGTTTTCTTGGCAAGATGATCGAGAATTTGGCTTTTGGTCATTGACTTTGATGCCATAGCAAATTATCTCCTTTCGAATGAATTTTGTTTACAAAAGCGAAAATAAATAGTTCTTATCTGAAAAAAAAAATTTTCAGTCTAATAATTAAGAATAAAATTTATAATTCTTAATGAATTTTTAAGATAGAATAACAATTATCATATTAAAATTTGCTAAAGTAACAAATTAGTAAATAGTTTACTCACCAATTGATTTTAAAGTGAAACTTAATGAATCAGACCAATAATTTCTATATCTTGAAAAAATACTACTTGAAGGCATAAAGAATAACTTCACTCACAATTTTAATTCATTATAGTTAATAATTTTTGCTTTTGAATTCTCATTTAAATTAGTTTCAAAAAATCTTTTTTAACAATCAATTTTTTCCTGACTTTGACACTTTATTTTCGTAAGTTATTGTATGATAATGACTTAACTTTTTAAAATGATTATAGTTGCCAACACAGGGAAAATATTTAGAGGGATTTTAGCTCAAATATGAGCTAACTTCTGCTTTATTTATTACATTTTTGAGATTTTTGATTTTTAAGATATTTAATATCTTACTGGCAAGTGGATTGTGACTTGACCTCAAATAATAAATATTTTCATTCTATTTGACTTTCGATAACTCAAGAGAATTTACTGCCTCTCTAATAGTTTCTGCAGATGCGTTAATTACTTTTTTACTAAGTTTCTCATATAATATTTTTTTAAGATAAAAACAATAAAACACATTACAAAAATATCCTAAAACCAAATTCCATCAATTCATCACTTATGACACTCTCAAAATGAAATGTTGTTACATCATAAAAAAACAATATCCATCATGTAACTAAATAAACTTCTACTTATATCAAATAGATGTTTCTCTATCTGCTTTTTATTATCAGCGAATAAATCCAAACTTCTGTAAAGATGGTGTAAACTCAAATCTTTTATTAAAATGTACTGCCTTGATAATTAAATAATGCTAATCTAATTTTTTAGAAAAAGTAGTCTATCGATAACCATAAGATAAATTGTAGTCTCAAAATCGTATTTGATATTGTAATGTTTTCTGCATTCCTTCAAAAGTTCATCTATCCTATACATATTCCATAATTTTCTATAGATAATATCTCCATAGCAGAAGCGAGCGAGTTCTTCGAGGTCGTTAATAGTAGGAACAGATTTTCCATCTAAAGAGAGGAGTTTTTTAGCAGTTGATTCTAAAAATCCGGATTTTTTCAGATGTTCAACTCTACCGAAGTTAAGAATAACTTTTTGTTTAGTTTTACCGTTTTGTCAGTAAGATTGAACAAGTTTAAGGTATCGAAAATGTTTAGATTTAACAATTTTGAAAAACATAGTGCAATTATTACACTACCAAATCGAGAGAATTGTTGTAAATATTTACAAATATAAAATAAAGTTGCTTACAAATATTTTTGACAGAATCATAAAAATCTGTGAATTTGAAAGAATTTTCGATAAAATAAGTGTTAAAAAGACTGAAAAGTGTCAAAGTCAGGATAAAAAAGCCGTGATAGTATTACCACGGCTTGAAAAAAATTAGCATTTGAATTTTTATTTAAAATCAAATCTATCTAACATCATCACCTTATTCCAAGCTGCAACAAAATCCTTTACAAATTTATGTTTGTTATTAGGACAAGCATAAAATTCTGATATAGCTCTTAATTCACTATTATGTCCAAAAATTAAATCAACTCTTGTTGCATACCATTTAAACTTACCATTTTTTCTTTCGCACACCTCAAACTTTGATTTTGAATCATTAATAGGTTTCCATTCAAATCTCATATCAAGTAGGTTAACGAAGAAATCATTTGTTAAAATACCCGGATTGTCAGTAAAGACACCATAATCAGAGTTATCCCAGTTGGCTTTTAATGCACGCATACCACCTATTAAAACAGTCATTTCAGGTACAGTCAGGTTCAATAAATTTGCTTTATCAATAAGTAAATGCTCAGCATAAATTTCAGCTCCATCTTTAGCATAATTTCTAAACCCATCTGCTATAGGTTCAAGATATTTAAATGAGTCAACATCGGTCCATTCTTGTGATGCATCATTTCTTCCAGGGGTAAAAGGGACTTCAATCTCAAATCCAGCATTAAGGGCAGCTCTTTCTATTGCTGCACAACCACCGAGAACAATTAAATCAGCAAGAGAAACTTTCTTATTATTACCTTGAGAAGAATTGAATTCATTTTGTATTTTCTCTAAGACTGATAAAACTTTTTCTAATTGTTTAGGATTATTTACTTCCCAGTTCTTTTGAGGTTCTAATCTTATTCTTGCGCCATTAGCACCACCTCTTTTATCAGAGTTTCTGTAAGTTGAAGCTGAAGCCCAAGCTGTAATAACTAATTCAGAAATACTTAAACCTGATGATAAAATTTTATTCTTTAAGTCAGCAATATCTTTTTCGTCAATGATTTTATAATCAACAGTTGGAATAGGGTCTTGCCAGATTAAATCTTCTTCAGGAACCTCGGGTCCTAGATATCTTGATTTAGGTCCCATATCTCTATGAAGAAGTTTAAACCAAGCACGAGCAAAAGTATCAGCAAATAAATCAGGATTTTCATAAAACTTTCTTGAAATTTTTTCAAATTCAGGGTCTTCTCTTAATGAAAGATCAGTTACGAGCATTGTTGGTTTATGTTTTTTATTAGGGTCATAAGCATCAGGTATAATTTCAGGAGCATTTTTGGCTACAAATTGGTAAGCCCCTGCTGGACTTTTGGTTAATTCATACTCATATTCAAAAAGATGTTTGAAAAAGTCATGCCCCCACTTTGTAGGAGTAGTTGTCCAAGTAACCTCAGGACCGCCTGTAAGAGTATCAGGGCCTTTACCTGATTTGTAAGCATATTTCCAGCCTAATCCTTGTTGTTCGATGTCAGCAGCTTCAGGTTCTTTACCCATCAAATTAGGATTGCCTTGCCCGTGAGCTTTACCGAAAGAATGACCACCTGCTATAAGGGCAACAGTTTCTTCAAGGTTCATTCCCATTCTCGAAAAAGTTTCTTTTATATCTTTTGCAGCGGCAATAGGATCAGGATTACCACCAGGTCCTTCGGGATTAACATAAATCAATCCCATTTGAACAGCAGCCAAAGGATTTTCCAGATTTCTTTCTCCCGAGTAACGATTTTTATCAGAAAGCCATTCTTTTTCAGAGCCCCAATAAATACTTTCATCTGGCTCCCAGTAATCTTCTCGTCCACCGGCAAAACCAAATGTTTTAAATCCCATTGCTTCCATAGCAACATTTCCAGCAAGAACGAGTAAATCAGCCCATGATATTTTATTTCCGTATTTCATTTTTATTGGCCAGAGTAATCTACGAGCTTTGTCGAGATTAGCATTATCTGGCCAGCTGTTAGTTGGTGCAAATCTTTGTAGTCCACCACCAGCACCGCCTCTACCATCTCCCATTCTGTAAGTACCAGCAGCATGCCACGACATACGAATAAACAAAGGTCCATAATGACCAAAATCTGCAGGCCACCAATCTTGAGATTGGGTCATTAAGTCTTGTAAATCTTTTTTTAATGCATAGTAATCGAGACTATTAAATGCTTCTTTATAATTAAAATCCTTATCCATCGGATTGGACCTTTCAGAATTTTGCCTGAGAATATTTAATCTTAATCGATTTGGCCACCATTCATTGACACTATTACCAAATGCGCTCACACTCATAGAGTGTGGAAATTTTGAACCATTCCCTTGGTTTGAATTATTACTCATTTTATTATCCCTCTTAGTTTGTTGATTTAATAAAATTTGTTTTTTACTGCCCCTGAAATAGAGAGAAATTCATTTTTATTAAAACTAAAATTAGTTAAATAATATTATAAACCAAATTGATAATTTTTATATTTGTATAAGCAAAACTTATACAATTTATGACTCTCACTCAGTTAGAATATTTGATTGCAATTGAAAAATATGGAAGTTTTTCTATAGCAGCAGAAAAATGCTTCGTAACTCAACCAACATTGAGTATGCAAGTTCAAAAACTTGAAGAAGAACTTGACATTATAATTTTCCGCCGTGACAAACAACCAATAGTTCCAACAGAAATAGGGAAGAAAGTTATTGAGCAAGCAAAGATAATTCTAAAAGAAAAAGAGAAAATTCAAATCATTTTACAAATTGAAAAAGGTGAGTTTATTGGTTCTTTAAGAGTTGCAATTATTCCGACAATCTCCTCTTACTTATTGCCAATGTTTATCAGCAATTTTATTAAAAAGTATCCTGATGTTGAATTAATAATTGATGAAGTAACTACTGATGAAATAATATCTGGTATAGAGAAAAGTTACTTTGATATCGGTATTATTGCATTGAGATCAAAATATGAAAATTTAATTTTTGAAACTTTATATTTTGAACCTTTTGTCGCTTTTCTTCCACCTGGTCATAAATTAATGAAAAAAAAGAAATTGTGTCAGGATGATTTGAATGTAAAAGACTTTTTGCTTCTTAAAGAAGGTCATTGCTTAAGAGAACAAACATTAACCGTTTGTAAGAGTACAGAATACAATTGGATTGAGAGGAGTAACAAAATTGTTTTTGAAAGTGGAAATTTAGAAACATTGATTAAGTTAGTTGACCAAAGGTTTGGAATGACCCTACTACCTTATTTAGCTTTATATTATATCAAAGATAAAAACAAGCTAAATCAAATTAGAGAATTTTCTAACCCAATTCCTAAAAGAGAGGTTGGAATTGTTTATAATAAAACTTTCATAAGGAAGCATTTACTAAATGCACTTAAAGAAGAAGTTTTAAAGGTAATTCCAGACCAACTGAAAAGAGATAAAAGTGGATTAATTGTTCATTAAGCAATTAAATATCAAAAATAGTTTTTACATTTTCTAAACGAATTGATTTTATTTTAATAGTATTATATCATTTAGCTTCTTTAACAATGAAGAATTTATTCTATTAAAACTTCCTTTTGTTAATTCTAATATTGGATTGTTATTTATTTTAACTTTCTATTCAAATGTTAAAACTAATTCTTCTTTGTTTAATAGATTATATTTTCTTAAAAAAGTTTTTGGATATAAAATTGGGGATTTAATTCTTTGCCAGATTAGTTTAGTTTTTTATTTAGTTTGGGAATACCATAGATTAAATTCCAATCTATGATATTTGCAAAAGCGAATTGATTTCTTATTTACTCATAAGCACAATCAATAATTAGTTATTTGTGTTTATCCAATTATATTAAATCAACAAATCTTTCGTGGTCAAATCTCTTACAAAGATTCCAGCGCCTGTCTTATAATGCTGATTTGGTAGTTAAATAATGAGGTTGATTTAGGAAAAGAAAAAATCTTCGCTATCTGCCAAAACCACTTCATTATAAATAAAATTAGGAATTTTTGTAGCAAACAAAATCTTCGAAAACCTTTTAACTCTCTCGATACTTTAATTAGTGAATCTTTTAGGAAAAGTAATTTTTGAAAAACATATACTTCCTTTTTACTGAAAATCTAATTCTTTAGAATCCAAAATACTCTATTTTTTATCAAGTTAATTATTACTTGTTGTTATAAATCTATACAACAGTTTTTTTTCAGCAAAAACATTACGAATTCTTGAGTTAAATTAATAATAACATCCAAATTCACTTTACATTCATTATCAAAATAATAAAGGTTTTTGATGTATAACATTTTTCCAAAATCTTGTTGAGGGAATATTTGTTTTAGGTAAATAAGTTACCCCTTAAAAAGTCATTTTAAGTCGGTTAAGATAAATTTTAGGGAAGATATCTTTTTTATTTATAAAGATATATATTGCAAAATTTTTTTATTATCAATATCAACATTTTCAGCATCCTATTAAAGTTATAGCCAGCTGATTAATAGCAACAAATTGTTATCTTAACTTACTATTTAGCAGTAATAATTCTTATTTTACCTTTGATTGTTTTTCAAGCGACAAATTCTCAACCACTTTCATTTTTAAGATTTCTTAAATGTTTCAGCATCAGTAGTCACACAATTAAACTTATTGATTTTTAAGAACTGCTAGTTGTTAAGAGATAATGTTTAAGTTTAATCTCGAACTTTTCTCGTTCTATTTGATTTAAGAAAATATACGATAGATTTTTATGATTTAGCTGTTTTTTCAAGATGGTTAGCAATCTAAATTAACTTACATTTTGCTTTCTCATTATAATATTTTATCGTATGATTTAATATTTAATCTATCAAATTTTATTCTATCCAAACAATTTTTTTTATTTATTCTTTATTTACTAAACCTCTTGAAATTTTAAATTGATAAATGAATAATAATTTTTAATTCATAATTCAAAACTCAACATTAAAAAATCATAATTGAATTTTGAGTATTTTAACCGAGTGAAATTCGCATTGAGAAAACAATCTTCGAAGCCATACTTGATACACTAACTAAAGTTAGTTACTTGAAGATAGAGTGACAAACTGAATTTTGAGTAGTCTGTAGCGAAGTGAAAGATTTATTGAGAAAACTAACATTTGTGTTCTCGATACGTTTTGTTACTCGAAAATCGAAAATAACTCACCGTTTATGATTAACAATTCAAAAGTTCAAAAATCTAAAATCACAAATTCCGTAATTTATAATCCTAAAATTCAACATTAAGCATTAAAAATTATTTTAGTTTAGATTTCTCAACCATAATTACTATAAATTTTTATTAGCATATTCCTATCCTCTGTTTATAATGCTGTGATTAAAATCTCATCTTTATCTAATGCATAGCAAATTAATATTTAAATCACTTGCGCATTATGAGTTAAATTTTATTTTTGGGGTGCGCATTTATTTTGAGGTATTAAATGAAATTATTTAATAAATCTTTTTTGAATAATATCCACTTCTGTATTATTATTTTATTGGCTTTATTTCAAATAAAGTCACTCCCGCAGAATAGTGAGTCTTCATTTTTTAGATTCAATGGTTCGCTTAATTTAAGTTCAGAATTGTATTCTACTAATGCAACTCAGAAAAGACTTCCTTCTAATCAACAAAGATTTATTTTAAGAACAAACTTTACTTTATTTAATCAAATAGAAATTCCATTCGAATTATATTTATCAAATTCTGATTCAAGATTCCTCCAACCTTTCAATCAATTTGGCGTAAGTCCAAAAATTACTGATTGGTTGAAATTTCACGGTGGATATTTTTATACTGAAATTTCTGATTTTTCATTTGGAGATATTAGACTTTATGGTGGTGGTGTTGAATTAACCCCAGGGAATTTCCGATTGAAAGCTTTTTATGGGAGAAGTATTTCAGCAAAAGAACCTGATTCATTAAACTTTTTCGGTGGATTTTATAGCCAGAAAACTTATGCTTTTAGTATTGGATATGGAAATGAAGATGTTGCTTTCTTAAATCTGAATTTAATGCGTTCGATTGATGATTCTAATTCTATTAAACCGATATCAATAACCCAAAGTCCTACTGAAAATTTAGTCAGTTCAGCTGCCTTTGGATTGAGGATAATTAAACCATTATTCATTAGTGGCGAAATAGCACTATCTGCGTTCTCATCAGATATTCGTTCAGAAAATATTGATGATATTAAATTTCCAAAGTTTTTATTCACACCTAAATTATCTACTCAAATTGATGGAGCTGCAAAATTAGGAATCAATATAAATCCAGAATCTTTCTGGTCATTAAGATTAGGAACAAGATGGATTGGTCCAGGATTCGTTACTAATGGTTATACACAATTACAGAATGACTTAATTGAAATAACAATAGATCCTTCATTAAGACTAATAGAAAACAGGCTTAATTTAAGAAGTTCAATTGGTATTCGTTCAAATAATGTTAGAAATAATAGAGTATCAAAAATAAATAGGTTTCTAGGATTATTTAGCGCAGACTATCAGATTACAGACCTGTTTGGAATGAATATTCAATATAACAATAATCAAATTAAATCAACTCGATATGCAGACTCAATGAAAATTTCCAATGTCTTGAATTTTATTTCTATTACACCAAGGTTTATTTTCAAAGCTTTTAATGCTAATAATTTTTTGAGTTTAAGTTATTCAAATCAAAATTCAGAAGACACAAATCCTTATTATCGAAGTAAAGTCACTAATAAAACAACAACAATAAATTTTTCGCATAATATAGTTTTTCCGACATCACTGATTTTTATTACAAATTTAATGTATAGCAAAGTATCTGTATGGAATTTGGATGTTAGAATTCTTTCATTGAATGAGACGATAGGATATCAATTTTTTAATAACAAATTATCGACTTTTCTAAGTTTGGGCTATAGTTCAACTAAAGCAGTAAAAACCAGCGGTATGATGTTGATTGGACTTAGAGCAACTTATAATCTTGGAAGATTTGGTAATATTAGTTTTAATTTATCAAACAATAATTTCAATTCTGATGATCCAATCTCACAGAAGTATAATGAGTTACAAGGGAATTTACAATATTTAATTAACTTTTAATGGAGGTTGATATGAAAAAATTTTTATTTATTGTTGCAATATTTATTCTGATGGGGCTTACAAGTTATGCTCAAATTAATTTCCAATTTATTGTAAAAAGACCTCTACCAGTTAAGTTCTCAAAATGGCAACAAGATCCTTCTATTATTCAATTGTTGCTAATAAATTCTTCACCAACTCCATATGAAAAATTTCAGATTTCATTAACAATAACTGATGAAAATGGTAATAGAGTTGCATATACAAAAGACAATCATTCAAGAGCTAAAAAGTTCAATATAAATCCTGGAGAGACAAAAATAATTTCAGGACCTGATTTAGTTAACTTTAAAGCAGTTCATTATGATAAATCAATAGAAGATATAATTTTTACTACCAATTCATTACCTGAGGGTAATTATTTGCTTTGCGCAAGGATAATAGATAGTTTGGGCAATAATATTGGAATTGGTGGAGAAAGGTGTGAGCTAATCTCAATATTTTTGCCTGAACCACCAACTTTAATTAGTCCATACAATCGTTCAACACTAATTAATAATTTGCCACAATTTGTATGGACTCCAGTTGTTGGACTTGATCCATCAATTCAAGTTGAATACAGAATTAAAATTGCAAAGATATTTCAGGGACAAACCCCAAGAACCGCAATTGAAACTAATGTCCCTATTTTAGATAAATATGTTAGAGCAACATCTTATCAATATTTACCTTCAGATATTAACTTGAGTAACTACACTGATGATTTTGGATTTGCTTGGCAGGTTCAAGCAGTTGATGCAAATACAAAAGAACCAGTTACTAAAAGTGATGGGAAAAGTGAAGTTTGGTCATTTTTTAATCAGAATAATGTGATTAGTAGAATAAATCTTATATCTCCAGATAATAATTCAAAATTTTCTTCAGCAAATGGATTATTTTACTTTACTTGGAACTTGTCTGAACAAATGTCTCCAATTTCAGGGTTTAAGCTAAAAATTGTAGAAGTTAATCAAGGTCAATCAGCATTTCAAGCAATGAGAAACAATCAGCCCGTTTTTGCTAAAAATGATATACCACCAACTGTTTTTAGTGTTTATATAAACGACGATAACACAGTTCTATTAAACCGTAAAAAATATGCCTGGCAAGTTTATTCGTTAGGTTTTCAAGGTGGGAATATATTAGATTCAAGTGAAATAAGAACTTTTACTGTTAAAAGTAGCTTAATTGATGATATTGATTTGGTATCTCCTGCAAATAATTCAATTATTACTCTTGACAGTGTAAGAAATGTTTATAATTTTAAATGGAGTGCATCGCAAGTTCAAAAACCTATTACAAACTTCATCTTAAAAATAGTTCCATTGCTTGCTGGTCAGACTCCAGAAATTGCAATAAGCAACAATTTCCCTGTTTTTAATAAGAATGATATTGCACCACAAGAATCAGAATTTTCTATTGGAAAAAATCAAGGCGTATTAACTAATCAAAAATATATCTGGCAGGTACAGGCAGTCTCAAGGATGTTTAATAATCAGGTTGTTGGCGAAAGTGATATATGGGTTTTTGAAGTCAATTCTGCTCCAACTACTATTGAAAATATTAGCTCATTTACAATTGGTTCATATAAAATTGACATTAAAAATATTACAAATAATTCTATGATGAATTTTTCTGGTGTAGGAGAGTTTAATCTATGGCAAGGAGCTCCTAAATTAACTGTCAATTTCGACAAATTGCAATTAGCAAATTATGGAGTTAATAATAATTTTGATTGGAGAGTAGTAGTTGGAGAAATTGCAACACCTATAACACCTTTTGTTGATACACTTGAATATAATGATCCAGAAATTCCAACAAATCCCACTGCAGGCAGTCAATATGTAAAATCATCTGCATTCATTGAAATAAAAGGCATTAAATTCAATCCTTCATCAAATCTTGCAAATGCAAAAATTAGCTTTAAATCTCCTTTAATAGTTCGAGGAGGTTCTCCAAATTTAACAATTGAAACATTAGATTCTTGGTTTAATGTTAATCCAATCTCGAAAGTTGATAGTGGATTAACAAAATCAAGGGATAGAATCGAAAGTCAACTTCTCACTCCGAGAAATTTTACTTATGAATTAGATCAAACCAGTGAATTTATAGTCAGCAGAAATAAATTGGAATTAAAATTAAATGGTATTGTAACTCTACCAGATAATTTGAAAGATAAAGATGGTAAAATTATTAAAATAAAATTCAATAATGTCAAAGGATTTAAATTTAATTCGGACTTAAAGGATGAGCAACTTTATTATCCAATAAATTCGGAATTATGGGCTAAAATAAATAAAGTTAATGTTGACTTATATTTAGGTTTAATAAGTCTAATTGAAGGTTCTATTACAATAAATACTTCATCACTTAGAAATTTTGATGCGGTTAATCTGGATGATAAAGATAGTGTTTATCTGAATGATAGAGGATTGAGTTGTAAAATTGTAAGAAATGAGCAAAATCAACAAGCAAGCAATTTTAGAGGCTTTAGATTTACTGTAAAGAATTTTCAACTAGAAGTTAAAGATAATTTTCTTAGAAGTGTAAGTAATCTTTTAGGGGATGTAAAAATTCCGTTCTTAAATCAAAATGCTGAGCTAAGATTACAAATAACTAATTCCGGTATTGGCAATGGGGTTATTGATCCTCAATCTCTTAATGAACAGTGGATAGAGATTTTTAACGATACTAAAAGTGGAACTAAAATAAATCTAAAGCCAATTGGAATTGCTTATAGTAGCACACAAAATCATTTTAAGATGAATGCTGATATTAAATATGACAACTTTCCAAATAGAGGGCTCTCTACAGAGGAAATATCCGTTTCAAATTTAACTATAGATAGCGCAGGGACTGTTAGTATTGAGGGCGCAAATAATTTAGGTGCTATTACTCTTCAAGATGCCAAAACTGGTAAGTTTAATGGATTTCCAATTACAATAGAAACATTTAAGATTTTTTCTTCAAGTGAATATCAAATTGAGATTGATGGAACAATTGTTATGACTGATGATTTATCAAATGATGGAGGTACACCGTTTAATGCAAGTGTATCTATTGCAAGAAATGGTGTTGGTGGTGGTAAAGATGCAATATTTGAATTACCATCATCTGGAGAAATAAAAATTGCTGATATACCATTAAAATTTGGTAATAACTCGTCAAAATTTAATGTTAAAGTTAAATGGTTTGATGACGACCCAGTATATGGCAAAGGGTTTATGGCTCAAACAGAATTAGAAATGAAAAAGCCTGGTGTTTATAAGGTTCAAGGCAAAATTATGATAGGCAAAACTGATAATGGTAATGGTTTTGCTTATTGGTTTGTTGAGGCTGGCGTTGAATTTGGAAGACCTATACCGATAGCATTTTATGATATTGGTGTAAAAGGTTTTACAGGAAGAGTTTATTCAAAAATGAAACATTCAGGTAAAGGTATTACTGCTTCCGATTATGTGCCGGATAAAGATAGCAAATTTGGTGTTTATGCAAAAGTACCAATATGTTCATTTACTGACCACGGGGTTAAATTTTGGGGATACACAGATTTAGAAGTAACTGTGGGCGCTGGTTTTACTTGTGTGCTACACGGTAAATTATACTTTTTATCAAAAAGGTATGGAGATAGAGATGCAAGAATTACAGGCGAAGCTACCATTAGTGTGTCAACAAATCCTTTATTATTTGAAACAGAGGTTAATGTAAATGCAGATTTCTGGAGAGCTCTGTGTGGTCAAGGAAATCTGAAGATTCATATATCAGAAGATGATTGGTATATGAAATTAGGCTCAAGAAATAATCCTATAACATTAGATTATATGTGCGGTCTTGGTGGTTATTTTGGTTATTTTGAAATTCTGAAAACCAGAAGTACTTTGGGTTTCGGATATCGATTTGATACTGGAGAACAAAGGTGGGGATACGGAGTAGGATTTTTTGGTAGATCCTGGGGTTCAATTAGTTTTCTTGGAGATGTAGTTTATTCTCCATTGCAGGTATTTGCTTCTGCTACTCTTAATGGAAATGCAAGAATAGGTGCTTACATTGATATGAGCGTTTGGTCAGGAAATCTTACTTTATTGGAAGGTACTGTAACAGCAAATCTCCAAGCAACTTTCCCAGATCCATTCTGTTTTGCCGGATCTATTTATGCTAGAGCTTGTATAGATCCTTGCCCAGTTTTTAGTTGTGAAATATGTGAATCAACCACTATGGGAATAAGATATAAGAATGGTAATTTTGAATTAAAAACAACTTGTAATGAATAAAAAGGGTTTTAATATGAAAATAGTAAAATTTGTTTTATTTCTAGCTTTATCTCTAAATAGTTTTATATTTAGCCAAAGTATAAGTGTCGTAGCAGGGCTGAATGAGGAAAAATCAATAATTTTAAGATGGTTTTCAAATACTGAATTTAATATTGAAGGTGTAAACCTTTATAAAAGGCAATTGCCCGATGAGAATTGGTCAAAAATTAATCTAACTCCAATCAAAAGGAAAAATGAAGTTGATAAAAATAATCCTGATAGTCTATTAAGACTATACAGCGCACTAACTTACAATAAACCTAAAGATGATGAATCTGGTTGGAGACTTATCATTTTGGCAAAAGGAATTTTGGACCCCAAATTTGCTGATTATTATGGTATGCAATACATAGATTCAGAGGTTGAAAAAGGGAAAACATATCAATATAAAGTTGTTCGTGTTGTAAATAATCAGGAAGGCGAGGGCTCAATTTCAAATGAAATTAAAGTTGGTGATTACTTCTCTCCTGAAGCTCCAGTAGGATTTGTTTCAAATGAGGGTGATGGATTTGTTAACTTAAAATGGAAACACGATAAGAAAAAGTTTTTTGCTTACAATATTTATCGAATAGAAACTGGTTCTAAATCAAAATTAAAGTTAAATGAAAATCCTGTTATGGTATTTAGTTTTAGAGATACAGATGGAAATGAGACAGAGGCAGAATACTTTTTCAAAGATACTATGGTAATAAATGGTATAACTTATACTTATGAATTAACAGGCATTAACTTTTTAGGACAGGAAAGTCGTTTCTCGGATCAAATCAAAGCAACACCAAAAGACTTAACTCCTCCACCTCCAGCTTTTAACCTAAAAACTGAAGTTAGATTTGATACAATTACTTTATCTTGGGAAATAAACAGAGTAAAAGATTTAAAGGAAATTAACATTCTCAGAGGTAATGAGTTTTCGGGAAAATATAATAAGATAAATAAGGCACCAATCAATATATCAGATACTTTTTATGTTGATGTGATTAAAAATGCTGAACAAGTATATTATTACATTGTTGAATCTGTTGACTATTCAGGAAATACAAGTAATTCATTTCCTAAAGCAGTAGTAATTGAAGATATAACTCCACCAGCAGTTCCAGAAAATCTCACAGCTGTTGGAGAAGTTGGAAGAGTTGTATTGACTTGGAAAAAAAACACAGAAAAAGATTTAGCAGGTTATTTTATATGGCGTTCAATCAGTGGCAATGAAGATGACTTTTTACTACTTACAACAGAGCCGCACAAATCAAACACTTACATAGATTCTTTACCGAAGGAAATAAGTAATATCATAACTTATAGAGTCAAGGCTTTGGATAATTCATTTAATGAAAGTGATTATTCAAAAACTGTGAATGTCAGAATGAAAGATGTTACGAAACCATCGAGACCAATAATTTTAAGTGCTCAAAGTGAAAGTTCTTATGTGAAAATAAATTGGGTAGATAACACCGACCCTGATTTATTAGGATATAATGTTTTTTATGGTAATGAAAATCAAAGTAATTCTTTCATTAAACTTAATTCAAAACCAATTCAAGGTAATTATTTTGAAACTGAGATTAAGAATACAGGGAATTACAAGTTTTATATCAATGCTGTAGATTCATCTGGTAATCAATCAGAGAATTCAGATACTTTGGAATGCAGTGTAATATTTGAACAACTGAATGATCAAAATTTAAATATCATTTCGGCTGAATATAATTCTTTTAATAAATCAATTTTACTCAAATGGAATAAAGTCAGTAATTTAATTGGATACATAGTTTACAGAAAAAATGCTGATGAAGATTTATTTGAATCTATTAGTGATTTACTTCAAAACGAATTTTTTGAGGATAAAGACCTTGATAAAAAAATTTACTATTATTATATCAGAGCAATTCTTGAAGATGGAGAGCTATTTAGCAATGAAGTTCAAGTAGTTACCAAATAAATGAAAAGGTTTTCCTAAAAAGATTGAACAACAAAGCACTTTGACAATAACTTTAAATATAGTGGAGGGCTTGCCCGTTCCGAAAACAATCCAAAATTAACAGATGAATTTTTAATATTAAAAAATTTTTCAGCATAATCATTGGTAAAGACGGTGCAAGCCACGACTATAAAATATTGAATTATGGTAAAAATGATGAGAAGATTTTCTCTGCAAAAAATTACTAAGCTCCTAAGTTTAATTTTATATTTTACGCTAAAAAATTCTTATCAATAGCTGTTATTATTTTCTCTTGTGATTTTTTAAGATTAACAACTTTTTGCCACTTGAATTTTGTTTTCTTGTCTTCGAGATATACTTTATAAGCACTTGATAGTTCTTATAAAGCATCAACAGGTGATATTTCTAATGTTCGCAGCTTGTATTTTAATAGCGATAATATGCAGAAA